>ERZ772910.131-NODE-131-length-47037-cov-4.753480_pt1 | contig 47037 bp, 47 predicted proteins | sample MGYA00511357_ERZ772910 | MGnify/ENA primary metagenome ERZ772910 (study PRJEB29015, sample SAMEA2738096) | human oral metagenome | biome: human oral; feature: human-associated habitat; material: saliva | place: China | collected 2193 ... | reverse complement strand
TGATAATATTCTTTGCTATCACTTTTTCTCTATCAATACTGACAGGCAATTCCAAAATAAAAAACAAGGGCTCGTCATGAATCGCAATAAAGTGTTGAAAAACCTCTAATATTTTTTCTGCGTGTACATTCGCCATCAAATGATGTTCAGTTAACTTTGTAAATGATTCAAATAGGTTTTCTACTAAGCTAACTTGGTGACCTTTTACTAAATTCAACATTATGCGTCCTCCAGAGAATTTAAACAATATACACATTTATAATTTCATTATACCATTAAACCCTTAAAAAGACTGCAACTTCCTGGTCACAGTCTCTTATAAATCCACTTCAGTTCCTTCAAGGAAAGTTACTACAATTTGTCCAGTTTCTGAAATACTGATGTGGTCGAGAACTTGATTCATGATAACTCCATCAAATTTATCTAAATCTAGTATCTGATACATCTGCTTTGCATAGTGCTTATGGAGAAGATTTGCTCCTTGCACTAGCTTTTGCCACTTAGCTACCACTTCAGATCTATGTTCTTTTAGCAGTCCAACCGCTTTCATAAAGGCTTTTACAAGCATTTCCTCATCAATATGATTGTTTAAGCATCCAATCTGGCCTTTAATCCTATATCGATTATTACACTGCCATACCTTACGTTTACCTCGACTTGTAGTCCAATTTTTTCTACCAAATGCTGAACCACATTCGGCGCAAAATACTTTTGTTGTAAAGGGATTGTTTTCTTTCTGCATGATATAAAATTGGAGATTATGTTGTTCTCTAAACTTCTTTCTTCTTGCTATTTCTAACTGAACAATCTCCCACTTTTCTCTATCTAAGATTGGTTCATGATTGTTCTCGATATAGTATTGATTAACTTGTCCATCATTATCAATTCTTTTCTTCGTCAGGAAATCAACGGTATAGGTTTTCTGAAGCAAAGCATCACCCTTGTATTTTTCATTTTGAAGCATTTTCCATATAGCACTTGGGCACCACTTTGCTTTACCTGTGCAACCTGGTATTTCCTGTTCTCTTAACTCTTTGGAAATAAATTCTGGACTGTATCCTTCTAGAAATCTATCAAATATATACCTTACGACATTAGCTTGTTCATGGTTTATAATGAGATTTCCTTTTTCATCTTTGTCATATCCCATAAAGTTTGTAGTGTTTACTTGAACTACACCACGCTCAAATTTCTTACGAATTCCCCAAGTTGAGTTTTCTGAAATGGATCTCGATTCATCCTGTGCGAGTGATGATAGAATAGTAAGTAGTACTTCTCCTTTTGAATCTAGGCTATCAATATTCTCTTTTTCAAACGTTACTCCAATACCTAGTTCTTTCAGTTCTCTTACATATTTGATGCAGTCCAATGTATTTCTGGCAAATCTACTAATAGATTTAACTAAAATTCTATCCACCTTACCATCTCTACAATCTTGTATTAGTCGGTTGAAAGCCTCACGTTTTTTTGTATTAGTTGCTGAGATTCCCTCATCCGCATAGATGTCTACTAACTCATAATCTTCATGTTTTAAGATGAATTCACGGTAATAATTGACCTGATTCTCATAACTTGATAGCTGTTCGTCTTGGTCTGTAGACACTCGACAATAAGCGGCTACCTTGACCTTTTTCTGAGTTTGAGATTTGACCGTTTGCTGAGGGTTTTTGGCCGGTATAACCGTAATGTTTTTCTCCATCTTCTATCCTTTCTAACACAATTACTGGTGAACTTAGTTTCCAACCTTCAATATCCCTTTCAGGGACTCTCATACCTTTACATGAATTTTTTCCTTCTTTGATATATTTGGAACAGCACCAAACAATCTTTTTCTTATAAGATACCTGTCTTTTTAATGTTGAACCACAATATTGGCATTTTAACATTCTGGAAAATTTATAGGTTTTATTTGTACCTTGGGTCCGAGAACGGCTTTTCATTTTTACCTGAACCTTCTCCCATATTTCCTTAGAAACAATTCCTTCATGATTATCTTCGATATAGTATTGTTCAACCTGTCCTTGATTTAATTTCTTTGGACCGTTTACACCGTCATGGAAGTATTTTTGAAGTAGTAAAGAGCCTTTGTATTTTTCGTTTTTTAAGATATTACGAATTGTGCTGTCATACCATTTCTTTCCTGTTACAGTTGGAACCTTGCCCTCGTTAAGTTTTTTAGCAATCCTATGTGTACCCATTCCTTCTAAATAACTATAAAAGATGGTTCTTACTATTTGCGCTTCTGCTTTGTTTATAACAAGTTCACCTTTTTCGTTTAAATCATACCCTAAAAACCGTTTAGCATTAATGAGTAATTCTCCCTTCTGGAACTTTCTACGAAAACTCCATCGTTGGTTTCCGCTCATGCTTTGTAACTCTTCTTCAGCCAAACTTGCTAACACAGTCAAGACAACTTCACCTTCATTGGATAAAGTGTGGATATTCTGCTCTTCAAAAAAGATATCAATACCAAGAGTTTTTAATTCTCGACTGATTTCAAGAACATTGATGAGATCTCTTGCAAACCTTGATATTGACTTAGTATGGATAACATCAATTTGTCCTTTTCTACAAGCATCTAACATAGTTTGAAAATCAGGTCTATCATACTTTGAACCCGAAATCCCTTTGTCACAAAAAACACCCAAAAACTCAACATCATCACGTTCAGCATACAACTTTTCAAAATAGACTTTTTGATTCTCTAGCGAATCAAGTTGACTTCCGTTGGTTGTAGAAACTCGAACATATGCACAAATTCTCTTTTTTCTATTGTTATTCTTTGCTTCAATTTTTCTTATATTCATTATTCCTCCTACAAGAAGTTTTTACACACTATATATCCCTCTAAACGCAATATTAGTCAAGTAATCAGCAACCCTGTACTTTAACAAAATGTCTTTATCGTCCTCTTACCTAAATAGGTACTTTCAAGATAGATTTTTCCGGTTTTAAGAAAAAATCAAAAAGAAAAAGCCTGATGTATTTCACCAGGCTTAGATTTTTTATTTGAAATTTAATCGCAATATGTTATAATAAACATAGAAAAAGGAGCTGAGCTACCAACTCAACTCCAATGTAGAACCGTTAAAAAGACGGTAGCTCGTATAACAGATTTAATCCGTCCTACTCGCTCAAAAGTGGGGACGGATTATTTTTTGTCCTTGTCTTTGAAGATTTTATAGCACAAGCCAATCAAAGTAATGGTAAAGCTACCAAAACCAAGTATTGTCTGTACAACTTCAAATGCGGTCAAAAGAGTGCCCCTCCTTTCCGTCAGATTTTGATGAACTGCCCATAGGCATCACCTCTCTTTCGGTATAAGGAGCCACCGTCTTCACTTTTCTACAATAGATATTATACCACATGAACCACCAACTTCGGTGGTTTATTTTGTTTAAAGATTTATTTTAAGAGTAGTATCTACAAACTCTTAGTTAGTAGTAATCAAACCATCAGGTTCAATCGTAAATTCTGGTTTTACTGATAGCGAACCATCAGACTTGAGATAGTACCATCCGTTTCCTGATTTAATAAATTGCTTAGATTTCATATCCCCATCTTTTTCATCCAAGTAATACCAAGTTTCACGATATTTTACCCAACCTTTAGCCATTCTACCATCCGACTTAAAATAGTACCAACGATGATCGATATGCATCCAACCAGTAACCATGGCACCGCGCTTATCAAAATAAAACCAATCCTTGCCATCATTGAACCATTTATTGATGAAACAGTAGCCTCTATTATCAAAGTAGAACCATTCTCCTTTGATATTTTTCCATTTAGATTTTGGATAAGAGCCATCCGCTTCTTCCCACCACCAACCAACTTCGTTTCGTTTCCAGTTTCCTTCAGTTAGACCAGATTCAATATCTTTCTTAAACTGTTCTCTACTAATGCCCCATTTTGCAAGGTATGGATAGGGATCTACATGATCACTTCCATTATTTGGTTGGTTGTAAGTACAAAATTGATGAGTTTTAATCCCAGCAAGACTACTAGAATCTAGCGTTTTAGGGATTCCAGACTCGTCAGCTAACTCACGTAATAGCTTGACATAAAGTCGATAATCTCTCATGAATTCTTCTTTAGATTCATGACTTTCTATTAGTTCAACTTGAGCATAACCTTCAACATTCCATCCGCCACCAACATCATAAGCACCTCGGTCTACTAACCAAGTTTGCATGATACGACCATTCCCTACCACATGGGAGAAAAATCCTGACTCAACTGGACGACGCATATGGTAATCTGCTTCATTTTGTGCCGTAGAGTTAGGATTTCCTGTTGAGTGAGCATGCACTTGTCGATAGGGTTGCTCACCGATTTGAGGAAGATTTGTTCGTAATCTACTTTTATCAACTTCCATGATTATCCTCCTTATCATTGTTAGACTTTTCTTCAGTTAGATGTTCCAAAGCTTTTAAAATTGGTTTAAAAAGTAGAATATTCCCTTTTACTTTTTGATAGTTCTCAATTAGCGATTGGAAAGTAAATACTAGGTATCCGATATAAATAGAATACAGGAACATAAACCCAGTTTTTTCAGGCAACAAAACAGACATCGGAATCAATAACAGTAACATAAAAATCCCTAAGACTTTTCGAATTAATCCATTGATTCCAATTCTACTCTTATACTCAACATCAGGATTTACAATGGCAGCAAATGTTCCTGATGCAAAATCAACAATTTCCATGATGACAATCAACCCTAACGCATACAAAATAAGCCCATCTTCTGTTTCGATGAGCTTTCTTAAAAAATTAAACAATTCAATATCCATTTTTAATACTCCCTATTGTTCTTTTTTATTTGACTCAATTTCAGCTAAAACAGCATCTTCTAATTCATATCGTTTATCTCGGAACAATTTTTCTTGGTTTCTCATTTCGAGACGATGCTCCGCATATTGCTCTGAATGATAGAGAAACTCAGATACTGTAGAAACACCATGTTCATCGACATCAACAGTATACTGCTTAACTACTTCATCCCCAATCTTCAAATTTCCAACCAAACGTGTTGTTTTAGTAATTTCTAATGCCATTAACTTTCTCCTTTCTCTCTTTTAGTTTTTACTTCCTCAAATAAGTCTTTTAGGTCTGAGTCGTATTCTAATACATCTTTCATTAACTGCAATTCGCTTGCAACAACCAAATAAAGAGCCTCATTTTGTGCTGCTTGACCTTCGGTTTGTGCTAGTTTCTTAGTCAACGACTCCATTGCTAATTGATGGATTAAATCTGTGTTCATCTTCTAACATCTCCAATCGTTTATTTAATTTTCGAATATCAAGTATTAACTCTTGAATTCCTTTTAAAGCGATATTCGTTAATCTTGTATTATCAAGATTCAGAAAACCACCATTTTCATACACAAGTGACGAGTCAATTTGTTGAATATCTTGAGCGATGAGTCCAATTTTGGTATGAGCCTTTTGAATACGATTCCCTATTTTCTTCCAGTCATATTCTTTAAATTGAAATCTTTTGATAAAATCGAGTGCTTTATAGTTAGATAAGCCTATATTCTCTTTTAAGTTTTTATCAGAAAAATGTTGGTTAACAATTTGCCATAAGCTATAAGCCTTTCCGTTATATGAGTAGTAAATATCATTTCCTGATCCACCAAAGTCTAGAGATACATTATTAGAATTCCAATAACTAATAGTTCCTGTAGTTGAGCCATTAATGCTACTTTTGCCGTACTTTAACCAGCCAATTCCTTTTGCCTTAATGTATCCTTCGACCGTCAATAGAAAATCATCACTATCACTTGCAGTGTTTCCAGTAGTAAAATCTGAATCTTTGTAAATAAATAAGCCGTAAGGAACATTGTCCCCTCGGCCATAAGAACCTATAAATTGTACACCTAAACCATCTTTAGAATTAAACTGACGAGGAACATTAATCTGTAATCCACCGTTGATAGCGTCAAATGAACCATAAGCACCTAACTTAATTTTTGTTTCTCCAGTTAATAATCCACCAGAAATTGTGGTTCCAGTTATTGTGCCACCCTGAATTCTGTCACCACTTAGTAAGCCTGACTTTATTTGACTAGCATCAATCCTAACACTTTGTACACTATTGATAAAGGCATTCTTAGCAAACAGCTGTCGTAAATAAGCTTCATTTGCAACTAACTTATTAAAAAACGCTTGATCCACGACAATTTTATCTGCAGTTACTGAATTCGATGCTAATACCATAGTAGTTACAGACCCAGATTCAAAGTTTGATGTCTTTAATTTATCAATCATTCCTGATTTAATGACTGCTCTATCGATTAAGGTATCCCCAGTGATATGAGTTGCCTTGCCAATAATTCGATTGATTCCATTTGCACCTAAATTAATCCCTGAAATTAAAGATCCAGCATTAGTTAAATTTTGAATCGAATAGGAACCTTGATGTTGCTGAACAAGACTTTCTGTAGCAATTTGTTGAAAGGATGTACTATCTACAAAGTTTTTAGGTGGCTGACTACCTCGAACAATTGAAATTTGGCCAACTGCCACAGTGCCGTTCTTTTCTAGCCAAATATGAAGCCCAAAATCATCTGTTTTTGTCACGGTTTTATTTATCGTAAAAGTTCCTGTAAAAATTTGAGCTGCACCCGTTCTAGTCGGACTGATAGTGAAACCTCCTATTGAGTTACCTGATTTGATTTCAAAACCAACTTTTCCATCAGGTAGTACATCTATCCATAAATTGACCCTATAAGAAAGTTTCTCACCAGCAACAAATTTTTGACTATGAAGAGGCATTTGGAAACCACGCCAACCATTTGTTGTCCTACCACTTTGTGCAATTCTTAGCAGCTTGTATTCATTAGTTCCAGTCATAACTAAATTCGAATTCGGTTCACGTTCTCTATATTTACTAAAATTGGTTGGATCGTATACTAAGTTTTGGTTATCAATTAAATCACTGACTCTTGTAATCAATCCTTCGGATGTTTGTACAACCTGACTAATTGTTTTGCCTTGTTCACTAATAGTTCTTGTATGACTACCTAGAGTATCTTTTACTTCGTTAAAAGCCGTTACAGTTGTTAAATCTTCGATAGGTTTAGTCCAATAATTTGGGAAGATATCTCCAGTAGTAATCATTAAAGCTCTCCAATGAAACTTACCTGAACTTGCTCCATCAATACGAAATTGTAATTCAAAGTTTTTAAAATTATTGAACATCTCATCTGTTACGATTCGAGAAATTTTAATAAGATGGTAGTTTGTACCAGTTTTTAATGTAGTAGACCAAGAGGTATGAAAGGGATTAGAATGAACACTCCATACAGCACTATTATCTGATTTTTTATAGCCTGGACCTTGTAAGATAATTCTAGGAGTAATAGTTGAATCTAATACAACATTATCGACAGAAATATAAACAAATAGATTGATTTTTGTCCCTGAATAAATGCCAGTCGAATCACCATAAGGAATTTTTCCTAATGTTTGAATCCAATTGAGTTTCGAGTTTATTTCTTTGTATGAAGTCCAACTATCACTTGAACCAGATGCTAAGTTTCGATGAGAAACACTAGTTGGTATTAAAGCTTTAGTTTCACTAATAGTCCGACTGAAACTATTGGATGTTTCTCTAACTAAATTTTGCACGCTAGAGTTCGTTACATAACCTCTATCTAAAATATTTTTATCAACATCTGATTTAGTTTGAAATCCTTTTAAATTTATTACGGATTCTACCTGACTACTGGTCAATCGTTTGGCTATTTCACCTGCTTGGATTTTAATTGTTGTTTCAGTACTAGCAAGTCGATTTGTCGTTTGATTAAAATCTGTTTGTGATACTTTAGTCTTTATAGCATCTGCAGCAACTTGTAAATCAGCTTTAGTTTTAGATATTGCTAATGCATTCTCTGATATTCTTTGGAGTGCTTCACTAGCTGTTTGTTTAATATTTTCTACATAGGTCTTTTCAGCTTTTAGATTTATTTTATCCTTGGCTTGTGATATTTCCGTTCGTTGTTGCTCTACGGTATTTTTGATAGCATCAAAGTCTGTCTTTGAAACCTTGTTAGTAATAACACCCGTAAGCTTATCAATTGAAGATTCTACTGTCGTAATTTGATTCAATAAGCTATTCTTGCTGAGTTCAACTAAACGGTTTGCTTCTGCAATGGCTTCTTTTTTATAATTTAAGGTATCTGTTAGCACTGTATTAGTAGTTTCTTTAACTTCTTTACTGACCTCTAAGGCATGATTAGCTAAATCTCTACTACTATTTGCTTTAACCAATACATCGTTATATCTATTTTCATTAAGTAATTCATTAGATAGAACTTTAGAATCAACATCAGCAATCTTTCCTTCAATCTCTTGACGAATACCATCTGCGTAGACTTCTGCACTAGCTTTGACTTTTTCAATATCATCAAGGATTGATTCTTTTTGTTTAGTGAACTCGGTATCAAAAGCTGCGTTCGCATTTTTCAAAGCTTTTTCAATTGCGACTTCTTGTAATGTGAAACCAGAGTCTAAAATTTCATTTGCGACAGTTGAAATTGCACTATTTGAAGTTGAAGCGCCTACCATTGGTTTATCATCAAAAGTAATCGAGATATATTCTTGTGTCAGTGCATCAAATTCATAAGCAACTGCCTTTTTGGGAATATCGATCCCATGTTTCAAACTCTTGAAATATACAGTATCACCTAAATGTACAACCTGCCCATCAAGTTCATAGGCTTCAATCGTAATAGCATCCGATAACTTATCAATTCCTTCATTCTTAAACTTAGCCTCAGCCCACTTTCTTAACTCCTCAATGCTTTTAAGAGTATTATTTTCGTACTCCTTTTCATTGATATATGGATAGAAAGTGATTAGAGGACTATCGACAGTAATTTTAATTGTCTGGTCTTTATCTTTACCATCTGGTTTAAATGTTGATTTTGCATGAATACGAGTAATGATTGATTGAGTCGATTTGGTTCTCTTGTAAGACTTTAGATTCTTATGTGTTGTTATGACAACACCCCTATTTTCACCTCTATTCTTCTTGATTGTCAGAGCCATATTGTCACGAATCAACTCCCCTTCCCAAGTTCCTATGATAGAATGGGCACCATCCATTAAGACAGCATAGAGTGTCTTTACTTCATTTGTATTGAAAGTACGGCGATCTGTAATATCACTCGTAAATGAAAAATCACCAAGATTGGTCTTAGTATTTTGAACCATTTGGGATAAGGCCATACCACAAGTAAGATTAACAACACTAATTGGTTCGATAGACCGTTGCATAATATCATCTGAAATATGGTAGGCGGTTATATCCAAACTATCATCATTTTCAATTGGCTTTTTAATACGAAATAACTGGAATCCTAAGACAGGTACTGGAGCCTTGATAAGCATATCCTCTTTTATTTGTTTATAGATACCAGAATCGGTAATTGGATAGCGAATAGATAAAGTAAAATCACCGTTCAGGGTTTCTTTTACAATAGCAGAGCTGGTTTCATGAAGAGGTAGTCCATTCCACTTTGCAGTTCTAATATCTTTATTCAACAGAAATAACATTTAAGCCCACCCCCAATTCGTTTCAAAGTTTAATGAAGTAATACCTCTACCAAGAACAACACCGACTTCTTTTTTAGCACTCGGATCAATAGTGATAAAATCACCAGACCATTTGATGTTCTTTTTGCTAACCGTTAGAAAACTTGGACTATTTGGTTCGTTTACCATCACAAGAGGTTCTGTAAGTTTTTCAATTTTAATAATCTGATCTCCAATCGTAAACTGAGTCTCAGTTGCCGAATTCCCCATTATCGTTATTTTGGGGAACGCTAGAGACGTCCCTTGAACTCTAAGTACACCGTTTGATGTCAAAGTTTGTCTATCCATTGATTTAAAAAACTTTGTAGGATGACAAATAAAGGTAGCTTTCGTCGCATACACACCATCTCTCTCTTGTTTTACCTCAGTACATTTTACTCGGTAACACCAAAGACGTGTGCTTTTCATCCGTTCACTCTCAAGCCAAAACTGCTCCTTGATAAATAGACCCATAAATTGATGAAGTTGTTCTTCTGAGGGCTTAACAATGTATATCGTATATGATTTTTCAATCAAATCTCGATGCCGATTTGTTTGCGAAAGAGCGCCACTCATTCCTTTATGTTCTAATAAACTCGTCTTACTCTCCGCTAAGATAACAGAAGGCGATTCGTGGACAATCACCTTAAAAGGAAAACTAGAAGTTCCAATTCCATCTATGACTAACTCGTTTCTTTTAATCATATAGTGGCTCCTCTCAATTGTTTTTGACGTGCTAATTCTTCTGCGATTCGACTTGCTACTTCATTTGCTATTTTTTCAATATCTGCCTGTTCTCGGATAATATTTCCAGTAATCGAAATGTTGATGTCTGGCATTCTTAAATCCATCGTTCTTGCAATACCTCTTCCGATTGCCCCAAGAGTAGATTCATTTAAAGGGAGTACCGCTTCGTTTCCTGCTTCCCCTCCTACCATTAGGGAATTCCCTATTGTTCCGAAGGCAGTTGGTTTTGTTAAAATTCCCCCTTTTGCATACCACTCAATTCCGATTCTAGGAATTTGTCCCTTTAACCAATCCAGAGGGTTTGCAGATCCTGACACACTAAAATGAGGTAAAGGAATGTGTGGCCACTGAAATCTGAAATTAAAGAGATTTTTGATAGCAGTTATAGCAGTTGAAACTGCATTTTTGGCAGTGTTGATTGCATTTGAAATCGTATTTTTTACTCCATTCCAAACATTAGACACTGTACTTGAGATTCCATTTAAAATACCTGAAATAGTTGAACTGATACTATTCCAAATTGTACTGACAACGTTACTAATTGCTGATAAGAGATTACTAATTGTGTTCTTAATCCCATTCCAAGTGTTCGATATAAGTTGACTAATAGCACTTAGAACTAAGCTTACAATTGACTTGATGGATTCCCAGACTGTTGAAAAAACTGCCTTTATTGTTTCCCATGCACCAGACCAATCTCCTGTAATAATTTGCATTACTGCTTTAATAATGCCTAAGACAAGATTGATTGCCGTTTCAACTACTTGTTTGATGATTTCCCAGGCTGTGCTGATGATTAGTTTTATGTTTTCCCATGCTGCCAGAATATAGGGTTCTAGAATAGACATAACGGTAGTTATAACTGTTGAGATTGCATTCCAAACTGTGGTTGCAGCTGCAAGAATTAACTCTTGATTCTCAGTCCACCATGAAGTTAGAGTCCCCCAAATGCTTAAAATAAAGTCTGATATTTCTTGAATGATAGTAGATATAAAAGAATATATAGCATTCCAAATATCCATTACTGCTGTTCTAAATCCCTCGTTGTGTTCCCAAAGTTCTTTTATTCCAACGATTAACAAGGCAAGAACAGCCACAATTCCTAATACTATAGCTATAATAGGCGCAACACTTGATATTAAGCCACCAATTGTGACACCCATTGCTAAGGCAGCTGCCTGAAGTGCTAAAAATATAGGGAGTAATAATCCTAATCCAGCAATGAGGGCGCCGACAATAACAATAAATTGTTTTACTGGCGTTGATAAACTAGAGAACCACTCTGCAACTGAACGTAACAAATCAGCTAAAATCTCTAGTATTGGTGCAAAAGTGACAGCTATAGCATCCCCAACTTCAGCTAATGCTAACTTCGCTTCATTTTGAGCAGTTGTAAATTTATCAATTGGATCTAGTGTCGCTTCATAAGTTGAGCCGACTGTTCCTGATGCTTTCTTTGCTGTTTCAGCCAAGTCATCAAAAGATAATGCTCCACGATTAATAGCATCCACCATTCGTGGAGCACCCTTAGTTCCAAATATATCTGAAGCGAGAGTTAACTTTTCAGTTTCACTAGTTGAATTTCTAATTTTTTCGATGGTTTCAGATAAACCTTGCTGTAAGGTCTTTCCAGAAGCTGCATACTTCACAGACGCTTTTGATAGGGATGATAAAGAGGCTGATGAATCCACACCAGCCTTTTCAAATTTCCCCATTAAAGCAACGCCCTCATCAAATGAAAGTCCTAATGCCTTAATTTGTGGTGCTCCAGAAACAACCTTATCCATCAAATCTTGAACTCCCACCCCAGTAGCTTGACTTGTAAAGGTGACAGTATCAAGAACACTAGACAAATCCGTTGCCTGTAAGCCATATGCTTCTATAGCTTTCTTAGCTGAAATAGCTGATGAGGTAACATCACTCCCATTTATGGACGCGAATTGGATGAGATAACTTGAAGCTGATTTTAAACTATCACCGGTTAAACCAAATTGAGTGTTCAACTCTCCGACTGCACTTCCAGCAGTATTAAAATCTGTAGGAATTTCTGTAGCTAGGTTCTTTGCGATAGTTGTCATTTCTTCTAAAGCTTGGCCAGAAGCACCAGTTTTGGTGACAATGATATCCATCCCTTCATCAACTTCGTTAAAAGCTTCAAGCGACTGTTTCCCAAAATCAATCAATTTTTGTGATAATTCTGCTAAACGATCACTGAATTCCATTAGGATATCTGCCTTTAAGAGATGATTGATTTCTGATAGATTATCCTTCGCACTTGTTGAACTAGTGCCCATCTCTTCCATCTCATTTTGAAGATGATTATAGGCCGTTTTGGTATCATTTAGAGTCTGTTCCAGTTTATTGGCTTCAATCGAATTTTCGCCATACTGTGCTTTTGTTAATTCTAGTTGTTTCTCTAAATTCTGAATCTGTTTTTCTAGTAAAGAGGAACTTTCATTTACTTTTTTCTGAGCTAAAGCTAGCTTTTCAGATTCACTAGCATTTGAAGAAAGTTCACTTTCTTGTAATTTAAATTGACTCGTTAATTTTTCACTCTCAGAAGCTAGACGAGCTTGTTCTTGTTTCAGACTATCCCATTGACTTTTAGTACTACCTATTCGATTACCATTTTCCGATAAGGCTTGATTGACACCCACTAGTTTGCTTTCGTAACTTTTCAGTACCGTCTGAGTAGTTTCTACTTCCCTTTGAAAGGCTCGATATTGTTCCGCCCCCATATTACCTGACTTAAATTGAGCTTCAACTTGAGCTTGTGCCTGCCTTAAGGTAGCTAACTTTTCTTTAGTAGTTTCAACTTGTTTAGCAAGCACTTCTTGTTTTTGAGTAAGGAGTGTGACATTTCCTGTATCAAACTTAAGAGCCTTATCAATTTGTTTCAATTCTTTAGTTGATTCAGCGGCTTGTTTATTTACCCCTTTTAAGGCATTTTGCAAGGGTTGTGTATCACCACCAATTTCTATTGTGATACCTTTTATATTTCCAGCCATGTTCACATCTCCTTTCTATTAAAAATTATCAAAATCACTTTGATTCGCTTTTCTTGTGTTGCTTGTTTCATTTGTCCGCAAGTTTACATGGTCAGTTTGATAATCAAGAGCCATCCCAATAGAAATATGTTTTAAGTCGTCTATGGATAAACCAGTTTCCTTACAACAAAATAAATAGCTTTCTACCGTAAAGATTTCTTCACTTGCTGTTTCTGTTTGATCTGCTTTTTTCTTGTATTCATTCCTTGGTTAAGCATGTTCATTAAGATAGTTGCTACTTCTTGAACTGGAAACTCCTCCATCTCCATAAAGAATTCTTTGAATGGTTTAATTTTTGGATTAGCAGATTTAGCAAACACCCAAAAAATTCTGTGAAAAAAAGTCATATCAAAATTGGTCAGGATGGATAGATCAATGTCACCAGTTTCGAGTTTTTCTTCCTCATTTAAGTGCTCAATCTTATCAAGAATTGACTGCGTACTCACCATTGAAAACAAGTCTTGAAAATAATCTTTACCAAACTGTTCTTTATAGGCAATCGGTGTATAGGCATTAGTAGCCAATTCATAGGTCTTTCCTGAAATTGTAATACTATCTCTCATATGTAACTCCTTTATTCACGAGGTTCAAAGACTTCCTTGAACCAATTCTGACGAATCTCATCACTTGTTTCTTCTGTCGTTTTGCGACGTACCACCTTATCAAGTGGACGGGGGCTTGCAGTAAAGTTTAACTCAACCTCATTAATATCTGAACCAGATTTTGTTTTTGATCCCATTGACGGACGTGATGCGTAACAGTAATACAAAACATGAAGCGTTTCTTTCTTATCTCCTTCAAAACGAAACATCAGAGCAAAATTCTTCTTTTCAGCATTTGCGATTTCAGAAATTGTTTTAGTTGTTGGATCTAATTTTTCTCCTAAGACACGAGTTAAAAATTCTTGAGTTAATAAGGCGAGCTTCAATGTTCCCTCATAACCATCATTTGATTCCGAAGTATAAAAGTTGATATTATCTGCCTTGTATGAACCTTTGTCACCAGTCGGTTCCAAGGTTAGTTCTGCTGCACCTCGTAATCGTTCAACCGTTCCATAAGTCAATGCGCCATTTGAAGCTTCAGTTGTAACTTCTGCCCAATGGACATCTTGTAGTCCGAATGTAACTTTATTTTTTTCAGTCATAACTATCCTCCGTTTAATGAAATGTAATATGTAATTTGATAGAGTTTTTCAGTTGAGATATAAGTCTCTACTTTGTCAAAAAAAATTGAATGACTATCAAATAAGTCATCCATCTTGGTTTCGATTTCTAAGTCCTTCTTTAAGGTATAGAGTTCCACTTGAAGATTAAGAGTCTTATGATAGCTCCAATTATCAGCTCCAGCATTTTCAGACTCCTTAACAAGATATACAATAAATGGCGGAACTGGACTTCTTCCTTCTTCAAAATGATGATAAGCTACTGGCAACTTTGTTTTTGTTAAAATGTTATAGAAATCTTTTAATGTCATTAAATCCTCACAATTTTTGTTTCAGCTTATCTTCAAGTGACTTAACAGCAGTTTTTTCAACGATTTCAATATGTTTATGCCCTTCTACTCGACCACCATTTTGTTTAGCGTGACCATTTTCTAGGAGATGAGTTAATCCTGGTATTCGGTTGTGAATAGTCTTTATTAAGCCTGTAGGACTGTCACTTGTGGACTTGCTTTTCCAACCTCGTGCATACTTACCAGTTTTTCGTGGAGATAAGAGTTTTAAGGTATCTACAGCACTGTCTGTTACTTCTTCCACTACCTCTCGCATTGTAGATGTCGTCTCTTTAATGTAATCCCCCAACTCTTGATCAATTACTTTTTCCAACTCATCCATTCCTATCCTGTTCATAGTCATTCTCCTTAGTTGCTACAATATAAATCAATTGCCTAGAAACGCTATCACCATCAATTGAATCTATCGTAAAGTAGGCGTCTCTATACTTTATCCGAGCTTTTAATGAACTTAGATTTAGTACCGCTTTGTCGTACCTTAGTGTAAATTGAATTTTGTTATAAAGGAGTTTAGACACACTCCCCTCATTTTCTGTTAAGGTCAATGGCCGACTAGAACACCATCTTTGGAAAACCGTGTTCCAAACTGAAGATTCATTTCCAATTTCATCAACCACAATTTTACGCACTTCAAATGTAAGACGATCACGTAATGGAGCAATTTTCATCAAAAGATATCCTTCCTATCAGCTAATAGTAGGTGATATAACATTTGTTTTAATTCTTTATAATTAGCTGTTTCACGGTGTTCATAAAGATAGGCAACCCCATACAGGATTGCCATTCTTAGAACCTCACTATAAGTATTTTGCCTTAATGTTTCTTCACAGAGCTTTTTACTTGTTTCAATCAATTGCATAATCAAATCATCTTCATCTGTATTTTCTACCTTAAGGTAAAGTTTTGCTTCTTCTAGACTTATCATGATTATTTTGCTTTCACAGTTAAAATTTTTACCGCTTCTGGCAATACTAATTTCCCATCAACACGTTGAGATGCAAGAAAACCAATTTGACCATTATTAGCATAAAGTTCATTAAGACGTTTAAAAGTACGTCCTTGGCGATCTGCAATCCAGTAATAAGAGAAATCACCAAATGCAATAGCTTTATTCCCCTGTTCAGGTAGAGGTGCAAAGGTAGATGTATAGTATGGACGGTTAAGAATTAAATCTGGTTGTCCAGCTTGTGTAGATGGTTGCCAAATGTAATTTCCGTTATTGTCTTTCAGTTTACGGATTGCTTTTACAGTTGTATCATGAAGAATCCACACTGCATTTTTTCGATAAGGAGCAGGAAGTGAATGATACAATTCAATCATGTCATCAAATGTAATGTCTTTGGTCGTTGTTGTAGGACCTGTAACATTTGCTTGCGTAAAGATTCCTGTTGGTTTCTTTGAGCCATCTCCAATAAGGAATGATTTTTCTTCTTCTGTACCAATACGTCGTGCAAACTCACTAGTCATATAAGATTCTAAATCAAATACAGAGTCATTTAACAATTCTTCTGAGATTCGAATAGCTGTTCCAATCTTATGCGAATCAAGTGTTACTTGACCAAATGTCTCATCAGTTTCAGGATAAAGTCCATTTTCATCCATCCATGACGCAGTTCCATGCCCTGTAACAACTGGAATTTTTCGCTCTCCACTTGATGTTTTAATGACGGTTGCTAGACTCCGGAAGAAATTCTCTTCTTGCAGACCTTGAACTAGTTTTTTCTCATACTCATCAGGTACTAGATGACCACCCTCTGTATCTTCTCCAACACGAAGAACATCCTTAACATCAAAGAAGTTACGCTTACGGACATTCGTCCAAAAGGTTTTGGAATAGATATCAGACTTGGTTCCCTTCTTCTCATCTTCTACCTCATTATCTTTTAAGACCGTGGTAGGCTGTCTTGTCAAGGCATGAGAAGTTGGTTGAGCAAGTTCTAGATCAATCTTTTCTTGTCGTTCTAAGCGAGCGATTTCTTGATTATAGCGATTGATTTTACTTTCCATTTCATCGTAGCGTTTAGAATCTTCTTCTGAAACTAAACCATCATCAGTTCGCACTGAGTCTAGGAAAGTTTTTGCTTGCTCCCAAGCTTGATTTCGTTTTTCTTTTAATTCAAGTAATTTAGACATAGGTTAATTTTCCTTTCATTATTTCAATAAATCTAATCGTTTTCTTAACTGATTAAGGGGAGTCGTTGATAAAGGTTTGTAGCTATCAATTTTGGCTTGAAGTTTAACAACAAGGTTATGATCTGCAGTGGCTCTACTAAATGAATAACTACTAAGTTCTAGCTCTTCTTTAGGTTCATCTTTACCGAATAAAATCTTGTCCGCAAAGCCAAGTTCAACTGCTTTTCTCGCATTAAACCATGATTCAGAATCCATTAAATGTGAGATTTTTGCCCTAGATAATCCTGTTCTTAACTCATAGGCATTCACAATGGACTCTTTGATTTCCCCCAACATTTCAATGACCTTTTCCATATCCTTTGCTTCACCTTGTGCAATCGTCCATGGATTGTGAATCATCATCATTGCAACAGGACTCATGGATACTGTTGTTCCAGCCATGGCAATGACACTGGCAGCACTTGCTGCAAGACCATCAATAATGACATGTACATTTCCCTCGTAATCCATCAGCATGTTATAGATTTGTGCTGCAGCAAAAACATCACCCCCTGGACTATTAATCCAGAGGGTGATATCACCTTTTCCTGCATTTAAATCATTTTTAAAGAGTTGTGGAGTAACTTCATCTCCAAACCATGTTTCATCAGCAATCTGTCCTTCAATACGAAGAGTACGAATATTCCCTTCGTCTGAAAAACTCCAAAATTTACGCATCTTCTTCCTCCTTTGGTTTTTCTTGAGGTTGTTCAATTACCTGTTTTGTCATAAAACCACCAGCATCTTTTAATTTAGTCATATTTCCGTTAATCAAATAAAGATTTCCTCCCTCTTCATCTGTTAAAAGATTTAAATCTTCAAGTTCTCGAATATCATTTGTAGATAACCAGCCATTCTGTCTTGCAATAGCATATCCACTCATACGACTTTGATAATCTCCACGTAATAAACCATCTACGTTGAACTTAACAAAGTACTTCTTCTTTTCTTCAGGTAAAAAAAGAGACCTCTTGAAGGCCTGTTCTAAACGAACTACCCAAGGGTCTAATGTGTATTTGACAAACTCTAGTGATTGTTGCTCGATATTTGAAAATGAAGATTTTTCTAAATCACCAATCATATGTGGTGGTATTCTATACAAACGTGCGATCTCGTTGATTTGAAACTTCCGAGTCTGTAAGAATTGCGCTTCTTCTGGTGGAATACCTATTTGAGTGTACTTCATCCCTTCTTCTAGAACTGCAACTTTATGTGCATTTGTGACACCGTTATAAACCGCATTCCAAGAATCACGTACTCTTTTTGGATCCTTCAAAATCCCTGGATGTTCCAAGACACCACCTGGATTTGCACCATTTTTAAAGAATGATGCTCCGTAATTCTCTGTAGCCAAGGTCATTCCAATTGCGTTCTTTGCTAATGCAATGGGAGAATAGCCAATCAGTCCATCAAAACCAAGTCCTGGAATGTGAAGGACATCTTCTTGTTTTAAAATAACACTGCCTTTATCCTTGAAATTTGGATTTTCTTCGGTCTGACGTTGATATTTGTAGTAAAGTTTTCCATTTTCATCACGGTGTACTGACATTTTATCCGGTAACAAAGGATACAAACTGATAACCTGACCGCTCTTATCCCTTATGATTTGAATATAGGCATTTCCCCATATCAAAAGATGAGTCATCAAAGTTTCACGAAAGACAAAAGAAGACATCTCTGGATTTGGTTCATCATGAAGTAAGAAATATAGAGGGTGTTCAAATTTTTTCTCCCTCCCATTAGATGTTCTTTCATAAATGTGAATGGGTAGAGAGGCGACAGCTTCAGCTAATATTCTCACACAAGCATAAACAGCTGTAGTCTGCATGGCTTTAAATTCATCTACATTTTCTCCACTAGAAGTTCGTCCAAAGAGATAGGAAAAGTCCTGTCCCTCATAGCTATTATGCGGTTTATCTCGTGATCTTTTTCTTCCAATAAAATCTAAAAATCCCATCTAATCCTCCATTTTTGAGTACAATAAAAGCACCTCATTTGTGAGATGCTCTACGAATTATAATTGAATTTACTTATTGAATAACTTAGCCCAATTCTGCTTGGAATTTAAAATTCTTGAGACATAAACCTCATATTTGTCGATATAATAAAAAGCTAAGTAATTTTCAATAGGCATATATCTATAACGTTTTCCGTCATCTGTTAATTCACCATAACCTCGACTCGACACCAAAGGACATGCTTCTGGAAAGGTTTCTAAAGTTTCTAGTGCCGTTAAAATAAGGTCTAATTTACTATCGGCAGATTGCTGGCTGTAAAAATTCAGTACAATATAATCATGTATTTCTCTCAAGTCTTTCTTAGCTTGATCCGTAAGAGAAACATGGTAACGTTTATGATTACTCAAGTCCAAATTCCTTTCTTACATCTGCTAAAGACGTTAGTTTCCCTTGCTCAATTTCTTGATGGCCCAACAAGATTTCCTTTTTCAAATCTTCAAAAGCAACCTGATATTGAGTCTCTTGTGAATCACTAAATACGAACTCTTTGGGATCAACTGCACCTGTCGCAATTTTACGAAGTGCAGCATTAAAGATATCTGACAGGGTTAACTTTTCATCAGCTAAGATTTCTTTCGTTTGTTGGTAAAAAGTCGAATCTGCTCTAAAATTAACAGGTTGAGTACTTGCCATAATTAATACCTCTTTGTAAAGATGTTTTGTAAATACATTGTATCATCTTTAGATTTAAAATTCAACTAAAAGCTTAGTATTCCTCGCTCATCATAAATACTACTATCATTATTTTGGTGTCTAATACATCTATCAATCCCCATTATAAGAGCAACAATTCCATCGATTTTTTCAATTGATTTCTCTTTATCTGGTTTGATATTGCCTGCAGGGTCTTGGCGCATAACTACGTTTTGCGACATCCATTTTAAAACAGGTTGTCCTCCGTGTTGTATACGACCTTCCATCATAAGTTTGAATAATTCCTTTGACGGTGGACTCATATCCTTGTACCCCTGACCAAAAGGAATCATTGTCAGCCCCATATCTTCTAGATTCTGCACCATTTGCGTTGCATTCCATCTATCATAGGCGATTTCTTTTATATTGTATATCTTTGATAATTCCTCAATGAACTTCTCAATAAATCCATAATGAACTACATTACCCTCTGTCGTCTTTAGATAACCTTGCCGTTCCCATACGTCATACAAAACATGATCCCTACGACAACGAAGTTCAAGAGTATCTTTTGGTAACCAGAAATAGGGTAGGATGATGTAATTTTCTAATTCATTCCTAGGTGGAAAAACTAAAACAAAGGCTGTGATATCAGAGGTACTTGACAAGTCTAGTCCTGCATAACATTCACGACCTTTCAAACTTTCAAAATTGATTGGGGCATCCCCTTTGTTGTATACATGTTCAGGAATCCAAGCAATCGTAGAATTTGTCCACATATTTAGTCGTAGTTGCTTGAATACATTTTCTTCAGCAGGATTATCAAGTGCTTGTTTATATGCTTCTCTGACGCGGTCTAAGCCAATGGTATGACCTAATGACGGATTAGCTTTTAACCAATTACTTTCGTCATTCCAGTCCTCTTCATCAGATAAACCATAAACGACAGGATAAAAAGATGTATCATTCTTTCTGCCCTTTAAAATATCAAGTGCTTTTGTGTGTAACTCGTAACAAATTGAATTCTTATCTGTTCCTGCAGTAGTAATGATAAAGAATAAGGGTTGTTCTCGTGCATCCCCTGAACCTTTAGTTAAGACATCATAGAGGTGGCGATTGGGTTGCGCATGAATTTCGTCAAACACGAGTCCTGAAACGTTGAGACCATGTTTTGTACCAGTCTCAGCAGACAAAACTTGATAAAAACCTGCATTAGAGTAGTTAACAATTCGTTTCGTAGCACCCATTATTTTTGAACGTTTCTCTAAAGGTCGACTCATTAGTACCATTTGTTTTGCTACATCGAATACAATAGAAGCTTGATTTCGGTCACATGCAGCACCATAAACTTCTGCACTGGCTTCATTATCTGCATAAAGTAGATAAAGAGCAATTGCTGCTGCTAGTTCACTCTTCCCATTCTTTTTTGGAATTTCAATATAAGCAGTTAGAAATTGTCTATTTCCATCTTCTTTAACAATCCCAAATATATCTCGTACTATCTGTTCCTGCCAAGGTAAAAGTATAAACTTCTGACCTGCCCATTTTCCTTTAGTATGACAAAGGTTTTGAATAAAAGTCACTGCTCTATCAGCCTTACTTTTATCATAATGTGATGTAGCTAGCATAAAAGGAGTTGGTTCATAATGAAAAGTCATAGTAAACCTCCCAACAAATCTTCCATTTCGTCACCGTTACCAACCTCTGAATCCATAGTAGCTAAACGATTCCTAGCGGTTGGGGTTAGACCAAATTGTTCACAAAACTTCAGCATGATTTTTAAATTAGTTTGACTAATTGAAACTTGTGGAACTTGCTGTAAATACCCATTTGGTGTCTTTAAGATAGAACCATGTTTTGATAAAAACTCCTCTGCTTCTTTCCAACGTGCGTAAGCTTGACAATAACCTGCAAATGCGGTCATATCCATTTCCGTCAGTAATCCCATTTGTTCCAATATTTTTCCCATCCGCTTCCATTCCCTCTTAGCATCTTCTTCAAGCCACTGGGGGCAACGTGGAGCCTTCTTTTGAGGTTTTACTTCATTCGTTGGGAGAGGCCGTTTACCAGGATTACCTTCTAGAACTTTTAAATTTGTAGGTTTCGGTTTACGTCCTCTAATTGCCACTAATTCACCTCCTAAAATAAAAAGAACTCACATCGAGTTCCAAATTATAATTTATTGTATGTATCCACTATTTCTTGATAGATAATTTTATCAAAATCATCCATTCGGTCAGTGATTTTACCATATTCATAATGAAAAACTATTTCTTTATTTCGTTTAATTTTTAGGATTGCTATCCAAGCTCCATCAATATGTCGGTCATAGGTACTATATTCCCTAAGAAACTCAATAAGATAGTGCCGACCATTAAATTCTCTAGTTATCATTTCCCACATAACTATCCCAATTTCATTATTTTATCAATTCCGTAAAGGACATTTAAACTTTGTCCATTATCCCAACTTACTAAAATTGAACCAATATCATCAACACCAATTACCGTACCAATAGTACCTATAGGTGGTGCAAATGGATCTTCCATTTCGAGTAATTTGACTCGAGTTCCATTGGGATACAATGATTTCAAAGTCTTGACTTTTAAGTCATCCATAATACAACCTCTTCTCTTTTGTTTAGTACATATTAACTCTAAAGTTCATCTTTATCCAGTTATTTCTGATGATATTTTGAAGATAATATAGCACAACCAATAGCATACACAACTGGTACTGTGACTCCGTTTCCCGCTTGTTTATAAAGTTGTGCATCTGAATTTACAGCTTTTGCCTTTTCAAATAAGTCATCACTGAAACCTTGAAGTCTAAAACACTCTTTTGGAGTTAGTCTTCTAATTTTGACAACACGACCATTCCAAACTACTGCTCCCATCTGGCAGCTACATGAAAGGTTGTGAGCTATTCCTTTCCCTACTCTTGCCCTTCTCGTTAATGAACTTGGATAAGAAAGATCAACCGAGTCACCAACCTCCGCCAATTGGAAACCTTGCTTTGTTCCGTTTCTAACTTTGATACCTTGTGTCAAAATTGCTTGAACCTCAAGTACTCCAGAGTTCATAGCTGTACGCTTTGTCGCTCCAGCAGTGTAACGAGCAGTTATACATCTTGCTTCTTCAGTTAGCTTTGGTTCAGTTAGTGATTGGTCAATCAGATATAGACCTGTCTTAGCTCCTAGTCCACCACCCTCTCCAACAAGAGTTGTTGCAATACCACTAGGGTCATAGACACGGTAGCTTTGCATACCGCCTACAAGTTGCTTAAGATGGCTACTGCTTTCTCTGCTGATAGGTAGTACTTGTCGTCGACCTTTTCTTCTAAGATGTCCGATAGTATAGATGCGTTCTCTATTTTGTGGTACTCCGTAATCTTTTGAGTTGAACACTTGCCATTCAAGGTCGTACCCTGATTCATCCAAGATAGAGAGATAGTCGAGATAATCTCGTCCCCCACCACTTGATAAAAGTCCTTTAACATTTTCAAGGAGAACCCATTCGGGTTTATCTTCTTCTTTTTGGCTTTTGATGAGTTCAACAAATGTAAAAAAGAGTCCACTTCGCTCACCGTATAGGCCGGCTCGTTTCCCTGCGATAGACACATTTTGACAAGGGCTTCCCGCACACCAGAGATCTGCTTTTGGTAATCGTGTTGGATCGATTGTTGTGATATCGTCATGAAACCATTCTCCTTTCGTATCATACATTGCTTCATAAGACTTTCGTGCAAACTTATCTTTTTCACAAAATCCTATACACTTCATTCCTGCTAATTCTAGCCCATGTCGAAAGCCACCAACTCCGGAAAAGAAATCTAGAAATGTTAGTGTCATACTTGTTCCTCCAACTCCTTTAACACTTGGTTATAAGTTAAAACCTCATGATTACGTTGTACAGTTACTTCAGTATCTCCTGTAACTTCTATATAGCGTTTAACAATGACATCCACAAACTTTTCATCCAGTTCGATTCCATAACAAACACGTCCAGTCTGATCTGCAGCTATTAAAGTAGAACCAGAACCTAAAAATGGATCTAGAACTATTGTTCCACGCATAGAAGAGTTTTGAATAGGGTAAGCCATAAGTTGAATTGGTTTCATGGTTGGGTGGTCTTTACTAGACTTAGGACGGTCATATTCCCAAATGGTAGTTTGCTTCCGATCACTAAACCATTGATGCTTTCCTTTTTTCTTCCACCCATATAAACAAGGTTCATGTTGCCATTGATATGGGCTACGACCTAATACAAGTGAGTTCTTTTTCCAGATGCAACACCCACTCAAATAGAAACCAGCATCTTTAAAAGCTTTACGGAAGTTGAGTCCTTCCGTATCTGCATGAAAAACATAGATAGACGCATCATCTTCCATGTGATTTTCTACTTGAGTAAACATAGAAAGGAGAAATTGATAGAAGTCTCCGTCAGACATATTATCATTTAGGATTTTCCCAGCCGTCTCTTCAACGTCCACATTATAAGGTGGGTCCGTTACTACTAAATTAGCTTTCCTATCATCTAGCAACTGCTTATAGGTTTCAGCTTTTGTAGAATCACCACAAATGACTCTATGTTTTCCCAATTGCCAAATGTCCCCATGTCTTGATAACGTTGGTTTCTTCAATTCTTCTTCCACATCAAACTCATCTTCAGACAACTCCTTGTCATGGACATTGGAGAGGATGTCATCAATCTCTGGTGGCTCAAAACCAGTAAGGTCTAGATTGAAATCAGACTCCTGTAAATCTAAAAGTAAGTCAGCTAAGAGAGCTTCATCCCATTGACCTGTAATCTTATTGAGTGCAATGTTCAATGCTTTCTCATCTTCTTTGGGTAAATCAACGATGACGCACTTAGCAGTTTCATAGTCTAAGTCTTTAAGAACTGTCAAGCGTTGATGACCACCAATTACAGTTAAATCTTCATTGACAATAATAGGGTCAACATATCCAAACTTAAGAAGCGACTGTTTAATTTTTTCATATTCTTTATCCCCTTTTTTCAGTTTCTTTCGAGGATTATAAGCTGCAGGCTTTAATTCTTTCAGAGGAAGTTCTTTTATTTCCATTGTTGGTTGGTTCGTCATTTTAGACTCCTTTGTAAAATCTTATCTGTATGTAGCAGGCATGGCTACAATACTTTCTATTGGGATTGGCATAAGATAAAAATGACCTACCACAACACTGGCAAGTCATTTCTTCATATGCAGTTTGTTCCTTATCATGCTCCTCTTGATGATTTTTCCACCAATTTATTCTGCACCTATCTGAACAAAATTTCTTCGGTCGTCCAGTTTTATTAGGAACCATAGGTTGAAAACATTGAGGACAGTTTGTACCATCTTGAACTCGTTTCTCAACCATCAAATACGGTAATGTTCCTTGTCCCTTTAACTCAGGATGTCTTTTACAATACTTCTTAACAGAGTCTTTAGATAAACCAATTACTTTAGCAACTTCACCGTATCCTAAGCCATTTTTTCTAAGTAACCAAATTTGTTCTCGTTGAAAGTTATTCATACCTGTTCCTCACTTTTATACTAAAAAATAAGGTTATTTTCGTACCTAAATTTAAACAAATTTACGAAAATAACACTCACTTAATTCTATATTCTTACTGGATTCTTTACTATTTTGAATTAATTTTTATATCCCACCCTATCAATTTTGCGAAATTTTACGTTTAAGGGGGCGTCGGTCTTTTACGGACAAGGATTTAGAGATTTTATCCCCCCTACCCCAAATTATAAAAGAGAGATATTTTTAAAACGTAACTACAATATTAAAACCGATAGGTATATTCCACATATAGGTCCGTTGTCTTGGTCTTTCTATCATGACATGATTTACAGAGAGCTTGCCAGTTAGATTGATTCCAAAAGAGTTCTTGGTCACCTCGGTGGGGAGTGATATGATCAACCACTGTTGCCTTGGTCAGTCGACCTTCTCTTTGACAGTAAACACAGAGAGGATTGAGCTTTAAGTAACGAATCCGCGCCTTATTCCACCGTGAATTGTAACCTTTAGCTTTGGTTGTCTTGGCGTCAAGTGCGTGATTAGTCTTGTGGTCATCGCAGTACTTGTTTCCATAGGTCACAAGGTTTGGACAACCATTCTGCTTGCAGGGAGTTCTTGGTCTACGTGGCATCTTACTGCTCCCAAGGAAGAGTTGGTTTCGTAAAATGTCCAAAACATGTAGATTTAGTGTAGTCTACGTTTAGAAGATCCAACTCCTTGATAATCCCTTTCGGTGTTAAATCGTACCGTTCTTTAATCATTCCTACCAACTGTTTGCTCGTATAGTTACTTGTTCCAAATGTTTCCACATGAATAGAAACCGGTTCTGCGACCCCTATAGCGTATGCTAATTGAACTTCGCATCGTTTAGCATATCCTTCACGAACGATGTCTTTTGCAATCTTACGTGCCATATAAGCTCCTGAGCGATCCACTTTACTTGGATCCTTTCCTGAAAATGCACCACCACCATGATGGGCAAATCCACCATAAGTATCAGCGATAATTTTTCTTCCAGTAACTCCAGCATCTGCATAAGAACCACCAAGAACGAAACGACCAGTAGGATTCACTAAAACATTAAAATCAAGGTTTTGTTTATACTGTTTTGCAACTTTTATCATAGATTCTTTAACAATTACTCTTAGATTCTCAATTGTCATTTCATCACTATGCTGAATTGATACTAAGAATGTTGTAATTCTTTTATTGTCATAATCATAAGAAACCTGTGCCTTAGCATCTTTCCCTAAGAGCGGATGCTGAAGTTCCATAAGATTCTCAAGAACACGAGTTGCTAAAACGTAGGGTAGCGGCAAGTATTCTTCAGTTTCATCAGTTGCATAGCCATACATCATTCCTTGATCTCCAGCGCCACCTGTATCAACCCCTTGAGAAATATCATCACTTTGTAATCCGATAAGATTTGTCACAATGATATTTTTCATTCCTAGGGGTTTAACGACATTTCGAACAACAGTGTTTAAATCAAATAAGGCTGTTGTTTTCATTTCACCAGCAACCACTATATGATTATCTTTGATAAGGGTTTCTACTGCAACCCTGCTATTCTTATCTTGTTCTAAACATACTGTTAGAACAGCATCTGAAATCTGGTCACAAATTTTATCTGGATGGCCATTAGATACTTGTTCACTCGTAATAATCATTCTTTCCTCCACGCAAAAAGCCTCCCCATTTGGGTAAGGCTCTGTTTTTTTTATTTTGCTTTTCTACCTGCTTCATAGGCTTGTTCAAGCATTTCTTTCAATGCCCAAACGCTGATGTCATAAAAGTCAAGGCTGTCGCTATTCCTTGTTTCTAGCGTTTCAGCGCCAATTCTATTTTTTGCGATTTTTGTTAAAACATCTTCTTTTTTCATGGTTTTATCCTCTTTCTTTTTTGCTGTAACTATATTACCTCTAAGAGCGGGATATATCCAGTCGTTTGTGCATTATTTTAAAGATATTTTTAAACTATTAAAGCTTTCAAAACCACTTCAAGTATAGCTTCCTTTTCATCAGATTCTGGGTAGATATCCCATCCTCTGTCATAAGAAATGATAGTATTTTCAGCAACATCAACCTCTAATTTGAATACACATCCTAAATCAATACCTACATCAGAAGGTTGGTCACTGACTTTTGCTATGTAATCAACTATTTGTCCGTGATATTGAATCTGCCCTCTGGTCCACATGGTTATTCTCCTCTTATTTTTCTAGGTGTATATTACCGTAGAACCAGGATTTTATCCAGTAAAATTAGCAGATTTTCTATCTTTTTTGACATCTTAAGTATAACACAGTCATTTTTAAAAAGCAGTACCATCTTAGTAACAACTTAGTAACAGGGTAGTACCACCTTAGTAACACCCTAGTATCATTATCCATTTATACTCAAGGTTTTACCAGCAAAACGGTAATATTCTTTTACTTGTCTTAAGGCTTTTTGTCTATATCGACTAACTGTCATTCTAGAAACATTATGTTTAGGTAGTAACTCATCCCATGTCAATCCAACTAAGACTAAATCAACTACTACATCCCTCATAATTTCATCAACAGAAGAAACAGCAAGTTCAAAAAAATCGAGATCAGTTTTTAAATGACAGTACTTTTCAAACAGTGACTCCTGATATTCTTTTTCCTCTGCTAAGAACTTATCATGAAAAGATAGAGCCATATTTTCTGTTCTAACATTAGTTTTACTCGTTTTAACACGTTCTTCATTTGTCTGTCTAGTAGCAAGAGAGTATAGAAAAGCATCTTCTGAAATGGGTTTATAGTTTTCAATCAAGTTCTTTGCAATTGTTAAATCTCTTTTTGCATCTTGATAGTGTTGAAAATAGTAGTCTACTTTATCCATATCAACCTCCTACTTGTGCTTTTACTGCTTCAATCAAACGTGATTGTTGTGCGTCCTTGACAGTTAAAGCTTTTAGAATATCAGCATCAATTGTACCTTCCGTTACAATGTGCTGAATAATCACTGTGTTTGCTTGTTGACCTTGTCTCCAAAGTCGAGCATTAGTTTGTTGGTAAAGTTCAAGAGACCAAGTTAACCCAAACCACACTAAGTGATGACCTCCCTTTTGTAAATTTAAACCATGTCCTGCACTAGCTGGATGCAATAAACCAACAGTGATATTCCCTTTATTCCATTCATGAATATCAGTTTCACTTTTAAGAACTGTACTTTGAATCCTAAGTTTGTTCAATCGTTCTTGAATACGAAGTAAATCATGTTTGAACCAATAAGCGACCAGAACTGGTTCTCCATTTGCTGCTTCAATAATATCTTCAAGTGCATCAAGTTTTTGATCATGTAACTTGATAATTTTATGATCGTCAGAATAAACTGCACCATTTGCCATTTGAACCAGTTTATTGGATAAGCTAGCAGCATTTGCTGCTGTTACTTCAATTTCGTTAGAATCAGAAATAACAGATTCCTTTTTAAACTCTTTATATCTTTTTGCTTCTGCGTTTGTGAGATGGACTGATTTTTTCGTTGAGATTAATGTCGGCATTTGTAGATAATCCATTGCTTTCATAGAAATAGTGATGTCATCAATCTTGTCAAAGATTTGACACTCTGCATAGTCCATTGGAATATATTCATAAACGACATTTCCATTTCTGCGGCCCTCTCTAAAATAACGACTTCGGTATTCTCCAATAAAACGACCCAAACGGACACCACCATCTATGACTTTGAACTCCGCAAACAAATCCATCAATCCGTTGGAACTCGGTGTGCCTGTTAAACCTACCACTCGTTTCATGTAGGGGCGCATGGCCATAAAAGCTTTAAAACGTTTTGATTGCGATGATTTGAATGAACTTAATTCATCAATGACAATCATATCCCACTTGAAATGCGGATGACACTCTTCAACTAACCAAGGGAGATTTTCACGGTTGACGATGTAGATATCCGCATCTTTTTGGAGTGCTTCTTGTCGTTGTTTAGGAGTACCTACAATTCTTGAATATCTCAAATGAGACAGTTCTTGCCACTGCTCTATTTCATCACTCCATACTGTATTTGCGACTCTAAGCGGAGCAATTACCAAGACCTTTGAGACCTCATAGCGGTCAAACATTAGTTCGTTAATCGCTGACAAGGTGGTAGCTGTTTTTCCCATCCCCATGTCTAAAATGACTGCTGCATAAGGAGTTTTTATGATGAAGTCTTTGGTGACTTCTTGATAGTCATGCAGTTTCAATTTCATCTAATATCCCCTCAATATCTTTCTTATTATCTAAAACATAGACTCGAAATCCTAAATGTTCAAATAACTTATGCCGTGACACCTGCAAAGCTCTAGGATGTTGATTAGGTGCTTTTACTTCCACCAAACCAAACTTGCCATTGGGTAAGAATACCAATCGGTCAGGTACTCCTGAAAAGGAAGGTGATACCCACTTTGGACAGATACCACCACGCTTTAAAACCTCGCTTGCTAACTTTTGTTCTATCACTTTTTCTCTCATACTTGTCCTCTCATCAGATTTAAATGGTGGAGGTCTAATGAGGTCATATCCTAAACTTTCCTTATATACTTTTTCTTAGTTATATTTCCTATAGAGATAGTTTTAGAAAAGACCATCATTGACTTACACTAAACAAAGAAATGGAAGTCGTGGAACTTAATCCATAAACTTTTTGACCATACTTCACAAATTATTTTTCACTGAATACTTCAACGACTTACACTCAAAAAATACTTCATTTAAAATCTACTGGTGATACAGCCTCACTGTGTAAGTCATTAGTTTAGAAAGTCATCGTCGTCAGCTTTTAACGATAACCCCATAATAAAATTCCCTTTATTAGTTCGTTTTCGTTCATAACCAGCTTGATTAAGTGCAGCATAGAAATCAGTTGTACTTCGTGTGTATTCTAAATTTTGAAGGCAATATGCACGATACTTACTGTACAATTCTCCTGATTTCTCACTTAATTTTTCACCCACGACACAACTTTCATTGATGAAATGCCCCAACCAGTCATTAGCTTCACGGTAGGATTTGACAGAATTTATTACTGCTTTTGGAACTGATGTTTTAAAATTTGCTTTGATGGCTTTTTCCGCTCCTTCAATAATCCACGATAAAATTGCTGACCCAGCGTTATCGTACAGATAATCCGCAAAATTCTTGATATCTGAACGACCACTAATTTTGGCATTAAATGGAATAACAACCAAACGTCGCCAAGTTCCATCATCGTTCGCTCCAACTTTTGGTAAATGATTCGTATAAAGTACCAGCGTATGAGATGGAACAAAATGAAATGGATCCTTATACTTCTTTTCTGCTTGAATTTCGTCAGTTGAGGTAATCTGCTTCACAACTGCAGTATTCAATCTCATTCCTTCTGCCATTTCAGAAGCAATAACAAGACGTTTCCCTTTTAACTCAGCAAGTTCTGGACTTACATTTCGTTTATTATTCATGGTTAAAGCATCTGCAGATAATTTGCCAGAATAGCTTCCGAGTACCCTTGCAATTGTATTCCAAAAGGTTGATTTCCCATTTGCTCCTCCGCCATAAGCGATAATCATATGTTCTTGATAGACTTTTCCGATTGCTGTCATACCGATGATTTCCTGTACATAATCAATCAACTCCTGGTCATTACAGAAAAAAGTAGCTAAAGTTTCCTTCCATAATCCCAAGCCTTCATCACCTGGAGAAACAGTGGTTATCTTAGTGATGTAGTCTTTTGGGTCATGTTCATGGTAATCCCTAAGTCCATTTCTTAAGTTGTAGGTAGCGTTAGGAGTATTGAGCAACATATCGTCCTTATCAAGTTCTGATAAATCAATGGCTAGCATTGGTTTTGCAGTATTATGAGTCGCAGTAATATAGCGATAATCTCTTCGCTTCATAACAAACTGATAATAAGATTTTGAGGAAAGATAAATAGAATGAAGTTTTTGTTGAATCGGTGTTTCAATCACTTTAGCAAGAGCTTTACCACCTTCACGAACTACTGATTCATCAATCCCGGAGTTGACTAACTCTATAACGGACTTTTCGTATTGTTCCAGAGCATCTGCTAGTTGAAAGTCCATAAACTCAAGAACCTTTCCTATGGCCAATTGTTTATCTTCTTTCCAATACTGACCATTAAAAGTTAAATAGTCTGTCGCATTTGTATAAGCTAACACATCACCATACTCTCTAGCTAATACTCCAGCTTCTCCGATATCAGAAAAATCATCCGGTTTTAAAGAAGGCCGATTAAAGGTATCTGGCGAAACATAATCATCTGAATCTTTAATAGTCTTATTGTAAAATCGAACCGCGCTTCCCCAGATTGTGTCTAGTTCAGATTTCTCTAATGGCGGTTCACATCTAGATGCCTGCTCATCAAAACCACTTCTTGCTTCTTGTGTAACTCCTAATCTTTTAAGAATTTTAGCCGCAAAAACTGACATGGTTGAATTTCGACTTCCCTCAGCGATAGGTCCTTTAGGTGGTCTATAAAAGTCAGCATCAAAATCTTCTTCTACTTCTTGAAGTAAATCTTCGTCGATAGTCATCCATGAATCATTCCATATGACTTTTGCATTCGGATTGCCAAAGAAAAACCTTGCAGCATCTTTTGCGTTATCGTCAAAAAATTGATACCTATTCGTGAGCTCTTCTTTCATAGCTACATAAGCTTCCCTATCGTTTGTTTCTTTAATTGGGAAATAAATATGAAACTTTGGACGTGCTATCATTGCACCCTTAGACAACATATGATTTCGGCTAGTAACCAAAGCAAAGTCATAATCAATAAAGATTTCTTTAATGTTCTCTTCTGTAACCCACTCGTTAGGGTTGTCTGTCTTGTCATTATCAATATCCATGACAATAACATTTGATTTTATAAAATTTGAGTTTGAACGAGTGTGATTGGTAAACTCTGCACCTACATGATCGTATTGAACTGCATTCAATAATGATTTATCATCTGTTATTCTGACTTTAATGGGATATACAGTACTTGTTTGGATACCTGTCTTTCCAGAATGACATAACGAAAATTGCATCCGCAACTCCTCCTTAATCTGCTAAAAAATCGAGAACCTATTTCTCTTTCTATCTTTATAGGTAAAATTTGCATGCTATTTTCCGGTTCAGTAGAAATTTATTTCAAAAAAAAAAATACTCTTCCTTTATATGCCAAAGGGAGAGTTTTCTTTGTTTTAAATTTTTTATTAATTTTTGAAAAAACCGGAATTCAATCATCGCATTTTACCTATACAGGTGTAAGAATTAGAAATCGAATAGAAAAATATTTTTGAAATCCGGAAATTCTAAAGTGATTCTTACCTATAAAGATAGGAGGATGTGAAATGACAAAAGAACAATTGATTGAACACGATGAACAATTAGTAGATACACTAACTGCCATCAGTGTTATCTCAAAACAACTAGCTAAAAAAATCAAGGAGGACGAACAATATGAGCAAAATGAAACAACTGAATGACTTATTAAATGAAATGAAGGAATCAGCAAAGTGCCAGTTAAGAATTATAGAAGAGTTTCAAGAACTACTGTCTGAGGAAAACACTTCTTCAAGTCACGAAAAAGTTATGGAAGAACCAAGACATGTTACTCTTGAAGAATTACGTGGTGTGCTTGCTACAAAAGCTAGTGAAGGATTTAAAGATGAGATTCGAGCTTTGCTAAAAGCTTATGGTGCTGATTCACTTTCAAAATTAGATCCTAAAAACTACTCAGCTTTGATGGAAGAGGCTGGAGGTATTGGTATTGACTAATCATGCTGTATTATCCGCTTCTGCTTCTCATCGATGGCTAAATTGTCCACCATCAGTAAGATTAACCGAAAAACTAGAAGATAAAGTATCAACGTATGCTTTGGAAGGAACAGACGCCCATGAGTTGTGTGCCTATTTAGTTGAAACTGCACTTGGACGTAAGGCGCGTGATCCTACTGAAAACTTAACTTTCTATAACGAGGAAATGCAACATTGCGCAGAAGAATATCGGAACTATGTAGTTGAACAGATAGAAATTGCAAAAACATATTCTAGAGATCCAACCGTTCTTGTTGAACAGCGACTAGATTTCTCAAAATGGGTTCCAGAAGGTTTTGGTACAGGAGACTGTATTATTGTAGCTGATGGTTTACTCCAAATCATCGATTATAAACACGGTCTCGGTGTGCTGGTTGATGCTGATCATAACCCCCAAATGATGTGCTATGCTTTAGGTGCTTTAGAAATGTTTGAAGACTTATACAGTTTTGATAAAGTGACAATGACTATTTTCCAACCACGAAAGAATAATGTCTCAACATTTGAAATGGACAAAGAAAAACTACTACACTGGGCTGAAACTGAACTAGCTCCTAAAGCTGAACTAGCTTTCAGAGGTGAAGGAGAAATGAAATCAGGAAAACACTGCCAGTTCTGCATAATAAAAAGCATCTGCCGCAAACGTGCAGAAGATAATCTAGAACTTGCCAAGATGGAATTTGCTGATCCTGCTACTCTCAGTAATAAAGATATATCGGAGATTTTACCAAAAATTGAACTATTGATAACATGGGCTAACGATGTTAGAAATCATGCTTTAAATCTAGCTACAAATGGCCATACAATCCCAGGTTACAAGCTAATTGAAGGACGTTCTATTCGAAAATTCTCAGATGAAAATAAAGTAATTCAAACAGTAACTGATGCAGGATTTGACCCCTATGAAAAGAAATTACTGAACATTACTGGGATGACTAAATTGCTTGGAAAGCAAGCCTTTAATGAGCTTCTTGGTAATCTAATTATTAAACCAAATGGAAAACCTACACTCGTTCCAATTGATGATAATCGTCAAGAAATGAACCTAGCAAAAACAGATTTTATAGAGGACTAAACTTATGACAACAAAAGTAATTACAGGAAAAGATACACGTTTTAGTTATTTAAACGCTAATGAACCAAAAGCTATTAATGGTGGTAAACCAAAGTATAGCGTGTCACTCATCATTTCAAAAAATGATGTTCAAACTATTGATAAAATTAAAGCAGCAATTGAACAAGCCTATAAAGAAGGTGAATCTAAACTAAAAGGGAACGGAAAATCTGTTCCATCATTAGAAGTATTGAAAACACCACTACGAGATGGCGACCTGGAACGTCCTGATGATGAAGCCTATCGCAATGCCTACTTCGTGAATGCGAACTCTCCACATAAACCTGGTATTGTTGATGCTAACCGTCAAGAAATTATTGATACTTCAGAGTTATATTCCGGTATCTATGGACGTGCCAGCATCTCCTTTTACGCTTTCAATTCAAACGGAAATAAGGGAATTGCTTGCGGTCTTAATAACCTGCAAAAATTGCGAGATGGTGAACCTCTGGGAGGTCGTACAAGTGCTGAAGATGACTTCGCTACAGACGATGATGATTTCTTAAACTAAGAAAGGAGATAAGGAAGATGATTTTTTCAATTTTTATGACTATCTTAATGGCAGTTTGGCTATTCACTGGACTATATGCTGCATTTATGACAATTCGAGATGATATCCGATCAGAAAAAGAGAGAAAACAAAAAATGGTGAATACAAATGACAATAATTGAATTTCTATGGACTGTTGCATCTTGTCTTACAATCGCTTTACTCAGCCATCTTTTATATGTTAGTATTCGCAATGACATCAGATATGAGAGAGAACGATTCTTTAGTCGCAGAAATAAACACTAAAACATGGTGGCGGTTCTTCCTGCCACCTTTTTAAGAAAGGATGAATTATGCAAATTAAAGAACTATCAGTAGACATAGAAACTTATTGTGATGTAGACCTACGGAAAACTGGAGTCTATCGATATGCGGAAGATGAATCTTTTGAAATCCTTCTTATAGCAGTATCTATCAATAATTCTCCTGTTATTGTTTATGATCTAACTAAGGATAAACTTCCAAATCTTATCCTACAAGCCTTAATTGATGATACAATCATTAAATGGGCTTTCAACGCAACATTTGAACGCATTTGTCTATCTAATTGGATTAAGAAACATTACCCTACCTTACTTAACGAGAACTTTTTATCTCCAAACTCTTGGCGATGTAGCATGATTTGGTCTGCTTATTTGGGATTGCCTTTGTCACTTGAAGGTGTGGGTACGATTCTTAAACTTAGTGAACAAAAACTAAAAGTTGGGAGTGAATTAATTCGCTACTTCTGCCTTCCTTGTAAACCCACAAAAATAAATGGTGGTCGAACACGTAATTATGAAAATCACGCGCCAGAGAAATGGAAAAATTTCATCGAGTATAATAAACGAGATGTAGAAGTTGAACTAGCAATCAAAAAAAGGTTGCAAAACTTCCCAGTTCCTGACTTTGTATGGGATGAGTACCACCTTGATCAGAATATCAATGACTACGGTATTGGAGTTGATGTTGACTTTGTCCAGTCAGCCATCAAAATTGATTCAGAGAGTAAAGCAAAAATCCAAGAAGAATTGAAATCTTTAACAGGTCTTGAAAATCCCAACTCTGTTCTACAGATGATTGGTTGGTTACGTGAGCACAATATAGAAACAGATTCACTAGATAAAAAGACTGTAAATAACCTTTTACATAAAGTTGATGAAAAAACTGCAAGAGTTCTAAAATTACGTCAGCAAGCAGCAAAATCAAGTGTATCCAAATATCAGGCAATGATGAATTGTGTTTGTAAAGATGGACGTGTAAGAGGAATGTTCCAATTTTATGGAGCAAACCGTACTGGGCGATGGGCTGGACGATTGGTGCAACTTCAAAACCTTCCACAAAACCACTTAAAAGACTTAAATGAAGCAAGATTACTCTTTAAGACTGGAGATAGTGACACTGTTAAACTTCTCTACAATGTTCAAGATACACTGTCACAGCTTATTCGAACATCTTTTATTCCTAGTAAAGATAAGAAATTTATTGTTTGCGACTTTTCTGCTATTGAAGCTCGTGTTCTATCCCATCTAGCAGGTGAGACGTGGAGAACTAAAGTTTTTAATAAAGGGGAGGACATTTACTGCGCCAGTGCCAGTAAAATGTTCCATGTCCCAGTAGAGAAACATGGAGTTAATGCACACTTACGTCAAAAGGGAAAGATTGCAGAGTTGGCTCTGGGATATGGTGGTTCTGTAGGTGCTCTTAAAGCAATGGGAGCTATTGAAATGGGATTAGCTGAAGAAGAACTACAACCTCTTGTTGATTCTTGGCGATCAGCCAATCCTAACATCGTTCTGCTGTGGTGGGATATCGATAATGCCGTTAAGACTGCTATCAAGGAACAAACTGAAATAGAGAGTCATGGAATTCGATTCAGTGTTGAAAGAGGAATCTTATTTATTACTCTTCCCTCTGGGCGAAGATTAGCTTATGTCAAGCCAAGAATTGGAGAGAATCAATTCGGAGGGGAATCAGTAACTTATGAAGGGACCGGTTCTGCAAAACGATGGGAAAGATTGGAAAGTTATGGTCCAAAGTTTGTCGAAAACATCGTTCAAGGAATTAGTCGAGATATACTAGCCCATTCGATAAAACAACTAAAAGACAAGAAAATCGTTGGCCATATTCACGATGAGCTTATCATCGAGTGCTTACCAAAGCAAAATCTAGATGAAATATCCAATCAATTGTCCATTTCTCCAATCTGGATGAGAGACATCAATCTACGAGCTGAAGGGTATGAATGTTACTTCTATCAAAAAGACTAAAGAAAAATCCGTATCCTAAATAGGATAGCGGACTTCTTTTATTATTGGTTTAATTCTCTGTAGACTTCTTTGGCCATTGCTTGAGCTTTCTTAATAGCATCATAACCTTGAGTCTTTTTCATTCCAAGTGTAGATATAATATCTTGTTTTGCGATGTCCATATTCTCATAAATAAGTCTTAGAATTTGGCCATATTTCTTATTTCGACGTTCTACTTCTTCTATCAGTTCACGAATTGTTTCTAACATCATAATAATCTCTTCGTGAGAGTCTACACCAGTTGGATCGAAACCGACTTCTTCGCTATTAGACATTTTATCCAACATCTCATCTAAAGATAAGTCACTAACTTTCGTATAACGATTAAGATACTCGTTAACATCCATATTGAAGATTTTAATGACATTGTCAAAGTCCTCAATAAAAACTGGTACAAAACCTACAAGTACAGCTTTCCCATAAAACTTAAATGTTTTTAAGTTTTTAGGATTGATATCTTTGCTCTGTCTCATCTCTTCATCTCTAATAACGAAAGGCGCGAGAACTTGGTTAAGTTCACAAGGTACATCGTTATATGACTTTTCATTTTCATATCTTGAAGGGTTATACTTTGATTGACGTTTGTTCTCTTGAATTGTCATTGTTTGACTGACTTTCTGTTAATACCGAAAGCAGTTCTGACAACTCAATATGCATTAAATATATTATTGACCGCATAGTACTTTCCTCTATGTATCGGTCAGCCAATTTCACAAGCTGAAATAGTACCTAACTTCTCCACTTCTGAAATTATGGTCATCGTCATGACTCAGTTTTAAAGTTAGTTTAGTAATATAGAAGATTACTTCTATAGTTATATTGTAACTTAAGTAAATGACTATCGGAAGATAACAATAAACTAGATTATTTATATTAGTCGTTATTGATTTTTAGAAAATAATAGATTATAATTTATTAGAGATAACCAAGAAAGTAACCTTATAATGCAATATTCATTTACATTTAAGAATTCTATAGAAAATTATTCTATTAGTAATACATTTAATCCTAATATAGGTGCTGAGGAAAAAAAGTTATTTTGTTCACACTTAGAAGAACATAGAGAGATAGAATTCTATTTTGATAGTCTATCAGGATTAGTAGCAAAAAATACTGAAGATAAGAAAAACAACCCACTAGGTGAGTTTATTGCATTGACTGAAACAAACCTAGTAAGTTATTTTGATAAATATGGTTTTCTATTTGATTGGAAAAGCAAAGAACTTTATGATAGCATTTCTATAGATGATGTATTTAGTCTTCAGAATAAATTTAGACTACTAATTGATCTGTTTAACAATATTCACGGACAAACTGATTTCAATAAACTTTTAGCTACATTTTTTAACTATATATCACAGAGTGATAGAACATTATCACTGGGCGAAACTGAATTAAAGATAAAATCTGTTTATCCATATAGAAATCTTAGAAATTCTTTACCGGCTAAAAATATTGATAATTTATGTTACCAAGTTAAAAATGATAATGGGACAATTAGTACTTTTATTAATATTCAAAATTATTATATAGAATCAGGTAGCACTTCTGACTTAAACATTATTGATTACGAAGATTTTATTGATAATCAAAATTATCCCCAAAGTTTTAGGGATACTATTTACCTATATGTAAATAAAAACTCTAATTTTACTAATTTAACTATTCGAATTATTGATTTTTTATATTTATTCTACAAATATGTTGGGGTTTTTGATTTTTCTGAATACGATTCAAATATACCAAATATCTCACTAGAAACGTTTAAACATCATCCTGAACTAATAGAATTTCTAATAGATGTATCAAAAGAAATTCTTGCTTATGAGATTAACAATGGTTTATCAGATGTTACTCCGAAACTAAATTCAAAGACATTTCAACCGGATTGGTCTTTACCTAGTTTACTTTCAGCATTCTATTTCTCACTATTCTATTCAAATTTAGAATTAAGTATGTATAAAATATGTGAAAACATTGGTTGTAATACACCTTTTTACATTCAGCGGTCAAATAGTCTAAAAAAATATTGTTGTGAATCTTGTAAGAACGCTGCTTCTCAAAGAAGATATAGAAGAAAATATAAAAAAACAACTGATGAATCATAATTCATTAGTTGTTTTTCATATTATCTGAAACTTTTTCGGCAATCAATTCAGAAAGTTCACGAATAAATTCTACTCTTTTAGGTGAATTATTATTTATAAGTGATTTTACATCCACTAATATTCCTTGCACTCGCTCAAAAGTTTTGTTTTGACCTTTCCATTCTCCTAAACCTTCTCCAATATACTGATACATAGTATCACTTTTAAAGATTTTATGACTTTTTGAGAAAGGCATTAAGAATGCGTTATAAACTTTAAAGTTTTCTCCATGAATTTGTTTAAACTTTTCATGAAATGCTATATACTCTCCATAAGTAATCTGCTTATTAATACTTGTTGAAGCTGGCAAATCTTTCGTGGCATTCGTTTGACCAAATTTATAATACTTGGCATCAAGAACAAATACATCATCTCCATTCGACATAATCGTATCTGGTTCTAATGCATATCCCTTAGCATTCTTTGTCTCATATATCAAGTTCCATTGAGTTCTAGGGAAATAGTCTTGTTTATTTGAGATTCCATAAGTAAAATCAATCAAACGCTCCCATATATATTGAAAATTATTAGTTCCAAAATAAAACTGATCTGGTTCCTTTTTATGGTCCTTATAATCTAAAATATCTAACATACTTTGAAATAATCGACGTTCAGTATCATTATTGGTAACAGCAATCTTTTCTTTAATAATTGATTCAAATTGTGGTCTATTGTATACGATTCTAGGTTTTTCTGGCAACGGTAACTTATAAAGCCATCCTAAATTTAAAAAAGCTTCATAGACACAATACTTGTTAATTTCAGTTAATAACGTAATTTCAGTATCACTCTGTCTTTTGGATTCCATTTTCAAAAATTTAAATCCGTTTGATTGAGCAATAGGCTGTACTTTCTTAATTGTCCTTGCCCAATTTACTCGTCCACCTAAAGATTGAACATAATACTCTTCATTCTCTTTATAATAAGTTCCTCTATCCAAAAAATAATGAATAACTACTGCATAAGCTTCCATAGGGAAATTCACTGTTTTTAGTGCCTGATTAATATTAACAGATTTTAACCTAGAATTGTTATCATTGTAATTTTGTAAAATAGAAATTAGAGAGATAATATCATTACGGGCCGTTTCTGAATCTTTAGGTAAATCATAACCTAATGGGAAATTGACCGTCACTTCCTGAATATCATTAATTATTTCTGCCTTTATTCCAACAAATGTGTCGCCTTCAATATTAGTAGCAACCCTACACATATCAACTAAAGATTTATTCGGTAAATACAGACTCATTTTTTGCTACCTCACGGCTGTTTTGGAAGCTTTAAATCAAATTTATCAATTATATCATTTGTAAAAATTGCAAATCTCTGTTTACCAGAATTTTGGTTATCTGTAAAGTGCTTAATAATAGCTTCTAAGCTAGCAAATTCATTAATATTGAAAAGAGTACCTCTATTAAATTTAAATGCATCATCCCAAAGATACTTTAGAACTTTTTCTGCAAATCTTTTGTTCTTTTCATTGAACTCATTTAATAGTTCATCATCAGATGGTAATTCTTGTATATACTCTTTATTTAGTATTTTTGATGAGATAAAATAAGCTCCCATTCTCTTATCCTCAGAAGATAGAGTTTGATTGCTAGTTTCCAGTATTTGGTTGTTTACAACAGAATTAAAAATACTCCACGTGTACTGAGAATCAGCAATAAAATAACCAGCATAATCTGATGCTTCTACATCATTCTCTATCATTTCCATAATCCATCTTCTTTGAAAAGCAGTATCAAGTGTAAAAACGTTTTGATCAGCAGTGTTCATGGTAGCTAATAAAGACAAATTAGAGGGAATACGAATTTGTTTTGTCTTATCACCATATACCTCTTCTGCTATTACTGAGTTATTGATACCATATACGCTTGTTCCATTTTCATCTCTATCAAGTAATTGAAAAATTTCACCAAAGATACCTGGTGCATTTCCTCTATTTAGTTCTTCAACTATTAGATAAAAATGCTCGGTTGGATTATCAATAGCTTTTTTTAATATTCTTGTAAAAGGTCCAGGAACAAAACTATATGTTATATCTCCATTTTCCTTTACAACAGGCAAAATTTGTCCGACAAAATCAGTATTCATATAATCAGGATGGAAAACCAGTCGTTCCATACGTGATTCATCATTACAATATTCTGTAGCAATTTTATGACTTTTTCCAGAGCCTGGAACACCATACAATAATATATTTTGGCCATTGCCTTTTATAGTATCTTCAGAAATACTATCCATTTGTTTTAGAGAGTCTTTTTTATTTTCAACTTCAAAATACCTCTCTAATCTCTTACTATAACTCAATAAAACTTCTTTTTCTTTAGGAGGTTTTAAAGAAACCTGATTCTGATTCTTATTATATTGGAGAAAATAGTTTAATCCTTCATTTAAAAGAGAATATAATATACGCAATGAACCTTTAGGTTCGACTTCACTTGAAATGTCAACTTGATCGTGTTTCAGAACGGACTCGTACATTGAAAGGTTGTTAAAAATAACATCTTCATTTTGGTGAGAAAGTTTAAATAAAGCTTTTTCTGAAAAAAGAGTTAATAATCTAATAAGAGATTCTTCTAATTCCTTATTTACTTGAAAATCAAGACCCAACCAATTTAGCAATATACATAAAACATCTTTTTCATTATTTTTTGCAAAAATAATAAAATAATCAATATTAGTTGTAAAGCTAACTGTTTTATTATAACGTTTTCCGCCACTTCTCTCAGAACTAAAGGTTTTATCTTGATCTAAAAATGTGAATCTAGCAAGTTCATAACACAGTTCAAATGTCACAATTAAAGCTTCAATTTGAGATTTAAAAATTTGATTTTCATTAATTATATTTTTAAAATCATTCTCGTCGATTTTAATATCATCTCCAAGAATAGATAACTTATTCAAAATCTTTTTAAATTCTACATCTGAAATTTCAATACTATCGTTAATTTCAGTTGAATAGTCGATAGAATAACAATTTTCGTTAGATAATACCATCAATAACAATAAAGAAATTGTTGATTTTACTTTTGGCATTGAAGACTTTATTCCTAACTTTAAATCTATTGGAGTATATTTTTTTATATTTGATACTTTTTCCATATTATTTCTCCATATCTTTTCGGATTAATTCTGCAATCTTTTTAGATAATTTTGGTGGTACAGCATTTCCTACCTGCTTCATTTGAGAAGTTTTAGTGCCATAAAAAATAAAATCATCAGGAAATGACTGTAATCGGGCTGCTTCTCTGACAGTTATAGCTCTATGTAAAAAAGGATGAGTGAACTTACCAGAAGATGGAGTATCAAATCTAGTAGTGATTGTTACTGCCTGCTCGTTACGTTTCATTCGTTCCCACGTTCCGCTATAAATCGATTTAGTTAAATGTTCTTTTGGTAGAGAATCTTTTCCAGAATTTTCGGGTATTAGACGTAGTCTCTCTAGAGCAATTTTTGAATGATTTGTGGCCCTATGGTTAAACAAATTCAATGAATTTTGTCGCATTTCTTCTTGATATTCTGTCTCAGCTGGAAATAAATACTCTTGCTTATCACAACCCTCTCCTGACTCTAAAAATGCTAAGTCACTAATAGCATCCCAGATTGTTACTTTTTCAGAGTCTTCTAATACAAAATCAATTGGTTTTGGCCCTTTTTTCCCAATAATTATAGCACGACGTCTGCGCTGAGGAACACCATAATTTGATGCATCAACAATATCCATAGCAAGACTATATCCTAACTTTTCGAAAAGATCTGTTAATTCTTTTCGAAAATAACCATTTTCTGAAGTAAGTAAATTAGGAACATTCTCCATAACGAAATATATAGGAGAAACTAATTCTACTACTTTAACAAAATACTTAAATAAAAAATTTCTTTCATCATTAATTGTTTTACGACTACCTTTTTGAGAATACCCTTGACAAGGAGGACCGCCTATAATTACATCAATTTTGTGTTTGAATTTTCCAAACTCATGTTCTAAATCTAAGGATGTTATATCACCAATAATCATTTCTGTTTCTAAATGATTTTTTTTGTAAGCATTCGCAATACTTTTATCAAATTCATTAGCAATAACAGTATGAAATCCTGCTTGTTCAAAACCTAATGACATTCCGCCTACACCAGAGAATAAATCTATCACAGTATTACTCATTATCTAGCTCCATAATTCTTTTAGATGCAATATTAAAGTAATCTTGATTGAGTTCAATTCCTATAAAATTCCGACCTAAGCTTTTAGCAACAACACCTGTAGTACCGCTCCCCATAAACGGATCAACAATAGTGTCTCCTTTATTAGAAAGTAATTCAACAAAATGACTTATTAATTGGATAGGTTTTTGAGTTGGATGCTTACCATGATTTTTTTCATTTTTTGTTACTAAAGATGTCTCAATGAAATCATGAAATAATTTACCATCATTATTAAAAGTTCCAGTTCTAGTTTTATATGTAAAATAAAGCCATGCTTCAGTTGAGTTAACAAAATGAAGATTCATATTTCTTGGCATAGGATTAGTTTTATGCCAGATACCTGTTGTTTTATAATAAAAACCATACTTTTCGGCTAATTGTATAATAGTCTCAATTTTTATTAATGACATAAACATAACCATGCTTGCCCCATTCTTCATAATTCTTGAGCTTTCATTAAAAAAATTATCCATTGAAGACAGCCAAACATCATATTCCATGTTATCCCAACCTGCAGCTCCAAAAAAATTTTCTCGCATTTTGTGTAAATTAGTATCTCTATTTTTCATAAAAGCTCCCAAATTGTATGGAGGATCAGTTAAAATTAAATCAACTGAATTATCCTCAATTTCTTTTAAAGCTTGAACACAATCATCATTATACAATTTTACAACTGTCATTTTAAATTACTACTTTCTTTTAACTCTACTACCTCACAAGACAGAAACTCTGAAATTTTTAACAAAATATCCGTTGTGATTCACTATTCTTTTACTTTATTAGAATAAGCGTCGGCAATTAATTTAACAAACTCTCATTACTCGGAACAATAATAATTTTCTCTTAAAATAATTCAGCGAGGATCATAACTAGTTTTTATTTAAAGTAGTCTCCTCTATAGAGTTCTAATTACTATTTTACCACAAGTATTCCGTTTTCAGTTCAATATTAAAATACAATCTCAAAATAATTTTATAATATTCTAATCATTTAAAGGTTAATAATGCTAATTTTAAAAATATGTTTATAACTTATTAGTTTATCTTCCTATAATTTTAAAAAACCGATAATATATTTAATAAAGTTAAATAACTTAGTTAAGATATTTTACAACGAAATAATACTGCACTTGAATTTATAAAGAAGATCCAGTATAATGAAGTTATAGTTATTAAAAAAAGATAAAAAAGTTTTTTTATTTTTTTCTGGTGACTATATGCGTCTTACTTACAAATTCTACATTTGACCTTACTCTTTTTTTAACATTCATACAAACATTAATTAGTTTGTATGGGATTGGAGGTACTAATATGATAGAATTTATTAAAATTTTGGTGATGGCAGGCGTAAATGGGGCAGTGCCTATTAAGTAAATACATATAATCACTAAGATTAACGCCACAGGTTCGACTCCTGTATGCCTCGTTAAACTAAGACCATTTAATGGTCTTTTTTCTTTAAAAATTCTAATCTCTTCTCAAAATAATACAGAGAATCTCAGTATGATTGGATTCTTAAAAAATGTTTCTAATTTATAAAATTTTTTATTTAGATAATACACATAAAAAAGCCTAGAATAATAAGGCTTTTTTAGAATTGTTTTATAAAATGAACTGAATGACTGGAAAGATCTTATGTATTAAACCAAACTGACAAATCGTCATCAGAAACAAAATACTTCCAAGCAACTGTAAATCCATAGAGTTCTTTATATTCTTCAATCCATTCTGCATAATATGGAACTCCAACGGGTGTTTCAGAGACTTCCTGTTCTAAATAAGAATATGGATGAGCCACAATACCTAGATCAATATTATCTACTTGCCAATTATAACCCTCTTTATGTTCACCACCTAAATTATCTATTAATCTAGCACTCCTTAAATCAATATCTGAGCATATTGTCAATGATTTAAACTTTTCAAAATGAGGATTGAGAGGTTTTATGTAATAAGAAGCCTCCACATAGTATTTATCATCATTATTTGGATAATGTGAACCAATTGAAATTTTTATGGGGGATCCATTAAGTTCTAACCAAAAGTTTCCGATTGGTGTTTTTAGGATATCATAAGCTTGTTTAGAATTTATCGCGTCTTTAGCTTTTGATAAATCACAGATAATTCCTTCACGTATTAAACTGTTTTTGGTTTCTATTATTTTTTCGTTTATAGTAGATAGTTTTCGTTCTACTTTTTTTATTTTATCAAGAGGAAATGGCGGTTTATTTGCTTGTCTTTTATAAACTTCAGTAACTTGTACTTCTTTTAGTTGAGATCTGTTCCCAACAGGAACTTCAATCCAATCAAATTTCTCTATTGACTCATCAGGACAATAATACACATATTCTTTGTCATTTGGAAAGAATCGAACATTACAAAAATTCAATTCTTTACATGGTTTCCATAACAACTCTGGTTCTAGGGGTCTTCTTTTTAAATAATGTGTTTCGTCTCTATCCCAATAATCTTTATACATCCATATATTACAATAGGGGCAAAAATACTCATCATAATCGTCCAAATAACATTGATTAGCACCACATGTCTTACATATAGAATCTTCATCAATAAAACCCTCAAGTTCAACACCATTGACATACAGAGCATAATCATCTTCTGGTTCATAAACAGTTATCTCAACGGAATGTGGCAAACAACTCAACCAATCATCAAGTGGAAAAGAATAGATACTATAAATAGTAACTTCATCCCACCTCTCTTTTAGTGATTTACCATCATAAATCTTTGCTTCAAAAAGTTCATCAGCAGTCTGAAATCTTCTACCATCAGGTAAGTCACATAGACCCGCCCAATATGGCAAGGGATCATTTTCTGAATAACCAATATACCGAAACTCTGTTATAGGATCACTTTCAAACGAGAAGCAAGTTTCGTCTATATTCTTTCCAGCCTTAAATTCCTGAAGTAAATAATCTATATGTAATCTTTGAATATCATTCCCAATTGAAGTTTTAGAGCTATAAGGAATACCCAATTTAAAATCAGTTACCTTAAATGAAAAATAGCCATCTAAAAGATGAAAATGAAGGTAATTGTCTTCAAGGTATAGAGCATGAAGCCACCATTTAGATAATCCACCCATATCTTTCATGAGGAAATCACTAACACCTTCACACTTTAAATCCCAAACTAGTGAGGAAGAGTTTGTAAAATCACTTGAGGTTCTATCCTCTTCAATTGTTAGATATAAAAATTGCTGGTCACTATTAAAACTGAAAGAGCTAATGATACAGTCAGTAAAATTATTTACCTTTTTTAAATAATCCGAAAGTTCATTTACTTCTGTTAAATAATGTATTCGTTTAGTCCACATTATCCTCTCCATTTTATTAAACTAGTAATAGGGGGGGACATTTATTCCCATTAACTTATTATCTTTGGTAACAAAAACATCCCCAGAGTGTTTATGGAAATAGAATTCATCTCAAATAAGTTATCAAACCTAGTAGACGATATGAGTGGTCACTTTGATACTTCCCCACTAAACAAGAAAATGCCTTACCTACAAGGCTTTTCTTAACCCCTTTCGTTACAAGGTTTCTAGGCTTTTACCAGCAAAGCTACACACTCAACATGATGCGTTTGCGGAAATAAATCCACTGGCTGGACTTTCTTCAACTCATATCCCAATTCTTGGT
>ERZ772910.123-NODE-123-length-48835-cov-12.971771_pt1 | contig 48835 bp, 34 predicted proteins | sample MGYA00511357_ERZ772910 | MGnify/ENA primary metagenome ERZ772910 (study PRJEB29015, sample SAMEA2738096) | human oral metagenome | biome: human oral; feature: human-associated habitat; material: saliva | place: China | collected 2193 ... | reverse complement strand
GATGGAGAATCATTCCGATAAAAATGGCGAAAACAGGTGCTCCCACAACAGGCAGGAATCCTCCTAAAACCCAAGAGATGATAGAAATGATCAGACAGACTGACAGTCCTGCCCAATTTTTTGATAGAAATGACATAAAAACCTCCGAAAATAGATAGTCCTTATTGTAATCTTATTTGCCAGAAAAATAAAATAGAAAGTAGGAATACAGGCCCAGCCCGGGGAGCGCACCACCTCACCCTCCGCGCTGATAAAGGCCTTCGATATCCTTGAGGAACTTAATATCCTTCTCGTAGGTATCCAGCATATAGGGACATAGATACTGCATGTCATTGCGCGGCGGGTAAGAAAAACGGAAGTCGTGGAAATGTATTCCTCATATCGGTGTGGTGTGTGAATAGGGGGGTGGCTAGAAACCGGAAGAGTAACCAGCCGAAGAGAAGAACCCCGATAGCCGAGAAGCCACATGTGTTTCGAAAAGCCACGAAAGAAGTGGCTTCTCGGCGAACATGTGGCTTCTCAGCATAAGACCCATAGTGGGGGAGCAACCTTACATGTCGGGCCAGTCGCGGTGCAACGAATACTCCGTATCCCCGTCACCGTTATCGTTCAGGTGCCAACGCTGACCAGTGCGGATATCAGCCTTACGCAACCTGGGGTTCGGATTATCCTTCTTACCCATGGTCGGATCGTTCTTGCAGCCCCAGCGAGTGTCGTCGTAGCTGCAGTCACCTGCCACGCGGCCAACATCAACCCACCACACACGAATCAGCAGCGGGTCGACAGTTTCCTTCGTCAACACGACATCCAGAGCATGCCAGTCGCCACCGTTCACGCGGAAACGACCAGAGTAAGACACCGTTGCGTAGGCATGGAAATTACCTGAACGCTTATAGACATAACTGGTCGCGGTCTTGCGTGACTCTTCACCACGTGCCCTGCTAACCGGCTTACCCATCGTGTAGAAGCTACCCTCGTCGCCGTTACCGTACTGGATGGCCATCTGGGTGGGGTAGGACTCCATCTCCACATGGCCAATCATGAGGTCGCCTTCCCACCGTGCAGTGGGGGCGTCAACATAGAAGTTGACCGCCTGGTTCTTATAGACGTTAGGGTTGTCGTTACCCTGACCAGAGCCAAGATTGTAGGACTGCTTCAAAACAGGGGTCTGGATATCGGTTTTAGCGAATTGGTCCTCAACTTCTTGGAGCATTTCTTCGATAGTGGGACCCTTAGGCTGTGCGGGGTCATTAGAGGTGAAGGTTTTAGCATCATTAGGTTTGCAGAACTTTGACAGTTCAAACCCGCCCCCTCTTTTTAACGTCTGCACAGCCATTCCATCTTCTAGCGCATATTCCGAGTATTTTTGTTTTCCAGGACGGTATTCTTCCGTATAGCATGTATTATTTCCATCAAGTGGCGCATAGTAATCAACGCCACCACTGTCTTTGTTGACCCTGTGAGTTTGATGTATTTCATCAATCCAATTATGGTAGGATCCACCTATTGGTTTTGCAGAATGCTCATCATTTGAGGGCAAATCGGATTGTTTTTCTTGGTTACGTGAGGTGGAATCACCGCGACGCTGATTTGGCTGACCGGGCACTTGCACGCAATGTCCACTAGAGTCTTTAGTTGTACACTCTGCACTTATTGCGGATGGATTATCTATAGCTGAAAAAGTTGTTGCTAATACAACACAAATAAATATTCTTGGGTAACGAATTAGATTCATTTTATTCTACAGTTCCTCTTCTGATTTACTTCCAGCAATTTTCCAATAGCCGTCGGAATAGGTGAAAAGGAAGTAGAAAGTATCGTCACTGGTGTCAGTGTTAGCCTTCATTGTGAGGTGGCCATTAGATTCCACGTACATAACTGTGCTCCAGAAACGACGATGCTTCATACGATACATTTTCTTTGCCTCATCGTAGATAAGCGGGCCCTCTGGCTGGTAGCTATCCAACCCATCAACAGTCCAACCACCGCGCTGATAAAGACCCTCAATATACCGGTAGAACTCATATTCTTCTGCATCTTCCGTGACGTACTTGAAAGCGTAGGAGCAGTCCCCGGTCTGGATAGCATAGTTATGCGCCACAACCCAGTCCTTCATCATGCGGTAGAGGCCTTCTTCCGTCTCGGGGTACTGAGCAGGCTCATTACGAGGCTTGGGAACATTCTGAGCAGGGCCGTACTCATCGGCTTTACGGTACTCACCATCCGGGGCTTTGGAGTTACCTGAATACCCGCGAGTTACTCTCGGGGTAGCGCTCGCCGAAGGCGACTCAGATGCCGCAGCAGAAGCCGAAGCGGTCTCGCTCGGTGCCGTGGATGCGGTGGCTGCCGCCTCGTTATTTGCCTGCTGGCCACACGCCGCAAGCAGAGCCCCAAAGCCCACAAGTGCGCCGCTACCCAGCAGGGTACGGCGATTAAAAATGGTCGAATCCATAGAAGATACGCTCCTATCGTCGGTGATGGTGTGATATATGTGCATGTCAAACCGTTATTCACAGGTTGCATTGACTGCCGGAAGAAAAACAGCCCCGTAGTGCACCCATCAAGCGCATCAATGCGCTGTGGAACACTACAGTTACCACCCTACCGCATGTTTGCGGTCGTTTGCACTCTTTTGAGGATGATGACGGTCGTTGGTCAATATTCGGGCTTCTCAATGTTTTATGCATCAAATAAATCTGCACCCGAAGAGGTGCCGCCTCAGCAGAATTTGTGCCATGGTTTAGCGCCTTCAGCCATGGTTTTTAACTACAACCAAAGACACTAACCTATGGCACAAACCCGTAACCATGACCGAATTTGTCTCTGCGCCGGGTAGGCGGGATCCGGTAATGACTTAGTGTTTTCGGTAATGGGTTAGTGACTTCAGGCGGGGGTTTTAACCATCGCCAAAGACACGAAGTCATTACCAAAATTATTAAGTCATGACCAAATCTCCACCCGTGTGGAGGCGCCGCTTCTGCAAAATTTTCGGCATACCAAAACAGAGCAGCCTCCGCACCCGAACGCCCATGCCCTCGCATTCCCGACCTCCGCGTCCCAGCCCAGTAGCCCCTCCCGCATATCCCACCCCACTCCCTCCTCATGCCCGTAATGTGGCGGGCAACTCATGCCGCTCACGCGGGGTGTTAGACAGTACTACACTTAAAGCGGAAGTCACATCGCCGTCACTGAAGAAAAGAGTTTTTGTGCCCACCACGACCGTACACTTGACCGACCGCATCCCTCGCGTTTCTGCTGATGAGTTGCTGGCGGGTTTCCGCCCCTCTGAGCGTTTTGGTGAAGTGTCTTTTGATAGCTACATTCCTGATCCGAATCAGCCGTCGCAGGCTGAGGCTGTGCAGAAGCTGAAGGATTTTGGCGACAAGATTAATGGTGGCGGTGCTGGTGCCGGTTTCTTTGGTCGCCTGTTTGGTGGCAAGAAGAAGGATTCGACGAAGGCTGGCCTGTACCTTGACGGCGGTTTTGGTGTGGGTAAGACTCACCTGTTGGCGTCGCTGTGGCATTATGTGGATGGCCCGAAGGCGTTCGGTACTTTTGTGGAGTACACGAACCTGGTGGGTGCGTTGACGTTCCGTAAGACGGTTGAGGCGTTGAGCAGCTACAAGCTGGTGTGCATTGACGAGTTTGAGCTGGATGATCCGGGTGATACTGTGCTCATGTCTCGTCTGATGCGTGAGCTGGCGGATGCTGGCGTGAAGCTTGTGGCGACGTCGAACACGCTGCCTGGGGCGCTGGGTGAGGGCCGTTTCGCCGCTGAGGATTTTAAGCGTGAGATTCAGGTGCTTGCTTCGCAGTTTGAGGTGCACCGTGTGGATGGTGAGGATTTCCGTCACCGTGGCCTGCCTGCCGCACCGGAGCCTGTTGCTGATGATGCGTTTGATGCGAAGGTTGAGGAAGTGTTCGGCGGCCAGACTGTTGGTGTTGATAACTTCGCTGACCTGGTGGAGCATCTGGCGAAGGTGCACCCGTCGCGTTACCGTCAGCTGATTGATGGCCTGGATGGTATTGCGTGGCGTGATGTTCACCCGATTACTGAGCAGTCGGTGGCGTTGCGTTTTGTGGTGTTGGCTGACCGCCTGTATGACAAGGACTTGCCGATTGTTTCTTCGGGTGTGCCTTTTGACAAGGTGTTTACTGAGGAGATGCTGGCTGGTGGTTATCAGAAGAAGTATTTCCGTGCGGTGTCTCGTTTGACTGCGTTGGCTCGTGAGGGCATGCTGGGTGAGGAGTCGGAGCGCTAGTTCCGCTGTTCGCCGGGGCCGAGCTTTGGCCGGCTCGGGTTTTGATGCGCTGTTCTTTCTAGTCCCGTGAGACTCGAAGCTCGCCCGGTTTGCATGGTTAGCTTGGTTAGTCTGGTTTACCTGAACCGCGCCAACCCCTCTCATACGTGAAGACCCTCGCCGGGTCGCTTAGGAAGCACCCGGCGGGGGTCTTTGTGTGAGCGAGAACCTGGTACGTGACGGGAACATGGCGTGTCGCTCGCATGGTTTCTTCCCTTGCCAGGGAGTTATGCGGGGGTAGATGTGGTTGGAGTGTATAATTTTGCGTGTAGCCTCCGCGAGGTTCTCGCGAAGCACCCGTTTCTGCCGCATGGTTGCGGGCTAGTTTCGGGTGGCTATTTCCCTTCCTTTTTGGAAGGGCTTTCATTGAGGGTCTTCTGGTGTGGATTGGTGTTCGCACGGTGATTTGATTTCCCTTCCTTTTTGGAAGGGCTTTCATTGAGGGTAGATGTATGGGTAGGTGAGTGTATGGGTATCTGAATTTCCCTTCCTTTTTGGAAGGGCTTTCATTGAGGGGGACAGAACATCTACGACCGCCTCAACCGTAAAGGATTTCCCTTCCTTTTTGGAAGGGCTTTCATTGAGGGCATTTTCGACGGTTTGAAGGCTGTCGTTGAGAAATTTCCCTTCCTTTTTGGAAGGGCTTTCATTGAGGGCAGATTGGCTCACCGGCGGATAGGCTACCCGCCGGGTATTTCCCTTCCTTTTTGGAAGGGCTTTCATTGAGGGACCCATAACCCCAATGGCGGGGTGGACATCTCGCTTAATTTCCCTTCCTTTTTGGAAGGGCTTTCATTGAGGGCCAGTCACTACGGATTCGGTCTGAGCCACTGCCGCCGATTTCCCTTCCTTTTTGGAAGGGCTTTCATTGAGGGTTCTCGGAGGCTAGGCATCATGTCACGCACCGGGCATTTCCCTTCCTTTTTGGAAGGGCTTTCATTGAGGGGGCAAGGGCTTCGACCGGGTGGTTCTGTGTGGCACGATTTCCCTTCCTTTTTGGAAGGGCTTTCATTGAGGGACCTGGGTTCGCACCGTCACCCACAAGGACTGGGACAATTTCCCTTCCTTTTTGGAAGGGCTTTCATTGAGGGTTTACACCATGAATGATTGCAAAATGGGTGAAGTTCATTTCCCTTCCTTTTTGGAAGGGCTTTCATTGAGGGCAATGGACGTGGTCGATAAAGTCCGAAACGCTCTCATTTCCCTTCCTTTTTGGAAGGGCTTTCATTGAGGGTCCTTAATTAACCCTTCTTCGCAAATCGCGTGTTATTTCCCTTCCTTTTTGGAAGGGCTTTCATTGAGGGTTGGAGTTATCGCTAAGCTCTTCGAGGACCCTAACATTTCCCTTCCTTTTTGGAAGGGCTTTCATTGAGGGTCCATGATTTTATTGTCCTTCTGTTGTGGGTCGGCTATTTCCCTTCCTTTTTGGAAGGGCTTTCATTGAGGGCTTCTGCGCGCCACGACTCCGATCTGGGCTACGAAATTTCCCTTCCTTTTTGGAAGGGCTTTCATTGAGGGATTACACGGCGGCGCATAGACCCCCTCCCCCACCCATTTCCCTTCCTTTTTGGAAGGGCTTTCATTGAGGGCGGACAGGTTGCCACTCGACAGCCACGACGCGACAGAATTTCCCTTCCTTTTTGGAAGGGCTTTCATTGAGGGACGGATAGAAGACTCGAGGATATCGAATGCACTCGTATTTCCCTTCCTTTTTGGAAGGGCTTTCATTGAGGGTCATCTTGACGCGCGAAGGAAAGGCTGCGGAACTGATTTCCCTTCCTTTTTGGAAGGGCTTTCATTGAGGGGGGTGAGGTATTGCGCTCGCTGTCGTCCAACTCTTCATTTCCCTTCCTTTTTGGAAGGGCTTTCATTGAGGGCTTAAATCAATTGAATACAGATAGACCCCCGTTATGGAATTTCCCTTCCTTTTTGGAAGGGCTTTCATTGAGGGTGAAATTAGGGTCATGCTTACGTAGCGTAGTAACAGATTTCCCTTCCTTTTTGGAAGGGCTTTCATTGAGGGAGGCTGTGGCGGCTCGTCGTCGCTCGAAATTCCCGCATTTCCCTTCCTTTTTGGAAGGGCTTTCATTGAGGGGCTCAAAACCGTTCGCCGCCACTACCTCAACCGGATTTCCCTTCCTTTTTGGAAGGGCTTTCATTGAGGGGCCATTGAACCATCAGTCCAGAACGCCAGCTCCTCATTTCCCTTCCTTTTTGGAAGGGCTTTCATTGAGGGCTTGTAGGATCCAGCGAAAAGCTCTTCTTCAACCGGGATTTCCCTTCCTTTTTGGAAGGGCTTTCATTGAGGGCTTGAGCTGACCACCCCCGCCCCCGAGATTCTGCGGCAATTTCCCTTCCTTTTTGGAAGGGCTTTCATTGAGGGGGTACGCCATGATTAGCGAGAAGAAAGCGAGAACCGCATTTCCCTTCCTTTTTGGAAGGGCTTTCATTGAGGGGCTGACGAGTTGTTTAGGGTTACAGACTACAAGCACCATTTCCCTTCCTTTTTGGAAGGGCTTTCATTGAGGGATAAATATTTACGAGAAATAGAAGCCCCTAACGGAATTTCCCTTCCTTTTTGGAAGGGCTTTCATTGAGGGCGAATACGTACAAGCCGCGTACAAGTCGCGTACAAGCCGATTTCCCTTCCTTTTTGGAAGGGCTTTCATTGAGGGAGAATACGGCGACAAGCCCGGCGTACACATCCACCTATTTCCCTTCCTTTTTGGAAGGGCTTTCATTGAGGGTTTACTGTACCCATTGCCTGGTTGTGGGGTTGGTTTTATTTCCCTTCCTTTTTGGAAGGGCTTTCATTGAGGGCCGCATGGAGTATTCACCTGGAGTCAATACCTGCAAATTTCCCTTCCTTTTTGGAAGGGCTTTCATTGAGGGAGAATCATCATCTGCTGGTTAAATTTTCTGGTCACATTTCCCTTCCTTTTTGGAAGGGCTTTCATTGAGGGAAGCGAGCCTTCTCACCAGAGCACATGCGCGTGGAATTTCCCTTCCTTTTTGGAAGGGCTTTCATTGAGGGGGCACCTATGCCGCTATCCCCGCCGGCAAGACCTACATTTCCCTTCCTTTTTGGAAGGGCTTTCATTGAGGGCGAGCAGAAGCAGGGCGCTTACGGTGTCACCCTGACTGATTTCCCTTCCTTTTTGGAAGGGCTTTCATTGAGGGGAGTCAATGCAGGAGCAGGGAAAGCTACTTAGCCAGAACATTTCCCTTCCTTTTTGGAAGGGCTTTCATTGAGGGAACGAGCATTCAGAGCTTGCTCAGCGTGCCGTGATTATTTCCCTTCCTTTTTGGAAGGGCTTTCATTGAGGGCACGGAGACCTTCAACGTCAATATTCTTAGTCTGGCATTTCCCTTCCTTTTTGGAAGGGCTTTCATTGAGGGCGGGTTCATTCCCTCGCTTATCGTGGGCGCCGCGATATTCGATTTCCCTTCCTTTTCGGAGGGACTTTCATTGAGGGCGCTAAGGCACTCATCGGTAAATGTGGTCTCTGGGTGATTTCCCTTCCTTTTCGGAGGGACTTTCATTGAGGGCTCAGATGCCCACCGGCGCGCGCGCATCAGCGGACATTTCCCTTCCTTTTCGGAGGGACTTTCATTGAGGGCCCCATTCAGAAGGCACCGCCCCCGGGCTCGGAAATTTCCCTTCCTTTTCGGAGGGACTTTCATTGAGGGACTATCCCGCAGCTGGTCGTCGGTGTCATTGCCCTGAATTTCCCTTCCTTTTCGGAGGGACTTTCATTGAGGGTCTGTGCCGCTGTATTCGCTCCACATCACGCGGAGATTTCCCTTCCTTTTCGGAGGGACTTTCATTGAGGGTTGTGACCGGGAGGCGCGGCGGTCGGGTTATTGTATATTTCCCTTCCTTTTCGGAGGGACTTTCATTGAGGGTCAGATTCGCCGAGCATGCCCTCACGAGCCAACGCAGATTTCCCTTCCTTTCCGGAGGGGCTTTCATTGAGGCATACTTTTAAGCGGGGCGGCGTTCCTGCTTGGGCTGGCGGATTTCCCTTCCTTTTTGGGAGGGCTTTCATTGAGGCGATTCAGAAACCGCACACGCGGCTAAGCTCAACGACCAGATTTCCCTTCCTTTTCGGAGAGACTTTCATTGAGGCTTCTTCCGCTCTGATCTGGGTGAGGGCTCCCCACTGAATTTCCCTTCCTTTTCGGAAGGGCTTTCCTTGAGGCATCACCCTGGCTGCTGAAACCCGTACTCTGACCCAGCATTTCCTTTCCTATTTGGAAGGGCTTTCAATAAGGGGGTGTGATACACTCGGGCTGAAAGAAGCTCGCTTGCGATTTCCCCTACTTTTCGTAGGGGCTTTCATTGAGGCATCCCCTTCACGACCACGAAGGCAATGGCCGCACCTTTCCCATCCTTTGGAGGGACTTTCATTGAGGCCTCAAGGTACAGAACAAGCGGTCCCGCGGTCATCTTGATTTCCCTTCCTTTTTGGGAAGGCGTTCATTGAGGCGGGTCAGTCGAAAGCAATTCCTGGACTTCATCTGAATTTCCCTTTCTTTTGGGAAGGGCTTTCATTGAGGTCGCATCGAATCTGGCAAATGGGTCGAGGTTCGCTTCTATTTCCCTGCTTTTTCGTAGGGACTTTCATTGAGGCCAGAACTCGTCCATGAGCGAGGAGAAGCCTCGCCAGGATTTCCCTTCCTTTTGGGAAGGGCTTTCATTGAGGGAACATGGAGCTGAAGGTCACCCTAACCTACTCGGATATTTCCCTACCTTTTCCTAGGGACATTCATTAAGGCATTGAGGCGGGCTCATCCCTGCTTGCGCAGGAAACACCTCAACTTTCCCTACAGCCTTTGTAGGGACTTTCCCTAAAACCTCCCTGCTCCGTTCTTGGACCCACCACAGTCCAGGAACGGAGCTTTTCCTTTTCGCCGCGCAGGAAGCAACTAGGCTAAAACACCGACCGCAAACCCCGCCCGCCAGCTGCTACCCGCATCCTCCATGGGGCCCAGCAGAAAAACTCAACACGCCGGAATAGTGTCATAAACTCGCTGATAAGCCAAAACACCCCACCGTGGTGCTACCCTCAAAACCAAGCAGCCAAAGCTGACTGCCCACCATATTCGCTCACACCAAGGAGACACCGATGTCTACCCCTTACAGTGCAGGCGACGAACTTCCTATCTCACTCGTCATGCACACCGTGTACTGCCCCCGCCGCGCATGGATTGAATCCAACGGTGAAAAGACCGACACCTCACAAATGCAAGAAGGGCAATCCGCCCACAAACGAGTCGACGACCCCAAAACATCCCGCGGCACGCAACAGCGCGCAGTCACCATCTCATCAACACGCCTCGGACTCACCGGACGGTGCGACGCCATCGAACCCCAAGAAGACGGTTCTACCCGCATCATCGAGTACAAAGCAACGCCCGTACGCCGCAACGCATCCGTCACACCCGCTCACAGGGTGCAGCTCGCCCTCCAAAAAATCTGCCTCGAAGAAGCCGGCGAAACCGTCAGTGAATGCGCGGTGCACTTCACCAACCACAACAAAACTGTGCCCGTCGATATCTCAGACGAAGACATCCGCACCGCAGAAGAATATGTACACACCACCCGCGCACTCATCGACAACCCGACAGCACCGCAACCCCTCGAAGACTCACCCCGCTGCAGCTGGTGCTCCCACATCTCCGTGTGCCTACCCGACGAATCCCACGGAAAAGCAAACATTACACGCGTCGTCGCCAGCAACCCCGACAGCCAAGTAGCGCACCTCACCACGCAAGGATCAAGAGCGACCGTCCAGCAAGGGCGCCTCATCGTGCAGCACCTCGGCGAAACAATCAGCAGCGTACCCCTCGAACGCGTGCACAGCCTTGTTGTTCACGGAAATATTGACGTTTCCTCCGCGCTTCTACGGGAACTCATGTGGCGCAACTGCACCATCATCTGGTGCTCCAGCACCGGCCGAGTCTACGGCTGGTCGCAACCCGGCACCGGACCGAATGGACTGGCCCGCGTGCAACAACACGTCCTCTCAGCACAGGGACACCTGCCCATAGCGGCCGCCATGATTGCCAGCAAAATCTCAAACCAAGCGACCCTGCTACGCCGTAACGGCCACGCCGCAGACGCATGCCGCACCATGCGAGATATCCAGAAGCACACGCCGCAAGCTACCTCAATCCCGGAGCTGCTCGGCCTCGAAGGTGAAGCCGCCTCGCTCTACTTCGGCAACTTCGCAACCATGCTTAAAGAAGATGTACTCGCCGAACTCGGCTGGACCTGGACCGGGCGGCAGGGGAGAGGCGCCAACGACCCCATCAACATTCTGCTGAACTACGCCTACGGTATGCTCAGCTCAGAATGTATTCGAGCAATCCTCACCTGCGGGCTTGACCCTCACGCCGGGTTCCTGCACAGCAGCTCACGGAACAAGCCGGCGCTCGCTCTTGACCTCATGGAAGAGTTCCGTGCCGTCATCGCAGATTCTGTGGTGGTGTCTCTTATTAATAGGAAGCAGGTTAAAGCGGCACACTTCACCGCGGTTGGTGGCAGCTACCGGCTCACACCCGAAGGGCGGAAGACTGTCATAGCCGCGTTCGAGAAGCGAATGGCCACGGAGATTACCCACCCCACCTACGGGTACTCGGTGACATGGCGCCGCGCTGTTGAGGTGCAAGCCCGCATGCTCCTCGGCGTAATTAACGGAACCACCCGCGAGTACACGGGGGTGACCGTACGATAATGCGTGACGACGCCCGACGAACACTCATTGCTTACGACGTACCCAGCGACCGGCGGCGCGCCAAACTGGCCAAGCTCATTCTCAGTTATGGGGACCGTATTCAGTACAGCGTCTTTATTGTGGATGCGGCCCCCGCCAAGGTGCGACGCATCAAAGACGAAGTTCAGGAACTCATCAATCCGGACGAGGACTCGGTGCTTTTCTGCGACCTGGGGCTGCTGACCCGGCTTGACGAGCCGACCTTCAGCTACATTGGCCGGGCGCGCGAGGTGACCGAATCGGATACGCTCATTCTCTAGCTGCGTGCTGCTCATTCGCTAGCGACGCGCGGCAGGGGAGTGAGGGAATGACGAGTTCGATTGCGGACTGGTAGTAGAGGTGGGGATAATGGCCTTTGGAGGCTTTGTCTGTCTCCGTGAGAACCTGGCACGTGACGTAATGTTGGCGTGTCGCTCGCGTGATGTTTTGGCTTGTCAATAGTGTTTAAAGGCCTGATTGGCTGAATGCTTGTTTGGGTATACGTTTATTTCCCCGCCTTCTGGCGGGGACTTTCATTGAGGCTTGGTTGCAGTCGTCACAGTCGCACCTGCTTCCGAATTTCCCCGCCTTCGGTCGGGGACCTTCATTAAGGTGACCGAGTAATCGACCATTCGATTCGGTGGCGAGAATTTCCCTGCCTTCGGGCGGGAACTTTCATTGAGGTTTTGCTGAAATGGGAAATGTTTAAAGCTGCTCCGGTAATTTCCCCACCTTCGGGCGGGGACTTTCATTGAGGTCTGGTCGCTGAAGGGCTCCTGCAGCGCTCCATGAACATTTCCCCGCTTTCGGGCGGGGACTTTCATTGAGGCTCTTCCAAATCATCCCGGCTCGTATCAGTGACATTCACATTTCCCCGCTTTCGGGCGGGGGACTTTCATTGAGGCCCATCCTGCACACGAATCAACTGCGTACCATCCATCGGATTTCTCCACCTTCGGGCGGGGACTTTCATTGAGGCCCTTTCTGTGCGCGCTCCATGATTCGCGCCCTTCTGATTTCCCCGCTTTCGGGCGGGGACTTTCATTGAGGCTCAGTGTCGCCCCTCCCCCATACCCTAAATAGTGTGAATTTCCCCACCTTCGGGTGGGGACTTTCATTGAGGCAGCACGCTCGCATGTCCACAGGTGGTTTGGTCTAATTTCCCCACCTTCGGGTGGGGACTTTCATTGAGGCCTATAAGTGGGCGCTCAATCGCCGCGCCCCCCTCTTCATTTCCCCACCTTCGGGTGGGGACTTTCATTGAGGCTTGAGGTGTCCTGTATCCTTTCGGCGGTGTTCAAGGATTTCCCCACCTTCGGGTGGGGACTTTCATTGAGGCTTCGGGCTACGCGGTCTACGGAATGGGCGACAACATTTCCCCACCTTCGGGTGGGGACTTTCATTGAGGCCCATCCAAACTTTCAGTAACGTACTCGCCCGCCGTACCATTTCCCCACCTTCGGGTGGGGACTTTCATTGAGGCCTTGCGCCAAATGAACGCACCAGCCGCAGCCAACAATTTCCCCACCTTCGGGTGGGGACTTTCATTGAGGCCGATCCAACCGCGACCGCGACCCGCACCTGCCAGATGATTTCCCCACCTTCGGGTGGGGACTTTCATTGAGGCGTGATGAACTCGTACTCTTGTTCCTTCTTCTTTTTCATTTCCCCACCTTCGGGTGGGGACTTTCATTGAGGCAAGAAGTTCCCTGAGATTAAGCATTTGCCGTCTTACTATTTCCCCACCTTCGGGTGGGGACTTTCATTGAGGCCGAGCGTGCGGGGCTTCGGTGACTGCACCGGAATACCGAATTTCCCCACCTTCGGGTGGGGACTTTCATTGAGGCTACACGACGGCTGGGTACTGACCCTACCGCAAGACGATTTCCCCACCTTCGGGTGGGGACTTTCATTGAGGCCCTTCCGACCGAAGGACAGGCAGCATCAGGCTACCATTTCCCCACCTTCGGGTGGGGACTTTCATTGAGGCGGGGTGAGCGGGTTGCATGGCTCGCCTAGGTTAGGGCTTTCCCCACCTTCGGGTGGGGACTTTCATTGAGGTAGTGCGCTTAGAAGCAGAGACAAAGCGGGTGAGGATTTCCCCGCCTTCGGGCGGGGACTTTCATTGAGGTGCCGGTCCGTCATATTCTCCGATACGGTCCAGTGCCGATTTCTCAACCTTCGGATGACGAAGCCCCGGTAAGCATAGATATTGCGTGGTGTACACTTTGGGTACGTAATCCGCGAGAGTCTCATGCCACAGCAGTTTCTGATACGCCATAACAGACTAGTTTTAGCTAGCTATTTCTCCGCTTTCAGGCGGGGACTTTCATTGAGGCAATATATTCCTAAAATATATTTCCTATCATCATCAGCGATTTCCTCGCCTTCGGGCGGGGACTTCGTTACGACGCTGAACGCGAATCGGGAAGTCTCACGCGGGTTGCGTAGCCCCGTTCTGGAAACCACCCTGGTTTCTAGAACGGGGCTATTCTCCTTAAAACATGAAGACACACTAGATACTTCACCTACTGAAAATTCTTCTGGCCAGCTATTCGGATGCGAAATGACCAAACCGGATGCGCGTAATCTGTGGTAGCGCTATGGTGAAGTCATGAGTGAAGAGCTAAACCAATTGCGCTATAAGGGAGTGACAGGGATAATTAAGAGGTCTGGTAGCGCTCTAGCGATAAGTGCTTCTTACTTATCTCTCGTACTCCATGGAGTAGGAGCTTTCATTGAGGAAGGTAATGTAACTTATCCTGTGCCAGTCGCACATCTTAGGATTCCTCAGCATAGGTTGAGGCTTTCATTTGTTCCCCCTCTTCTTGTCTTATTTTTCAAGAGAAGGGGGATTTTTTGTATATAGGTATTGGAATTTATCGTGTGCTCGAGAGTTTTTGTATTTGCATCTTCTGGAACTTAATGCTATCTTGAAGGCATCAACTGGTTTGGAGACTACTTCAGCAGATCGCTGAAGCGGCTCTAACCCCGACCTTGGAGGTGAAAGATAACGACCCGACTCATTACGTAAACAAAAAGCCGCCCGCTACGCGAGGCGCAACGGGCGGCTTTTATTTGTAAAAAGTATTACCGCATCAAGCGGCGGCCATGTTTTGCGTCAACAAAACATGACCGATTCAGTATACCGGGGCTCCGGAAAAGAAACCTAATCCCAGTCTGATACTGACCGTTTGTGTGGCTATGTCATACCTTCTATATCCTGTGCTGTCACCACCCAAAAACGGGACGTGACAGCACAGGAAGAGAAGGGAAAGGCATACCGAATCAGTGACGTGACGAAAACACGCGCACCATTCGGAAAAGACAGGTAGCTTAAAGCTACACAACAAAAAATCGTGCACAACCCACGCGTTGAAGCGAAACGTGCACACACTACCTAAGGAGACAACCATGTCCCAGAACCTCATTACTCTCGCCGACCTTATCGAGAACGTCAAGCTCGGTGGCGGCTCCGTCATCACCTCCATCACTGAACTCGAACCCGCAGCAGGATCCCACGCATCCGTGCTACCCGCCAAGTACGTTGAAGGCAAGGGACAGACTGCTAAGTCCGTTTTTGTGTTCGAGACCCGCTACATCGCAGGGAAGCCCGAGAATCAGGACGAACCCAAGAAGGAGGAAGAGGTCAAGACTGCCGAGAAGGCCGTCAAGGGCAAGCCTCAGACCGTCGTCCTCATTGACAGCAAGCAGTCCGAACTCAACCGCGCAGAGGCCGCCATCGAACAGGGCCGCCAGTACGGTGACGAAGCAGTCGTCAAGATTCCCCGCGCCGTCGTCACCTACCAGACCGAAAACGGCCCCGTTGAATACACCGATATGGAGCTCTCCCACCGCGTCTTCGACGGCCACTTCCGTGCCGGTACCATCAATGGTGAGCACATCACCGCAAACGACCAGTACCGTGCACTGCGCAACAGCACCCCCGCAGACATGAGCGCACTGCTCAACACCGCCCCCGCAGCACTCCTCTTCGGTGCATGGGACTCCACCCGTAAGAGCAACCAGGTACGCCTGCGCAGCGCTCTCGTCGGTGAAATCATCGGCATTCTCGCCGATCAGGAGCATAGTGGCGAAGAGCAGCAGGCGCGTCGTAGCGGTGCTCGTGTTGACGCTGTAGCCGCCAGCGTGAAGCTTGCTCCCAAGGATATGGAGTCCTTGGTCAACGACCAGGAAGCGGAACTGAGCCCGGGCAATATTGGGGCCCGTCGCAACGAAATTGAGAAGGCCAAGGCCAATGCCCGTATCTCTGCTTCCCCTCTCGGTCTGGGTAACATCCCGCCTTCGGTCGAGGAAATTGGCGGTGTCGCTTGCCGTCGTATCATCCGTTCCTGGGTACTGAGCCTCACCACCCTGCGTCAGCTGCGCTTCGGTCAGGATGAGACCAAGAATGTTGCCGCGCGTGCACTTCTTGCCGCACTCGGCCTCAATGCTATCGCCCGTGCGGAGCGTGAACTCTACATCCGCGCTAACTGCGACCTGATCGAATCTGCCGCACCCGTTGTCACCCTCGACCAGCGTTTCGGTGAGAAGAAGCCCTTCGCCCCCCTGACCGTTGAACACACCGACCAGCTGCTCCTCGAGGCTATCGAGAACGCCAAGAAGGCTGGCGTGGCTGACTGGAACGGCCAGACTTTCAACGTCGACGGCAACCCCATCATCATCAAGAACGCCACCGCGGAGGACGCAGAATAATATGACGAACCTCGGAATTCTCGCGAGGTTCCCGCTCGGCGTATACCAGGGCCACAAGGCAGACGGAAGCCCCGACGCCTTCCCCGACCCTGCCCGCTTGCAGGCCGCGCTCCTCAGCGCGGCCGCGCAGGGACCTCACGCAATTATCGAAAACGGGCAGCTTGCCCCCTCGGAAGAATCTCTCAAAGCTCTCAAATGGCTTGAGGAGAACCCCCCGACCGGGCTACAGCTTCCCGACATGTGCCCCGTGTACCGCTCACGCAACAAGATGGACCGTTTTATGTACCGCGAGGTAGCGCGCTCTGCCAACGGGCGGCAGACTGAACGTCGTGCTGTGTCCGACGGCTGGGCTGTATCTGACACCATCGGCTGGCAGTACGATAAGGTACCCGCAGACATCGCGGAAACCATCACCCAGCTCTGCGGCGAAGTACCCTCCCTCGGAGAGGCCAGCAGTTTCACCGCCCTCTACACCGGAGACGTGGAACCCACCCACACTATCGACACTAAGTCGGGCCCCTTCGAAGCAGGCGGCATGCCCGTCCGTGTACCCGTGCCCGGTCGAATCAACGCGCTCATGCGTGCTTACGCAGAAGCGTACCCCGCCAAGGCGCCCACCAAGGCAGGCGACAAGACCGCAGCGAGCGACACGATGCGCCCCTCATCGGTACCCACCGCAGGCCTCGGATCCATCAAGTACCAGCCTGTGGAGGCTGAAACTTCCACCAGCCCCTGGGAATACTTGTGGCTCCTCGAAGTAGACGGTGAAGAGCTGAAGCCCGAACAGTACGTCAAGGCATGCTCCCTGCTCCACAAGGCTCTCGTAGCTGCCGCAGGATTCGGTGCGCCCAGCCTTATCACCGGTAGGTACCCCAAGGGGCACAAGCCTGCCAACAGCCTGGCGTTGCAGTACCTGCCTGCCCGCTACCTGCCCGACTATCTGCGTCGTGAGGTGAAGTCTCAGGGAGTCCTGCTCGTCTTGGTCCCGGCCAACGCCCCGACCGATGAAGCAGTAGAACTCGGTATCGCACTCAGGAGCGTAGAAACTCTCTACGCTCAGGACTTCCCCCGTCTGACCGTGAAGCTTCGCCAGAAGCGCCTGCCCGCGCAGGGTTTCTGGGACGCTCCCAAGACCGGGTACAAGCGTCTGTGGCGTACCCTCAGCGCGGCCGTTCCCGAATCACGCGTTTTCAACCGCCCGAAGAAGGCTGAGACGAAGGCCTGGACCTTCGCTGACGCCGCTCTGCTTTCCATGGCTTACGTGTGGCGTGACAGCTTCAAAGCGCCCGAGGCTGAAACCTCACGCGAACGAATTCGCAGCTTGAGGGACCAGGTCGCTAAAAAGGCTGAAGCCAAGGTCCTGGAAGCCCACCGTGTAACCCAGAACCCCGCCGCCTACGCCTACAAGCTGCCCCGCACTCTGCCCGCAGAGCCGTGGCGCGGCGTCGTAGACCTCGGCAACCTGGCAACGGACACGACCCTCATAGCCATTGGCCAGTCCCGCCACATGGGTGGCGGCCTGCTGGTTCCGTTTGACGTGCCCACCGAAGAATACGACCGCCACGGGAAGGAGGAAAAGCATGACTAGCCCCGCTACTACGCTGCCCTCCATCACTCGTGATGAGTTCGGTGCCTTCTTTGCCGCACTCAACGGGGGGCACCGCCCCTTCAGCTGGCAGGAAGAAGTGCTCGACCACATTTGCGAGCACGGCGTATGGCCGGAACGTATTAACGCACCGACCGGCTCCGGTAAGTCCTCCGTGGTTGATATCCACCTCTTCGCGAATGCGCTCGCAGCGGTTGGCGCCGCGCCGCGCGTTCCCCGTCGCCTCTGCGTGACCGTGGGACGTCGTGCGCTGGTCGACAGCCAGGCAACCCGTGCCGACAAGATTTCCGGCGATCTGAAGGATGCGCTCGATGATGAATCCGGCGAGCCCGGTATTCTGCGTAGGGTTGCGGAAGCTCTCCAGAGCTTCCAGACCCGCAACAACGAGAAGGGGAGCAAACCCTTCGAGACTGGTCACATCCGTGGCGAACTCTCGAACCGCAACCTGCCGGTCACCGACATTTCGGCCTGCGCAATCATTGCCGCAACCCCGGATATGTACGGTTCGCGAGCGCTCTTCCGCGGCTACGGTAGCACCAAGGCTGCCCGCCCGCGTGAGACCGCCCTGCTGGCCATGGACACCGTCATGGTGCTCGACGAGGCTCACATGAACCGCCAGCTGCTGCACACCACTCAGCGTATTGCCGAGCTGCAGAAGCGCGAGGCTGACCTGGGTGTTCCCACCCTGCAGGTGGTTGAGACGACCGCTACTCCCTCCACCGAGGACAGCGAATCGACCACCCTGGGTGTTGACATTGAGGCTCTCGATAAGCCGAATGATAAAGAGCTACACAAACGTGTCTACTCGCACAAGGAACTGATGCTCCACCCCATTGATAAGTGGGATGGTAAGCCCGGTAATGCTGCGACCGTGAATGCCGCTGTGGACGCTATTAAGGATTTCCTCGCCCACCGTGAGGTGGGCAAAGGTTCGGAGGTAGCCCACACTGTCGGTTGTATTGTCAACCATGTGCGGACGGCTATCTCCATCAAGGAGGAACTCGCTAAGGATCTGGCAGAGGATGAGGTCCAGCTTCTCGTAGGACGCATGCGCCCCTCGGATCTGGAAAAGCTACAGAACAAGCACCGCGAGCTCTTCACTACCGAAGGCGATAAGTCCGTGAAGGTTGTTGTGGCGACCCAGACTCTCGAAGTCGGTATTGACGTTGACTTTGCTGACCTGGTGACTGAGCTGGCTCCTGCTTCTTCCTTGGCGCAGCGCTTCGGGCGTGTTAACCGTCTGGGCCGCCGTAAGGATTCCAAGGTCATCGTTATTGAGCCTGCGAGCGGTGACTCGGTGAAGAAGGACGCGCCGCCCTACAAGGCGGTTGACCTGAGCAATGCGTATGCATGGCTCGAAGTGCTCAACGGTACTGAGAACCCGTCGGTGAACCCCGCCGCAATGGTCAAGTACCCGCCGGTACAGTCCTCCCCGGAGCGTCTGCTCTACCAGCGCCCGGAATGGTCTGACCTGCTGGAATTCTCGCGTACCGACGAGGACCCTTACGATGAGCCGGACCTTGACCTGTGGCTGCACGACTCCCTGGACGCAGAAACTGCGATGGGTGGTGTTATTGTGCGCGATAACCTGCCGAGCAACACTTCTGCCGCCATGGAGATTCTCAAGACCAGCTACTTTGCACCGAGCGACAGGGAGACCTTCCCTGCGAATCTGAAGATTCTCCAGGAGATTCTGGACTACCAGGATGAGCACGGCGTGAAGCCGCGTAAGTTCCTTTACCGTCAGGGTGAAATTTCCCTGTGGCAGGATGCTGATCACGGGGCAGAGAGCAGTCAGTCGTTGGCTCCCGGTGACGTTCTGCTTCTTGACACCGGCAGTGTTCCGTTCACGAACCAGGGCATTGCTGTGACTCAGCGTGAGCTTCCCTCCACGAAGGACAAGCTGGAGGCTGTGCCCTTCCCCAATGGCACCAAGCTCTACGTGTACGAAAAGTGCGCGGACCGTGAGAAAGACTTCAGGGATTACCTGGGTCTCTCACCCGAAGAGGCAGCGGAACTGCTCGACAGCCAAAGTTCGGGCAGTGAGACGAGGATTGCTTCTGAGCTTTCTACCGAGGCTGAGGACGGTCAGGAAGTTATCGCCTGGTACGCCGTTGTGACCGACGAAGAGTCTGTTGAAGATTCCGATATCGCTCAGGAATTGGCCCCGACCGATCCTGTTCTTCTGGACGACCACCAGAACGATGTTGCTGAGCGTACCCGCCAGCTTGCCGAGAACCTCGGCCTGGCGCCGGAATTCTCTGAGGCACTGGAACTGGCGGCAAAGTACCACGACGAGGGTAAACGTGACCTACGTTTCCAACAGATGCTAGGCGCAGACCCGGATGCGGACGCTCTTGCAAAGAGTGGTCACCGTTCCGTGGCCGAGGCGTACCGCGCCCGTAGCCGTAGCGCCCTGCCGAGGGGCTGGCGTCACGAGCAGCTGTCTGCACTCATGGTTGCGGCCTCGCCCGAAAAGGTGGGGGAGCACCGCGACCTGGTGTTGCGCATTATTGGTTGCAGCCACGGTCACGGCCGATTCTCCTTCGCCCACGACGCAGGCTTCCTGCTCAAGGAAGGCTACCTGCCTGAGGGAACGGACTACGAGGCGCTCAAGGAACAGGCGACCCGACTCTTCAACGTCGGTTACTGGGATAACCTCATGGAGCAGACGAGCCGCACCTACGGCCCGTACGCTACCGCCTACCTTGAAGCTGTAGAACGCGCAGCAGATGCCCAGATTTCACGGGAGGGACACTAATGGCAACGTTGACTATTGCCGGTGACTACACCTCGGCATTGACCCATTTTGCCCTCTATGGGCTGTCCCTGATGGTCGAGCAGAAGCACCCCGGAACCGTCACTGTCGGTTGGTCTCAGGAGGGTCAGCCGCGCGCCCAGATGCATGCTGAAGGTGTGTCAGAGGAAGAAATTGCCGAGTGCGTGCACTCCTACGTTTCTTCCCTGGCCGCTGAAGATAGCTGGGTGAACGTTGATCAGTCCTACGGTGCGGGTAAGGAAGCTGCTGTTTTCTCCCCGTTCTCACCGCGTTTTCGAGGAATCGACGCGGAGAAGTACCCGGACGACTGGGCTTCTCACCAGAAGACCCGACAGGCTCATCTGGATGCGCTGATGGAACGTGACGACCTGCTGTCTCTGCTCTGGATTGCGGGTCTGGGTGAATCTGCCTACTGGCGTTTTGAAGCCAAGGCGTCTCGCCCGGATCACGGTGCGTCCCGCTGGGAGATGAAAACCCGCAACAAGGGCCAGGAGTTCGTCAAGGACCGTCTGCGTTTGATGTGTGCGGATCTGGCCACTTGGGAACCTTCCGCGATGCTCAGCGGTATTACCGGGCAGACCCTGCACGACTCGCTGGATAAGAAGCCGGATTCCCGAACCGGAACCGGTTTCACTGTCCCGCAGCCGACGGACACTGCGCTCGCTTTCTGTGCCCTGGTGGGTGTTGCGAATTTCCCGGTGATTCACCAGATTCACCGGATTGGTGTGACCCCCGGTGCGTACCCGTACAACGCTTTGCACCCGCGGCTCATGGTGCTTCCGGTATCCTCCGGAAGGGTTACGCCCGCCCGGTTGCGAACCGTGCTGCGCAGCCACCCCTACCGTAGGGTGGTTGACGAGGTCGGTAAGGCGATGGAACGCGGTTCCTTGAGCTCTGACATTTTCGTGTCTGAGCTGGCGGATGAGAAGGCGATTCTTCGTGAGAAGGGTGTTCAGGCGTTTGTTGCTTTCCCCATTGTGAAGGTGGGTAGTGATTCGGCTCCTGAGCGTCAGGTTCTGAAGGGTAGCGCGATTCCGATGGGCTAACCTAGCCGCTTATCGAAGCCGGCAAGTATGCCCGCAAAATGCAGGGGAGGGGCCCTCCGGTCGTATTGCCGGAGGGCCCCTCCCTCTGTGTATCGTTCAGCGGATATTCGGTGGCTAGCTCTCTAGCGCACTAGCGTACCCGGGGGAGTACCCCCTACGCTGCCGCCGCTACAGCACCCTTGGCTGAGGTGCCATTTCGGGTCCACAGCAGGAGCGCCGCCACGCTGTTGATGATGTAGAAGATGTACTTGCCGACGTTCGCGAAGTTGCCCTGAGTCAGCGCCTTGATGCACTGCACGGTGTTGTACAGGAACCAGAATTGCCACTGCATCGTGAGCTTGAGCGCGTTCAGAATGTTCGCTGACAGGGACAGGCCGAACACTACGGTCGTGATCCAGAACAGGAACGAGGTCTTGCCGCCGTAACCGACATAGTTCGCTACCAGGGAGAACGCGAACGAACCCGCCACAATACCGCCAATAATCAGCTGGCCCTTCGTGCCGGTCGGCGGTTCCATCGCCTTGCCGCGTTCGGAGTTCTGCCACCTACGAATCGCGAAGGTGTACACGATAAAGGTCACCGGGTAGGTGATGATCGCTGCCTTGTTGCCCATAATGTAGTCAATCGCGCCAGACAGTGCCGTGTTAATAATGCCGAGCACGTTGCCAACGTTGGAGAGGCGACCGGTCAGGCGGGTAGACATCATTGAAATACCCACGTTAATCACGGAAATCACGCCGAGGGGAATGAAGTTCGTAATCGGGCCCCAGTCGACGTATTTGTCGAGGGTGGTGCCCAGGTATCCTGAGGCGATTGCGATGGCGATGACCAGTGCCACGCCGAAGAGGTCGGCGTACTTGGACTTGGCGAAAAAGAGGAGGGCCTTCTCAGAGAATTCCTTGGCCTCCATGGGTAACTCCTTTGTTAGGATATAGAAACAGTGATAGGGTACCAATAACTATAACTCTTTGAAAAGGGTTTGAATCGGCGTGTCACACATAAAACCTCAGAACCCCACATATTCCATACCCCGGAACACCTCGGCGCAGAGCGGTTCAAAGCCACCCCATCAAGAACCCATACCAATTTCCGGCAAACGTTGCCAGATAACGCCCCTACTTCGTTGAACACTAAAAATGGGCGTAAAATCACCGCCGTTTCATCTTCGCTTTAAACGGGACCTTAAGGTACGCTATATGACTGGGTCAGGGAACTCGTGCCGGTCTCACTCACCGCGCATCCGCCCGACAGACACCCGCACCCCGCACGTTGCGTCTCACTCACGCACACAGGGGAGGGAACCACCGTATCGGCCTCACTCACCGTTTACGCCGCTGTCCGTGCGTCCTGCCACCCGTAACTCACTCAACTCAAACAAGAACTGAATAGGACAATCATGCCCTTGCTTAACCATCGACTCTCACGACGATTCTTCGTAAAGGGTGCTTCTGCCGCCGCAGCCGCAGGCGCACTTGCCCTGCAGGCACAGGCCGCTCATGCAGACGAAGCTCCCGCAAACCTTGCCCCGGCAACCGAGGAAACTAAAGGCCCGCGCCTCGTCATTCAGCGCGCCACCATCACTGAAACCGGTATGACCGTCAACTACACTGCACACGGTCTGCGCGAATTCCTCACCGAAGGCACCACCCTGACCGTACGCCACGGCTACGTTCGTAACGACTCTTTCGAAACTCTGCGCTCCTGGCCGCTCACCCCCGAATTTGACGGTGACGCTGACAGCTTCAGCGGTAGCGACCAGTTCCCCATCGAGCTGATGCAGGGTGAGGGTGTTGATCACGCCCTGCAGCTGGATATTTGCTCCGACCCGTGGGGTCAGGAGATCACCCGCCAGATTGCTGCGCGCATCCCCGTGGCTGAGACCAAGATCCTGAAGACTTCTTTCGAGGATGTTCCGGATAACCACCCGTTCGCTGAGGATATCCGCATGGCGAACCAGAAGAAGTGGCTGATGCCGAACCCGCAGACTGGCGCGTTTGAGCCGGACCGCCCTGTGACCCGTGAGGAGCTTATTGCTCTGCTGAACCACGCTGCTGGTCACGCTGGCGTGAGCGAAAACTCTAATGTTGCACCCTTTGCGGATGCGGCAGGCCGCCCGACCGCGAACGCGCTGCACTGGGCTCGTGACCGCAAGATCACCGAGCCGCTCACTGGTGGCGACAAGATTGACCCGACCGCACCGGTTTCTCACGAGGAGCTGGCGGCTGTGCTGTTCCAGTACAACGCGGAGGTTCAGCTGACCGAGATGAACGAGGCTGCTGGTTCTCGTTTCCGCGACGTGCTCGGTGCCGGTACTCTGCACCGTTACGTTGCGTGGGCTGGCGCGAACGACATCGTGCTGGATTCTTCGGGTGTGTTCAACCCGACCACGCCGACTACTCGCGCGGAGCTGGCTCGTTTCATTCGCCGCTACAAGCTGCAGAACCTGCTGTTCACTGACTTCTCGTATGTCTCCTAATTTTTAGTCACCCCTGCACAGTGTGTTGGGGTGCGTGAAACCCCCGTCTTCTGGCTTTGCTGGAGGCGGGGGTTTTGTCATGCCCCGTCGTGTCTCGCTGCTATATGGCCGCAGCTCGGGGAATTTTAGTGGGGGAGTTTTAGTGACAGGCTGTGCCTGGCATATGAAATTTTGCGTTATATATACCTAAAATCTTGCAAAATCCTGTGCGCTAAGTAAGTATTACCTAGAAGGTAAGTTAATGGTTGCCTTACTAAATACTGTGTGAAGACTAGTTTCCTTCCTCGTGGGCCCACGAAACCCACACCAGAGAGCAGGAAAAACGCGGCACCTCACCACCCATCGGTGGGGGAGAGAAGCACCTCCACACACCACCCACGAAAAAGGACATACATATGAAGCTCGCATCAAGCAAGGCATTCAAGGGTCTCGCCGTTGGATCGCTGGCACTGGCAATTTCCGGCGTTGCCACCATCCCCGCATCGTTCGCGGCAGACTCCATCCCGGCGGCAAGCCAGAGCACTGATGCTCGCACCATCACCGATAAGGCGATGGCAAAGATCACTCAGGGCCTGCCCGGTCAGTTCCAGGTCGCATACTCCAAGAAGACCAACAAGATTTGGGTTGCGGGCACCGCTGACCGCGACGAGCACGTTTCCACTATCGCTCGTATTGACGCGAACTCCCTGAAGATTGAGGCAGTTGCTGAGCTGCCCATCGTCAAGAACGACAAGGGCTACTCCTACGAGGGTGCGTACGGTATCACCGTCGATGATGAGGAAGGTACCGTGTGGGTGACCAGCACCCGCGATAACTCCGTTGCCGTGTACGATCAGGCGACCATGAAGCAGCTGTGGACCAATGCGGGTCTGAGCAAGGACGACCCGAACTGGATTGAGCACCCCCGCGAGGTGCGTGTCGATCACGAGTCGGGTAAGGTTTTCGTGACCGGTCGCTTCTTTGTCTCGGCTATCGATCTGAAGACCAAGCAGGTTGAGAAGATTCAGCTTGAGGGCGCACCCGATGGTGGTACCCGCTACATCAGCATGAACATTCTGGTGGACGGCGGTAAGCTGTACGTGCCCGAACGCACCGGCGGCAAACTCTTCGTGATCGACACCAAGACCTTCAAGGTCGAGAAGACCATCTCTGTGAAGGGCGATAAGGACGGCGAGGTTCGCCCCTCCGACGTGGCTATTGACCACTCGCAGAACGAAATTTACGTCTCTTCGCAGGGCGTGAAGGGCGAGAACTCCGGTGTATCCGTGTACGATGCGACCACCCACGAGTTCAAGAAGTTCATCCCCTTCGGCACCCAGGCGCTCTCGCTCGATAACGATGAGGCCAACGACCTGGTGTACGTGACCGACTTCGGCACCGGCAAGGTGGGCGTGATTGACGGCGGCGCAGCGGACAAGCTGATCGCCGAGGTCGCAATGAACGGCGGCAAGGCAAACGACCTGGTCGTACTGCCCAACGGCTCCGTTGTTGCTGTGGACAAGCAGGCTGGCGCAACCGCAACCGTGCCCTACGTCCTCGACGGCACCACCGGCACCGTCAGCACCTCCAACAAGGTGACCAGCAAGCCTTCTAAGGACAAGCAGGGCAACGAGGTTCCCGCCAAGACCTCCGACATTCAGGCGAACTCCATCCTGAAGTTCAAGGTCACCGCAACCGCAGGCGACAACTCCGAGGTCAAGCAGGTCACCCCCGAAACCCGCGAGTTCCAGGGCTACCCGGCAACCGCCACCAAGACCAAGGTAGCCGACTCTACCGCCCCCTCCACCGAGGCACACCGCACCGTGGATGCAAACGCTAGCGTTGCAAACATCATTCAGGGTCTGCCCGGCCAGTTCCAGGTCGGCTACTCCAAGAAGAACCACAAGCTGTTCGTACCCACCGTGGGTGCGCGCGGCGGCCTCGCTTCCTCCCTGGCACGCGTGGATGCAGACACCCTGCAGACCGAGGCATTCGCCGAGCTGCCCGTGAAGAAGAACGACAAGGGCCAGTACGGTTACACCTCCGCGTACGGCGTGACCGTTGATGACGTGGACGGCACCGTCTGGGTCACCAACACCACCGACAACTCCGTGGCAGTGTACGACCAGCAGACCCTCAAGCTCATCTGGACCAACGAGGGCGTACAGAAAGACGACCCGAACTGGATCGAGCACCCCCGCTCCGTTCTGGTTGACCACGAGTCCGGCAAGGCATTCGTGACCGGCCGCTTCTTCGTATCCGCAATCGACCTGAAGACCAAGCAGGTTGAGAAGATTCAGCTCGAAGGCGCACCCGACGGCGGTACTCGCTACGTGAGCATGAACCTGTTCCTGGACGGCGGCAAGCTGTACGTGCCCGAGCGCACCGGTGGCAAGCTCTTCGTCGTGGACACCAAGACCTTCAAGGTTGAGAAGACCATCCAGACTCAGGGTGAGGATTCCACTGTTGAGGTTCGCCCCTCCGACGTTGCTGTGGACCACTCGCTGAATGAGATTTACGTTTCTTCCCAGGGTGTGAAGGGCGTCAACTCCGGTATCTCCGTGTACGACCTGACCACCGGCGAGTTCAAGAAGTTCGTCAAGTTCGGCACCCAGGCGCTCGCACTGGAGCACGATGAGGACCGCGACCTGGTGTACGTGACCGACTTCGGCACCGGCAAGGTGGCTGTCTTTGATGGCCGCGCTGACGAGGTCATCGGCGAGGTCGAGATGAACGGCGCAGCCGCAAACGACGTGACCCTGCTCAAGGACGGCTCCGTGCTGGTTCTCGACAAGAAGGACCGCGACGAGAAGGTCACCCTGCCCTACGTGCTCAACGGCACCACCGGCGAGATTACCACCGCCAGCGAGTACACCACCCTGCCCGGCAAGGACCGCCAGGGTAACGACGTTCCCGCATCGGTTCAGCAGCTGAAGGCTAACTCGATTCTGAAGTTCAAGGTTGGTCTGAAGGACACCGACGCGAGCGCAGCTCCGGTGGGTATCACCCCGACTTCGCTGGACTTTGCGGGTTACCCGACGGTGACCGGTGTGAAGGCTGAGGAATCGAAGCCTGCAGACCCGAAGCCTGCTGACCCGAAGCCTGAGGACAAGAAGGCTGAGGACAAGAAGTCTGACGCTAAGTCCGAGAACACCGCAGAGGCTAAGGATCAGACCTCCAAGGACCAGACTTCCAAGGATCAGGCATCTCAGTCTGATTCCAAGTCTGACGCTAAGACCGGTGCTCAGGACTCCAAGTCTGCTCCGGATGCTGTGAAGGCTGATAAGTCCGGTTCGGCTGTGAAGAATGGCGGCTCCTCCGATTCTTCTATCGGTGGTTCCTCGGCAGCTAAGAGCGATGCTGGTTCTTCGCAGGCTGGCTCTTCGCGTGGCGCTTTGGCGAACACCGGTGCTGACGCTGTGATGCCGCTGGTTGCTTTCGCTTCTGTGGCTCTGATTGCGGGTGCTGCTCTGGTGATGCGCCGCCGCAAGGCATAAAGTGTAGCGTTTAGCTTTCGGGCTTGAATGCTCGATCTAACGCGTGAGAAGGCGGGTATTTTCTCTTTCGGATTCTTCGAATCTGGGGGAGGGGTACCCGCCTTTTGCATGCCTGCTTGGGCTAATGCTGGGCAGGGGTTTTAAAACATATTTATATATGTGCACTTGTCTGTAAAAATATAGGTTTTGAATGTCGAAAAAATGCGTGGCCCGAGGTGAATGTTGCTGGCGCGCCTCACCTAAACTTTTACATTAATGTGTAAATATAAGAGCATTACAACACCCCTTGTGGACAGGGTTTTTGCCTGCAAGAGCAAAGAAAAACCCCGGAAACAGCTCAACCTTCACGTGATACTGAAGGCGAATTAGGGGCTCGCTCATAAAAACACAAAACACACCCACGTCGCTGCTTGTATTTTCCTGGGAAAACACTGAGGATTAGAAGGTAGGTAAATTTATGCGTTACCTACATTTCTGCTTTTCGTGCCGTCGAATATGTCACCGCATATTCACGGGTGTCTCGTTAGCATTCGCATGCGGCATGTGAGCACTTCCGTTACACATTTGAAGGACACACATTGAACCTCACTCCCTCCTCGGGCAAGGCGTTGAAGGGGCTCGCCGTCGGCTCCCTCGCGCTCGCGATCTCCGGCGCAGCCATGATTCCTGCCTCCTTCGCAGCACCGAATACCGCAAACCAGACCGCCGCCTCCAGCGCATCGGCTCCTTCCACCGCATCGCTGAGCCGCGTTGTTGACACCTCCGCATCCGTCGCGCAGATTACCCAGGGTCTGCCCGGCCAGTACCAGGTTGCCTACTCCAAGGCGACCAACAAGATTTGGATGGTCGGCGTGGGTGCACGCGGCGACCTCGCCTCCACTATTGCTCGTGTCAACGCAGACACTCTTCAGATTGAAGAAGTGGCAGCGCTTCCCTTCGAGCTGGATAAGAACGGCGAATTTGGCTACGTTTCCGCGTACGGCATCACTGTTGATGATGTGTCCGGCACCGTGTGGGTTACTAACACCACCGACAACTCCCTGTCTGTGTTCGACCAGAACACCATGGAGCAGATTTGGACTAACCACGGCATTGCCGAGAGTGACCCGAACTGGATTGAGCACCCTCGCTCCGTGCTGGTGGACCACAACTCCGGCAAGGTGTTCGTGACCGGCCGCTACTACGTGTCCGCAATCGATATGAAGACCTTCGAGGTCACCAAGCTGCAGCTGGAAGGTGCCCCCAATGGCGGTACCCGCTACATCGGCATGAACATGACCGTTGATGGCGACAAGCTGTACGTGCCTGAGCGCACCGGCGGCAAGGTCTTCGTCATCAATACCCACACTTTCAAGACCGAGCAGGTTATTCAGACCCGCGGCGAGAACTCCTCTGTTGAGGTTCGCCCCTCTGACGTCACTATTGACCACTCCGAGAACGAAATTTACGTCTCCTCCCAGGGCGTGAACGGCGTGAACTCCGGTATCTCCGTCTACGACCTGACCACCGGCGAGTTCAAGAAGTTCGTCAAGTTCGGCACCCAGGCGCTGTCCATGGAGAACGATGAGGCGCGCGACCTGGTGTACGTGACCGACTTCGGCACCGGCAAGATCGCTATCTTCGACGCTAAGACTGACCGTGTAATCGGTGAGGTTGAGATGAACGGCGGTAAGGCTAACGACCTGACCATCGCCGAAGACGGCTCCGTCATCGCAGTGGATAAGCAGGACATCGCCAACACCACCGCGGCAGTACCCTACGTGCTGAACGCGAAGACCGGTGACGGTTCCCTGACTGACACCTACACCTCCAAGGCGACCGTGGACCGTAACGGCGAGGCTGTTCCTTCCTCGCAGCAGAAGCTGGTTCCGAACTCCATCGTGAAGTTCTACGCTGAGGTTTCCGAGGGTGAGTTCACCTCCACCGCGACTATTAATCCCGCAAAGGTTCCCTTCCAGGGCTACCCGAAGCAGGCTACCGCAGTGCTGATTGACCCCACCCTGAACTTCGCTGAGGGTACCGTCGACATTACCCGCCCCTACACCTTCCACGTGTCCGGCTACGACTATGACAAGCCTCCGGCCGAAGGTCTCCGCCTGTTCCTCGTCAAGGAGGGTGAGTGGTCGATGGGTTATGACAAGCTGACCGATAGCGAATTGGCAAACATTCAGAAGGTCTCCACTGTCGTTCCGGCAAGCGCGTTCGTCTACAACGCACGCACCGGCAAGTACTCCTTCGAGGCAACTCTGCGTGTTCCGGCGAACACCATGCAGTACAGCCAGGGCTACATGCTCGGCACCGTTACTGCTGGTTCTGATGTTGCTACCAACCGCAATTATGATTCGGCTGTTTCGCTGATTGTTAATGACGCGAAGGACGCTGGCAACGCAGATAACCGCAATGAGGCTGATGAGCCGGCATTCCCCGCCGCTGCCTCGGCGTCGCCTTCCGCGTCTGCACCTGCAGTAGCAGAGAAGCCTGCGGCTGAGCAGCCGAAGGATGAACCTTCGAAGACCGAGGAAGCTAACGACCAGATGGGAACTACTACGAAGACCGCGCCGCTGAAGAACTCTTCTTCGGCAAAGTCTGAGTCTCAGCCTAAGAGCTCCGGTGTTGATTCTCAGGTGAGCGCTTCTGCAACCAAGTCTGCGCCTCAGAGCAAGGGCTCGCTGGCTAAGACTGGTGCTCAGAGTGTTCTGAGCCTGGCGGCTGTCGGTGCGTTTGCGCTGATTGCTGGTGCCGCTGTGATGGTGCTTCGCCGCCATAAGGCATAGTTTCTTGCTCTAGTTTGAATGGATGCGCCCCGTACACTGTGCGGGGCGCATTTTTGTGCCTTGATGCCGTGGCGTTTTGTGAGGTGTTTATTGGGTGGAGGCGGGGTGCTGTGGTGGTTGAAGCTGCCGGGGGAGTGCCTGGTTGTAGCTGGCTGGTATAGCTGAAAAAAGAGCCCATACGGTGGGCCCTGCACTCAGTGTAAAATATGTGACCCAATTCACCGATTTTCGATTTGGTTGTTTCCGGGAACCTCTGTATAGTTATATGTGTTGCCAGGGAGACCTGGTAAAAGAGATGTAAATCTCACGGCCCCATCGTATAGCGGCCTAGTACTCCGCCCTCTCACGGCGGCAACACCGGTTCAAATCCGGTTGGGGTCACAACTAGGAAAAAGCCTTGATTCTTCGGAATCAAGGCTTTTTTGTTTATACCTGTACCGGTGGGAAAATCTCATAGGTTCTATGGTGCCGCCGTGAGCCTCTCACGGCGCCGCTCCTTACGTCGCGGCACTCCGGGGCATGATGAGATTCCTCGCGCGCTCGGCATCATGCCCCGCCACTTCTTACGGCGTGGCATTCGGACGCATAATGAAATCCCTCGCGCGCTCGGCATTATGCGCCCTCATCACCGTACCCATCCGGTTGGGGTCATGCTAGGGAAGAAGCTCTCCAGTCGAAAGACTGGGGAGCTTCTTTGTTTATCAGGCAAAAGAATAAAAGCGAAAAGCCACATGTGTTTCGAGAAGCCACCATGATTGTGGCTTTTCGAAACACATGTGGCTTCTCGGCGGTATAGGGGGTCCGGTATAGGGGATCCAGAACCTACTGTGCCGACGCCTCAGCAGAAGCAGTAGTAGTCTCCGCCGAACCTGCAGCGGTCGCCTCCGCAGAAGCGCTCGGGCTCAGCGACGGAACCGGCGAAGCAGACGCAGTACCCGGAGCACGACGCACCATACGCCACGTGCCGTCCTGGTAGTGCGCCACAATCTGACCAGCCACCGGCTTACCCGGGTACTTGAACACCTCGGTTAGCGGCTGCACACGATCATTGGTCTTGCTGTACACGCCAGCACCCTCAGCACCATCAATCACCATCTCGGATGCCCACGTGTAGTAGCCGGTGCGAGTGTCCTTAGTCGGGCGGTCAGCAGTCAGCGACAGAACCATCGGACGCTCCGAACCGATAACCCAGCCACTCTCCGAAGCGTACATGCTCTGGAAGAACTCAGCCACAGTCGAGTAGTCGCCGGTGTGGTCAATGTTCGTGAAGCGGGTACCGTCACCGGTCAGCAGCAGGTAGTTCAGGGTAGCCTGCCAGTACGCAATGAACGCGTGCAGACCCTCAACACTGTTCTCACGCAGCTTCGCCGGCTCAATCGGGATCGTAACGTTGACAGCCTTGTGCTCCTTGGTGCCGGGCTCAAAAGTGCCGGTGGAGGAATAGTCGGCGAGAACGACCTCACCCTTCATGCTGGGGCCAGGCTCAACGGTGGTGGTTGCCTCCGCGGTGGGGGAGACGGATGCGGTAGCGCTCGCGGTCGAAGACTCGGTAGCGGATGCGCTCGCAGTCGCTGAAGACTCGGAGGAAGACTTGGAGGAGCAAGCGGCAAGAAGCGCTGCGGTGCCCAGGCCCAGTGCGGTCAGGGCGGTGCGGCGGGTGTACATGGTAGACATGGGGCTCTTTCTGAGGTGAATAAAGTATGTGCCGGAAATGAACTAATTCCAGAATATCGCAGGGGAGCGGTCAGCCCAATGTTGTATGCGCCTCCATTGCCGTAAAAGCGGCGGTAGATGACGAAAAACACGGGACCCAAGGCTTTCACACGACTGCGATATGACCGAGGTTCTAAACGGAGGCACCGGAGCTACTTGCGCTTGAGCTGGGCGAGCTCGTCGTAAGTTTGGCTGGTTCATTCCAAGCCGTCCATGCACCATCCTGATACTCCAAGATAAAGAAGAACTCATAATCACCAGGGCCGCTACTCAATGAGGCCATGGTGAGCTCCCTACCATCTGTGTAGTGGATCTTTGCTTCCTTGTTGTAACGGCCAACACCCAGCCAGCGGTATTGTTGCTCGTCAACCTTCTGCGGAGCATCCTCGGTCAGCTCCGCTGAGAACGGTGCATCAGTGCCGTACACCCAGCCGCTGTTCTTCTCGTAAAATTCGACGAAAGGTTCGGCCTTGTAGATATCATTTCGGTTCGTATCCACAACCTTAAGGGGCTCAATATCGCCGGTAATCATAAGGTAATTGAAAGAAGCCAGCCAGAACCCTATGGCGGCGTACATGCCCTCCGTCGTTTTGGCTTTCATCTCTGCAGGAGAGACAGGCTTGGGCGGATTCTCCGCCTTCATCGAGCTGGTTGCGGGAACGTAGGTGCCGCGCGATTCGTAGTTGTTATACTTCAGCTCACCCTTGTAGGAGCGCTGCGCATCGGCTGTGCTCGGGTTGCTGAGTGGGCGGATATCGCTGGCGCAGGCGGTCAAGGAGGTGAGCGCGGCGGTGGCGGCGATGCCAAAGGCGGCGCGTCGGGTAACGAAGGTAGACATAAGGTACCCTTCAATAGATTATCGGTGTATCTATTTCAGGGTACCTTAGTGCATTTGGGTATGTTTATGATTTTCTCGTTATCAAACCTTGGAAAATGCTACAAAAGATACGTTAGCTAACGAAAAGTGCCGTTTACTAGGGGAAAGTGTCATAATCTTCCTGTGCAGCAGCTTTCCTACACCGCCGCTTTCCTGCGCTGGTATGTTTCTGCGCCGCCGCATCCTAGACGTTGAGGCCAGAACCGCTTCCGCCCGAGGACCCGGGGGAAGTCGTCGAGGAATTCTTCGTCTCAACGGTGACCATCCACGCATCGTCTCGATAGTTCAACACAAAAGTGACCTCATCGTTACTGGAATCACCGCTCGACTCACCCACACGAATGTCCCTGTCCTCGGGTACGTAATGGAGAACAGCATCCTTATGGCCACGGACAATACCCTTCCAACGGTACTGCTGATCGTCAACCTTCTGCGGGGTCTCCTCGGTCAGCTCAGCCATGAGCGGCGTCTCGGTGCCGTACATCCACCCCTCACCCTTTGCATACAACTCTACGTATGCCTTCATCTTCTGCACGTAGATACCGTCCAGGTCCACGTCCTCGAGCGGTTCAATATTGCCGGTAACGGTCAGATAATTCAGGGACGCGACCCAGTAGCCTATAGCGGCGTACATGCCCGAGGTCGTCTTTGACTTCATGTTCACGGGAGGGACGGGCATGGGCGGGTTCTCCGCCTTCTTCGTGGAGCTTGCGGGGCGGTACGTTCCAGTGGACTTGTAGCTATTGAACTTCAACTCGCCCTTGTAGGGGCGCATCGGGTCGACCACGCTCGGGTCCTCCAGCGGGCGGATATCGCTGGCGCAGGCGGTCAAGGAGGCGAGCGCGGCGGCAGCGGCGACACCGAAGGCGGTGCGTCGGGTAATGAAGGTAAGCATGAGAACCCCTCAATAGTTTGTTCGTGTGCTTTTAAGCGTACCCGAGCAGGTTTGTTGACGCCGGCTTTGTTGACACGCTCGAAGCCTGCATCTGCTCGTCTGGGGAAACAGCTCAACATGACCGCACGCAGACCGTGTAAACAAAAGCCATGCACACAAAAGCCGTGCAAGTAAAAAAAGGGGAAGCCCCCGCACGCAATCTCAACTACATGCAGGAGCTTCCCTTAGATCTAAAAGTGACCGCCCGTAAGAGGCGTTGGTGTTCTAGGCCTTAGACTCATTCTTCTTGGAAGAATCCACATCCGAGGAGTCCTCCTCGCTGACCATGAACCAGGAGCCGTCCTTGTAGTCCATCGCAAAGTTAGTCGCTTCGCTCTTGGAAGATCCCTCCTCGACCAGGGGAGTGGGTTCCTGGCCTTCCATGTGGAGCTTCGCCTTGGGGTCCTGGATGAAGCGTCCGATCCAATCGTAGCGGTTGGGGCCACCAGCGACCTTCTTCGGGGCATCGGTCAGAAGTTGAACGGTAACCGGTGCATCCGTGTCGTACACCCAGCCCTTGCCGGTGGAGTACACAAGAACAACATTGTTGTGATCGTTCGCAAACTCGCCGGCAGGGTCAGCTTTCTTGAGCGGCTCGTAATCACCGGTCATGAACATGTAGTTGAAGCTTGCCACCCAGTAGCTGAGGAACTGGTACATGCCCTCAATAGTTGCCTCGTTCATCTTCTCCGGAACAATAGGTTTCGGCACGTTCTGCGCCTTCTTCTCAGCCGTGGCAGGAACGTACTCGCCGTTCTTCTCGTACTTGTCGAGCTTCACCGTGCCCTTATACGACTTCTTGCCGGAATCAGCGGCAGACGCTGAAGCGGATGCGCTCGCAGATTCAGAAGCACTTGCCGAAGGCGAAGCCTCACCGGAAGGAGAAGAAGAGCTATCAGCCAGCGGGCGGATATCGCTAGCGCAGGCAGTCAGCGCTACAGCCGCACCGGCACCGGTAGCAGCCGCTAGTGCGGCACGTCGAGAAAGAAAAGTTGCCATGAAAAATCCTTAAGTAGTGCGTAGGGTCATGGGCCTAAGCCATAAATCTTATGCGCCTGTAAGCGAGGTGAATCCCCGCCCCTAAGACGGACTCAGCAAAGATGCTCTAGGCATTCTTAGCGTTAGCCTCATCGGATGCTTTGGTGCTCGGGCTCGCAGAGCCTTGTCCATGTACCTTGGTGGGGTAAGTGAACCACTTGCCGTCCTGATACGACAATTTCAGGTCGGAAAGCTCAGGCTCCATGGAAGTGTTCTGGTACATAGGCCTGTTTCCCTTACCCTCAACATGCATCATCGCCTTAGAGTCCTTGGATAGCGTGATACGCCAGTAGTAGAGGGAGTCGCTACCCGATACCTTCTCAGGTTGCGGGGTCATAATCTCAGCCTGAAGCGCATGCTCCGAACCGTAAAACCACCCCTCATTGGACTCATAAAAAGTCACGTAATCATGGAAAGACTTCACATCCCTGCCGGAGGGGTCAGCCTGCTTCAACGGCTCATCGTCACCGGTGAGCACCAGATAGTTGACGCTGGCAAGCCAAAAACTAAAGGCAGAGTATGCGCCATCAATGGTTTTCTCATGCATATTCGCCGGAGGGAGGGGCTTGGGCACATTCTGCGCCTTGTGCGTCTCATCCGCGGGGACGTACTCACCCTTCTTCTCATAGTTATCGAACTTTACCGGCCCCAGATAAGACTTCTCAGAAGAACCATCCGCAGAGGATGAGCTAGCAGAAGCGGAGGGGCTAGCAGAGGCGCTAGAACTTGCTGAAGAGGAAGCCTCTCCAGAAGCAGACGGGGAGCTATCAGCCAACGGACGAATATCGCTGGAGCAGGCGCTCAGCATCGTAATAGCGCCCGCACCGGCAGCTAGTAGGACTGCACGCCGAGAAAGGAAAGTCGTCATCAGAAATCCTTAAGTAGTGAGTATCAGAAGGAGCGGAATTTAACTGTTATTGTCCAAGAGCATGCGCCACATGCCCTCTTTGTACTCCATGATGAACTTCGTCGTGCGAGGAATCGTCTTTTCCTCCTCAACGATAGTCGCATCAGGCTCACCCTCAATGTGGTACTTAGCGGCAGGATCATAGGCGACGGTCACAAGCCACTCATAACGGTCCGGCTTATTAGCAACCGGCTGAAGCTCATTCTCCGCAATCTCAATCTTGTACGGCTGATCCGAACCGTAAATCCAACCCAGACCCGACTCATAGAGCCTAATCATGGTCTTAGAGTTCCTCAAAAAAGCCTTCGCCGGATCCGCCTTCATTAGCGGCTCAACATCGCCGGTCAGAATCAGATAATTCTGGGAAGCAAGCCAATAACCCATCAGCGCGTAGGCGCCCTCGGGGCTGTTCTCCTTCATCTTCTCCGGGATAAGAGGCTTCGGCACGTTCTGCGCCGGTGCATTCGCACTCGCCGCAATGTAGGTGCCGTTCCGCTCGTAGTTATTGAACTTAATCGGGCCAACATACGAGCCGGGAGTGTGATCATCAGTGGGCGAAGGCGACGCCGAGGCGCTCGCAGAAGAAGCCGCACCAGAAGCAGCAGCAGAAGGCGAACCGGAGGAACCGCCGGAACCCTGCGACCGCGAGTCCTGCGACAGGGGGCGAATATCGCTAGCGCAAGCAGTCAGCGCCGCAAGAATACCGGTCGCACCCACACCCAGGAGAGTACGTCGAGTGAAGAAGGTAGTCATCGGAAGCCCTTCGTTGGAGCCAATACAGAGCAAATCACGCCACACACCGTGGTGGGCATACGCACCCCGTACAGGCCTATCAGTACGTCAATGTATACACATTTAAGGGTACCCGAGAGCCACCAAATAGCTCCGCGACCACCTCGCATGTTCAGAAAATTAAGACCCCACACCCAGCGTTTTACCAGGTGCGGGGTCTTATAACAGAGAAATCACCACGAGAGGAAACCCTCCGCCAGACGGCAACTATGCTGCGCTAGACAGCTCCCATTTGTTGTCCTTGTACTCCAGACGGAACCTCGCCACCTTCTTCTTTGACTCCTCAGCGCTCGTCTCTTTATCAGGCTGACTCCTATAATGCCGCTTCATCTTCGGATCCATATGGGCGAGGCCCTCCCAAATGAAGGCAGTATTATTGCTGCCGGGAACCTCACGAGGAGCATCAGTCAGCAGCTCAACAATATACGGAGTTTCCGTACCGTACACCCAACCAGCACCCGACGCATACAGCTTGATTGTGCTCTGATACTTCTCCCAGCCGTAGCCCTTATAGTAAACCATCTCAATCGGCTCCGGGTCACCCGTAATCATCAGATGGTTCAAGCTAGCCAGCCAGAAACTCAAGAAAGCGTACGCACCATCAACACTGTGCTCCTTGAAGTTCTCAGGAGGCGCAGGCTTCGGCACATTCTCAGCCGGATTCGTAGCGGTCGCCGCAACATATTTGCCGTTCTCCACATAATTCTCGAAAGTGATGATGCCCTTATACTTCCTGCCCGAAGAACGAAGCCCCGAAGCGGCAGAAGCACTCTCAGACGCCGAAGGAGAAGCGCTCGCAGACGCCGACGCGGAAGCAGTTTCGGAGGCGGTCGCCGCCTCCGAGGGAGAAGCCGAGCCGGTGCCGCCAGCTAGCGGGCGAATATCGCTGGCACACGCAGTCAACGCAGAAAGCGCGCCAGCAACAGCAACACCCAGGGCAGTACGTCGAGTGAAGAAAGTAGTCATCGGAAGTCCTTCGTCGGAACCTTCACCCCCAAAGCCGTCAGCACGAAGCTCACAACCTGCAGGTAAAGACCGCATGTAGTACGTCAATGTATATACATTAAGCGTACCCGAGGCGTCCTCCGCCGAACCCGAACATCCGCCGGGTTTTCCCCTGGGTGTTCCCTGAGATTCCGCAGAGTTCCGGCAGGGTTTTGGCACAAAGAAACCCCGCCCACGGTGCATTACCGCAGGCGGGGGAGAAGCTCAGCTCAAGCTGTTATGCCTGAACCGTTATGGTGGGGTCTAGACAGAAGACCTAGGCAGCAGAAGAGCTAGAAGAAGCGGAAGCCGACGAAGAAGAGCCTTCATCGCCGGTGAGCATAATCCACTTACCGTCCTTGTATTCCACGGCAACCTTCGCCAGCTTGCCATTCGGGCTAGAAGCGGTCTTAAAGGGCTGGTCAGACTTGCCCTCAATGTGAATCTTCGCATCGGCGCTGTAGTTCATGTATGCCGGCCAGTCGTAACGGGTACCCTTACCGGACGCCTTCTTCGGTGAACCACTAGTCAGCTCAAGAGTAACCGGGGTATCCGTACCGTACATCCAGCCCAGATCGTTCTCGTACATGATCGTAAGTTCCTGCAGACTCTTCGCATACACATCTGCAGGGTCAGCCTTCTTCATCGGCTCAGTATCACCGGTCATTAGCGCATAGTTAAAGCTTGCCAGCCAGTAGCCAATGAACGCGTACATGCCATCAACGTTATCTTCGTTCATGTTCGCCGGGGCGAGGGGCTTGGGCACGTTCTGCGCCTTCTTCTCGGCAGTGGCGGGAACGTATTCGCCGTTCTTCTCGAAGTTATCGAACTTCACGAAGCCCTTATAGGACTTGTCCGAAGAAGCAGCAGCCGAGGCGCTTTCGGAAGCACCCGCGGAAGCAGAGCTAGACGCTGAACCTTCAGCCGTCGGGCGAATATCGCTAGCGCACGCAGTCAATGCAGCCAGCACACCGGCACCGGTCGCACCCAGCGCCACGCGGCGGGACATACCAGCAGAAGTGGGGGAAGGGCTCGTCATGATTAGCCTTTCATAGGAAGTCAACAAAGGAAATTGAGTGAGTTGACAACCCCATCATACAGGCAAGCACACAGATGCCCATCAGCGGTCGTCATTTAGCGTCGAGGACAAAGCAACCTAATACCGCCGCAAAGCATCACCGAGTCTCGATATAAAGTAACCCCGCCCACGGTACATTACCGCAGGCGGGGGGAGAAGCCTATCTCAAATCATCAAGACATAAACCACTGGGATATAAACCACTGGTCAGAGAGCAATACTTAGACAGAAGAGGACCCGCCGCCGCTACCAGCCAAAGACGAGCCATCCTCGCTGCTGACCATAATCCACTTACCATCCTTGTACTCCACACCAACCCTCGTTAGATCCCGCGAGCTATCCTCCATAAAGGGCTCATCAGGGCGACCCTCGGTGTGAATCTTCATATCGGGGTTGTATTTCATGTACGCCAACCAGTCATAGCGAGTTCTGCTACCGGAAATTTTCTGCGGCGCATCAGAGAGCAGCTCAAGAGTAACAGCAGTATCCGTACCGTACATCCAGCCCAGATCGTTCTCGTACATGATCGTAAGTTCCTGCAGACTCTTCGCATACACATCTGCAGGGTCAGCCTTCTTCATCGGCTCAGTATCACCGGTCATTAGCGCATAGTTAAAGCTTGCCAGCCAGTAGCCAATGAACGCGTACATGCCATCAACGTTATCTTCGTTCATGTTCGCCGGGGCGAGGGGCTTGGGCACGTTCTGCGCCTTCTTCTCGGCAGTGGCGGGAACGTATTCGCCGTTCTTCTCGAAGTTATCGAACTTCACGAAGCCCTTATAGGACTTGTCCGAAGAAGCAGCAGCCGAGGCGCTTTCGGAAGCACCCGCGGAAGCAGAGCTAGACGCTGAACCTTCAGCCGTCGGGCGAATATCGCTAGCGCACGCAGTCAATGCAGCCAGCACACCGGCACCGGTCGCACCCAGCGCCACGCGGCGGCTCACGCCAGCAGAAGTGGGGGAAGGGCTCGTCATGATCAGCCTTTCAAAGGAAGTCAACAAAAGAAAATGAGTGAGTTGACACCCTCATCATACCCTAAACACGTGAGTAGCTATCAAATGTCGCTACTTATGTCCTTTCGCGAAGAAAAACTTCAAAAGCTGCAATGAGTGCACTATGACGCTGAGGGGCTCGCAGACTCCGTGCTCTTATCAGCGTCCTTATCCTGCTGAGTGCTCATAAACCAAGCGCCCTCCTTATACTCCACAACAATCCTCATCGCCTGGCCCTGCGCATCCGCCGCCCCAACCAGGGACTTATCGCGGTTATCGCCCTCCGTCAGATGCCTCTTCCCATTCTGATCAACCAGAGAACGGGCACGCCAGAAATAAAGAATACGGTCGCCCTCAATCTGCGTGGGAGTATCCGTCGTCAGATACACAGACATCGGCTCACTCGTGTCATAAATCCAGCCGCGCCCCGTCTCATAGAGCTTAACCATCGGCTCAAGCTCCTTGGTGTAGTCAGTGCTAGGATCCGTCTTCTTCAACGGCTCAATATCACCCGTCAACGCCAAATAATTAAAACTAGAAATCCAATAGCCAATCAGCGCATAAATACCGTCAATACTCAGCTCCTGCACCTTCTCCGGCATGATCGGTTTGGGCACATTCTGCGCCTTCTTCTCAGCCGTAGCAGGAACATACTCTCCGGTCTTCTCAAAGTTATCGAAAGTGACCTTACCCTTATACGACTTATTCGCAGACGGCAACGCCGGCGACGCAGACGGGTTCGCCGAATCAGAAGCGGCAATATCAGCCGGCGGATGCACCGTACGCGCACACGCAGACAACACGGCGGCAAGACCAACACCGCCCACACCCAACACGGCGCGGCGGCTCAAAGCGACGGGCTTAAAAGAGGAGCTAGTCATCAGCAGTCTTTCGGTGAGGTCAACGGATAAGGGGGAGTGAGTCGACACCCCCATCATACCGGGCGTACCTTATGGCAACCCTAAAGCGCAGGCGAACAACAAATAGCCCAGCGCATATGAAGAAACCCCGTAGCTGCCACACAACAAAAGACAGCTACGGGGTGAACAACGTAATACGCCTCGACCGAACCGGAAGCACCGGCTAACAGAACAGCTAGCGGAGCAGATGCGCAAAATTACGGCGCGCCTGAGTCACCTTCGGGCTCACCACAAACGCACAATAACCCTGCGCCGGATTCAACGCGTAATAATTCTGGTGATATTCCTCCGCCTCATAGAACACGCCCAAGGGCTTAATCTCCGTAACGATGGGGGAGGGGTACAGCTGCTGAGCACGCGCCACCGCACGCTCAAACGACTCACGCTGCTGCTCATCCGCGTAGAAAAGCACTGAACGGTACTGCGAACCGGTATCCGCACCCTGACGATCCCAGCTCGTCGGATCGTGGCTCGTGAAGAAAATATCCAACACCGTATCCAGGTCAATCACCTGCGGGTCAAAGCTGAGCTTCAGCGCCTCCTGATGCCCGGTCGTACCCGAACACACCGAACGATAATCAGGGTCGGGAGTATCGCCACCCGTGTAGCCGCAGACGCTCGCCTCAACCCCGCGGAACTGGCGGTACACCGCATCCAGGCACCAGAAACAGCCGCCGGCAAGAACAACATCAGTCATGATTCCTCCTCGAATAGTGAGTCTCGAACTAACACTTAGAAAACCACACTACCTAAAGAACACCGCAGCGCCGCACAATATTCCTGCACAGCCGCAGGCTTCGGTGTAAACCGCCCGCAGTCCCGCCCCCTGTCCCGCTGTGCCCCCTGTCCCGCCGCGCCACCTGCCACAATAGAGGTATGACTGAAAAACTAGAAACCCCCACCCTCGCAGAAGTCGTCGACGCCTTCCACACGCTCTTCCCTCCGCAGCTCGCCGCCGGATGGGACGCCTCCGGCCTCGTCGCCGGACGTGGCGCCGCTAAAGTGAGCACCGTCCTCTTCGCAGTAGACGCCCTCACCGCCACCGCCGAAGAAGCCGTAGCTGAAGGCGCACAGCTGCTCATCACCCACCACCCGCTGCTGCTCCGCGGCGCAAAGTTCATCCCCGACAGCGATTACAAGGGCAACGTTCTGCACACCCTCATCGAGGGTGGATGCGGCCTGCTCGGCGCGCACACCAACGCAGATGCCGCCGTTGAAGGCGTGAACGAAGCACTCTGCGACGCTATCGGCCTGATTGACCGCGAGCCGCTCACCGAAGCGCAAACCCAGGTACTCGACGAGCAGGAACACGCGGTAGGCACCGGCCGCCTCGGCACCCTGCCCGAAGAAATCACCCTGAAGGAGCTTGCCGAGCGCCTCGCTGCGGCACTGCCTGCAACCGCCGGCGGCCTGCGCATCGCCGGACGCGCCGACCAGCCGATTCGCCGCGTCGCCCTCTGCGGTGGTGCCGGTGACTCCCTCTTCGACGCTGTGCGCGCCACCGACGCGCAGGTGTACATTACCGCCGACCTGCGCCACCACCCCGCCAGCGAATTCCGCGAAACCGCACGAATTGACGGTAGCAACATCGCCCTGATTGATTGCTCCCACGCCGCCAGCGAATCCCTCTGGCTGCAGTCGGCGGCAAACCGCCTGCGTGCCCTGCTCGCTGAGCGCGGCTTCGCCATCGAAACGAAGCTGTCTGCACTCAACAGTGACCCGTGGGACTTCACCGTCTCCACCGGCGTGGCAACCGGTCAGGATGCGCGCTCGGCAAGCACCGCCGCAGCCCCCGCGTGGGAACTCTAGGGCGAGAATTCTAGGGGCGAGAACTCTAGAAGAATCCGCGCGGATTCCCTCAGCGCGTAAGAGCCCGGGCACCCCGTCCGTTGTGACGACGTGCCCGGGCTAGAACCGGCCGGCCTACTTAGTTACCTGGCCTACTTAGTTAGCAATGCGATACAGACCGGTAGTGATAGGGTTCATCACACGATGCCGGTAATAAAACAACATCCACTCCAACTCAATGCGGGTCACAGCATGATTCGGTTCAAACATGCCGGTCTCGGGAGTAATAACATTCTGCTGGGTAGCCCACAGAATCTCACGATAGAATGCGGAATCCGACGTAACATCCGGGAATGACGAAACACCTGATACTTCCGGTGAACCAGACGCACGGTAAATCATTGCGGCAACGGTTGCATTCGTGAGACTGTCCTCCGCGTGGAACTTTCCGTCAGGTCCGCCGAAGGTAACACCCTTTTCACGAGCCCAAATGTAGGCGGCGTAGTTCGGATCGTCCGTCTTCACATCCGGCCACGGGGAGACTTCAGGAAGGTCCACCTCGGGGCTGCCCTTCATCTCATAAAGGGCGGAAGCCAGCTCACCGCGGGTGGCGGGCTGATTCCGTTCCTCGTCGTTCAGCGATGTCGAAAAGTACATACGTTCCTCTACGGGTACGTAAGCATTCGTGAACCGCTGGACACCCTCAAACTTCAAATCCTGGTGCGCCAAAAGAACGCCGCGGTGCTCCGGGGCAAAACCCACCATCGGGGTGATGAGAGTCTTATCCGTCTTGCTGGGGTAACCGTAGTCGCTCCACGCCTCAATGACGTACTGCTTGGACGGATCCAGCGTGTTCGCGGGAATCTTGAGATTGACGAAAGCGAAGCCTCCCTCCAGGCCCGTCTCGTATTCATCATCACCGTGGACGTAACGCTTCATCTCGCTCATAACCAGGACGGGGGAACCCGTGCCCTTCTCGCGAATGACGTACATCATGCCCTCAACGCCGGGGATGTCAGTCCCTACGAAGCCCTGACCCTGAATCAGCAGCTCCTGATCCTTCGTGGTGTCCTTCAAAGCGTCGTATTTCAACTTAGGTGCGAAGGTGTCGAAGTGATAATCATTGGTGCTCAGACCGTGATGCGTCACAACGTTCTTGCGAGCCCAGATATCCTGAACGGTTGACTGCGGCTGGCCCTCGGGCTCGGCAAGGATGCCAACCTCGTAACGCACCTTGTCCAGAGTCATATCCGGGAAATACTCCGTGAGGGTGTAGTAACTCGGCAAAGTATTAGCTTCAACCTTCAGCGGGGCGACAAAGGTGCCGTCATCGTCAATGGTGAAGTCCTTGCCCTCTTCAAACCGCAAGAGGGTATCGGTCACCTGATGGGCGTTGTAGGGGACGTTCTCCTCGGGTGCGATGTAGATGACCACCTTGCCGTGCTGCTCGCGCCACTCCTTGGTGAAGCCGGTGCCCAGAACCGTAATTTTACTGTCCTCACCGGTGTACAGGCCGTCGCCCTCTTGCTTGAAGACGTCACGGCCGTCCTGGTAGTAGTAATCCTCATAATCAACGGTGAAAGACGGCTCATCCGTGACGTCCTGAGTTGCAGGGGTGGGGGTATTGGTAGTCGGCGCGTTAGTGACAGGCACGTTTGCGGTGGGCACTGCGTCCTGGGCGAGCACCGGGGTCAGCGGCAGGACCATCGCGCTCGCCAGTACCAGTGCACTGCAGTTTCGAGCCGCGTGGAAGAATGAAGACTTAGAGTTCGGAAGTGAGGACATAAGACATCCTTAGGGTCATTTCTCCGGGGCTGCGCGAGCTTAGCTGCAGGCTGAGAATCTACCGTCGAATCTGCGCACGCCCAATGAGAAAAGTGGTTGAAAATCCCCCTCGGTTTCGGGGATATCCTCACCCTATCAAAGGGTTGAACGATTGTCAGGAAACACTCAAGGAATACTTTAAGGTTTCGAGAAATCTCACACAGCGGTAGCTGTTAAAAGCTGAATCCCGTGCTCCCGAACAGAAAACCATTCGGGAGCACGGGGAACCAGAGAGTTATCGGACGCGTCGCACGCTCCCTCAAGGTAAAACCCGAGGGGGACGCAGGAGGTCTAAACGACCTTACTTAGCGCGAGCCTGGAACGCCTTAATCAGAGTCTCCAGCTCACCATGAGTCACCATGTGCTGAGCATCGAAAGCGCCGTTAGCGTTCAGTACCACCTTGTTCTGCTGAGCCCACAGAATCTCACGGTAGAACGCCGAACCGGGAGCAACATCGCTGTAAGGGGAGTTGCCCTTAACCGCGGGCGAACCAGCCGCACGGTAGGCGAACGCCGCAACGGTAGCGTTCGAGATACCGGCATCCGCGTGGAACTTGCCGTCCGACCAGCCGAAGGTAATACCCTTCTGACGAGCCCACACGTAAGCGGGGAAGTTCGGGTCGTCAGTCTTCACATCCGGCCAGGGGGAGGTCTCGGGCAGCTTCACCTCGGGGGTGCCTGCCTGAACGTACAGGGCAGCTGCGAGCTCACCGCGGGTCGCGGGAGTCTTCAGCTTCTCGTCGGAAGGAGCAGGCTTCTGGTCGTCCTTCTTAGGATCCTGAGCGTTGGGCAGGTTTGCGTCCCGGTAACCGTTCGTACCGTTCAGGTCCAGGTCCTGCCACGCGAGCAGGGTACCGCGGCCCTCAGTAGACTTGCCCACGACCGGTGCAATCAGCTTGCCGTTCTCGCCGTAACCGTCATTAGCCCAGACCTCAATCACGTACTTCTTCGAAGCATCCAGGGTGTTCGCCGGAAGATTCACGGTACCGTGCAGGTTGCCGTCACGGTACGCCGAGTACATGGTGGGGTGGTCAAACTCGATAATGTCGCTGGTTGCCAGAACCGGGGTGTTCGAGCCCTTCTCACGGATGGCGAGGTGAACACCCTTAGCAGAGCGGATGTCGCCGTGGAAGCCGCCGCCGCTAACATACAAATTCTGCGCCTGCGCAGGATTGCCCAAAGCGTTGTATGCCAAGCTAGGATCGAACGGCTCTGCCCTCTTACCCAGAGTCTGCAAAGCCTGGGTGCTCACCACGTTCTTGCCGGTCCACAGTTCCTGAGCGGTCAGCGGCTTCTGACCCTTCTGCTCGGCAACCACGTGAATCTCGTAGTGGACATCATACTTGGTGCCGCCGGTCGGATCCTGGACGTAATCATCATCGACGAAGTAGTAGGCGGCAAGGTCGTACGCCTCAACCTTCAGATCAGCCTCAAAAGTGCCGTCATCGGCAATGGTGAAGTCCTGACCCTCCACGAAGCGCAGCATCTTCGAAGTCGGAATCTCGTAGCCGGAGGGCGCGTAGTTCGCGGGGGCAATGTACAGTGCCACGGTACCGTGCTGAGCGCGCCATTCCTTGGTGTATCCGGCACCCTTCACATGGACGGTACCGCCCTCGGTCGTGACGAGGGATGCGTTTACGCCATCATACTTGTAACCGTCAGGGATGGAAACGTTCAGGGTTGGGGTGGCCGCAGCGGCCTGGTTGGCCGCCTGCGGGGTAGCGGCTGCAACGGCGGCATCAGCGGCAGGAGCCGCATTCTGAGCCAGCGCCGGGGTCATCGGCAGAACCATGGCACCAGCCAACGCCAGTGCGCCGCAACTCTGAGCGGCGCGGAGGAAAGAAGACTTAGAGTTCGGAAGCGAGGACATAAGACATCCTTAAAGTTGTATCTCGCAGGGCTCTGCGGGCTCAACGGCGGGTAGAGAATTCGCCGTTGAATCTGCACACACCCTATGCGAAAAGTGGTTGAAAGCCCCGTCGGTTTCGGGGACATTTTCACCCTATCAAACCCTCCAAATGATGTCAGGGAACACTCAAGAGAAGCTTGAAGGTTTTGAGGCATTTCACAGGTTAATCAGCCGATAAAAGCTGAACCCCGCGCACCCGAATGGAAAACCATTCAGGAACACGGGGGTAGTTAGCGCGGAACTAACGCGCCTTACTTGGCGCGGTTCTGGAAATTGAACAGCATCTGCTCCAACTGACCACGATTCACCAGGTCCGTCGCATTAAAAGAGCCGAAATCCGGATTAATGACATACTGCTGCGTGGACCACAGAATCTCACGGTAGAACGCAGAATTCGGCTTCACGTCGGTAAAGGAAGACACACCTGATACCGCCGGGGAACCCGCTGCACGGTAGGTGAACGCTGCAACCGTAGCGTTCGAGATGCTTGCCTCCGCGTGGAACTTACCGTCAGACCAGCCGAAAGTAATACCCTTCTGGCGAGCCCATACGTAGGCGGCATAGTTCGGGTCGGTGGTCTTTACATCCGGCCAGGGGGAGGTCTTAGGGAGGTTCACCTTGGGGCTACCAGCCTGAGCGTACAGCGCCGCAGTCAACTCGCCGCGAGTAGCGCGCTGCTGCTGCTCCTGGTAGGTGAGCTTCGAAATCAGGCTCTTGTACTCTCCCTTAGGTACGGTAGCATCCGTGAAGTTCGGAACACCCTCAAACTTCAGATCCTGACGAGCCATAAGAACACCGCGGTGCTCCGGCGCGTAACCCACAATCGGGGTGATGAGGGGCCTGTCCTTCTTGGTGAGGTCGTAGTCGTAGTCGCTCCACACCTCAATGACGTACTGCTTAGACGGATCCAGGGTGTTTGCGGGGATCTTGATGGTGCGGTAAAGAGTGCCTCCCTCCAGGCGGGTTACGCCATCGGGGCCTTCATAGTAGGACTTCATATCGCTCAGCGCCAGGACGGGCGTGGCGGTGCCCTTCTCACGAATCACGTACATGACACCCTCACGGCCAGGCAGCTCCTCCCCAACGAAACCCTCACCCTGGACCAGCAGCTCCTGATCCTTCGTGGTGTCCTTCAGCGCATCGTACTTCAACTTAGGTGCCAGGACCTGCGGATGGTAAGCGCGGGTGTACATCGGGTGGTGGGCGATAACGTTCTTACGAGCCCAAATATCCTTAATGCTCGACTGCGGCTGGCCCTTAGCCTCGGTCAAAATACCCGTCTCGTAACGCACCTCGTCCAGGGTGATACCCGGGAAATAATCGATGGGAGTGTAGAAACTCTCCAGGGCCTTAGCCTTGATGGTCAGCTTTGCCTCAAAAGTGCCGTCATCGGCAATGGTGAAGTCCTTACCCTCTTCAAAACGGAGCATCGACGTGGAAGGCTCAGCGTTACCGGGGCGGTCCTTCGTAGCAGCAATGTAGAAGACAACGGTGCCGTGCTGCTCACGCCACTGCTTGGTGAAACCGGCACCCTTCAGGGTCACGGTGCCGCCCTCGCCGGTGTACAGAATACCGTCATAATCAGCGGAGTACGTCGGCTGTGCCACTGCGTCCTGAGCAACCGGCTTGGGGGTCACAGCATTTGCCGCCGGTGCATTAGCGGCAGGTGCCGCATCCTGGGCGAGTGCCGGAGTCATCGGCAGAACCATAGCGCCAGCCAGTGCCAGTGCGCCGCAACCCTGCGCCGCACGGAGGAAAGAAGACTTAGAATTCGGAAGCGTGGACATGCATCATCCTAACGGGTTGTACCCACCGGGATGATGCAGGTTCATAGGGTTTCTGGGGGTGAGAAATCTCTGTCGAATCGGCGCCAACCCAATGAGAAGTGGTTGAGTATCCCCGTCGGTTTCGGGGACATTTTCACCCTATCAAACCCTCAGGTAGATGTCAGAGAACACTCAAGAGAGACTTGAGAGTTCTGAGATTTTTCACGGGTTGACCAGCCACTAAAAATTGAACCCAGCAAACCAAACCCCAAAAACAGAACCCCGTGTTCCCGAACAGAAAACCTGCTCGGGAACACGGGGTTATGCAGGCGGCTAGTCGATAAGCAGAGCCAGTTTAGCGAGTCAGCTTATCGAGCCTGGAAAGCAGTCAGAACAGTCTCCAGGTGGCCGCGAGTCAGCAGCTGCTTAGGAAGGAAATAGGAACCACCGTACACAGTAGGCAAATTCTGGCTAGCCCACAGAATCTCACGATAGAACGGAGCACCAGGCTTAACATCCGCATAGGGAGAATCGCCCTTCACCGCAGGAGAACCCGACGCACGGTAAGTGAACGCCGCAACGGTAGCGTTCGAAATACCAGCGTCCGCGTGGAACTTGCCATCCGACCAGCCGTAGCTGATGCCCTTCTCACGAACCCAAATGTACGCAGCGTAGTTCGGGTCGTCAGTCTTCACATCCGGCCACGGAGAGACTTCCGGCAGCTTCACCTCGGGGGCACCAGCCTGAAGGTACAGAGCCACCGCCAGCTCACCGCGGGTAGCGCGTTCCTTGCGCTGCTCATCGGTCAAGCTAGGCTTCTTATCCTCAACAGCGTCAGAGCCCTTGAAATTCAGATCCTGAGAAGCCAGCAGCTCACCGCGGCCCTCAGGTGCCTTACCTACAACGGGGGCGAGGAACTCGCCGCTCTCGCTGTAGCCGTCATTAGCCCAGACCTCCACCACGTACTTCTTCGAAGTATCCAGGGTGTTAGCCGGAACCTTCACGGTGCCGTTCACTACACCGTTCACATACTCAAAGGCACGGTCGTGGTGGTTGTACTCAATGATGTCGCTGGTAGCCAGAACAGGGGTGTTCGAGCCCTTCTCACGGATTACATACTGAACACCCTTGACGGAGTGAATCTCACCGTAGAAACCGGTACCCGAGAAATAAATGTCCTGATCAGCGGCAGTGTTACCCAGAGCCTTGTATTCCATCTTGGGAGCAAACGGGCTGGGACGGAACACCTGAGTTTGCACCGCAATACGGCGAATCACGTTCTTACCAGCCCACAGATCCTCAAGGGTCAGCTGGGTCTGACCCTGTTGCTCAGCAACCAGGTCAACCTCGTAACGCACCTCGTAACGCGGGATACCGGGGA
>ERZ772910.115-NODE-115-length-50516-cov-12.562712_pt1 | contig 50516 bp, 39 predicted proteins | sample MGYA00511357_ERZ772910 | MGnify/ENA primary metagenome ERZ772910 (study PRJEB29015, sample SAMEA2738096) | human oral metagenome | biome: human oral; feature: human-associated habitat; material: saliva | place: China | collected 2193 ... | reverse complement strand
GGCGGCACCCGTGAGGCGCTGGACCCGGTACGCTTCCTCGGCAACCGTTCGACCGGCAAGCAGGGTGTGGCGCTCGCGGAGGCGGCACGCGACCTGGGCGCGACCGTGCACCTGATTGGTGCGAACCTTGAGGTTCCCGCGCCGGAGGGTGTGCAGCTGACCCGTGTGGTCAGCGCCCTGGAGCTGCGTGAGGCGACCCTTGAGGCGAGCGCGGCGGCGGATGTGCTGATCATGTCTGCGGCGGTGGCTGATTTTAGGCCCGCCGAGTTTGCCGAGTTCAAGATTAAGAAGAGCGCCGATTCTGAGGATGCGCCGGTGATTCAGCTGGTGCGCAACCCGGATATTCTGCGTGAGGTCGTTGTGCGCCGCCAGCAGGCTCATGAGGCGGGGGAGAGCACCCTCGGCCCGAAGCTCATTGTTGGTTTTGCGGCGGAGACCGGTTCGGCGGAGAAGACTCCGTTGGAGCTGGGTCGTGAGAAGCTGCAGCGTAAGGGTACGGACTTCTTGGCGGTCAATACGGTGGGTGTGAATCGTGGTTTCGGCACGGACGATAACACGATTACGCTGCTGTCGACTCTGAACGATGAGGCGCCGGTGTTCTCCGGTTCGAAGAAGGAGCTGTCGGTGCGTCTGTTGGAGCATGTGGCGGCTTTCCTGCCGGAGCTTTCTGCCTAAGCTTTCTGCCTGAGCTTTTGGTCTATGGCAACCTGGCGCATCCGCGTATAGTTGCGGAGCGTTCATAGTTCGAAACGTTCGTAGCGTGGAGCCCGTGCGGTGCCTCCTGTGGGAGGTATCGTGCGGGCTTTGCTGTACCCCCTGATCTGCTATACCTTCCGGCTCTGCTGCCTGCCTGCTTCTCCGTAGCTCTGCCGCCTGCCCGCCTTCTTCTGTAGACCCCTTGGAGAGCATTATGCGCAAGCACTTGTGATGCGGGTTTCTTTCTTCTGGGGTTCGCTCGGGGGAGTGCCTCATATTTCTGTCATACTGGTGAAATTTCTGACCGTACCCCTGAACCGTCAGATAAAGGTCTTGTATCATGGCATAGAGAGTATTTCGCGTTGAAGGGGAAGAAACACCATGCCCGAGAATCAGAGCAAGCCCGCCACGGTAGAGTCCGCCCAGAGTGAGGAGCGCCCTCAGATTCTGGTGATCACCGGTATTTCCGGTGCAGGCCGCAGTACTGTCGCAAACGTACTGGAGGATGAGGGCTGGTACGTTATCGATAACATCCCGCCGCAGATGCTCGGTTCCCTGGCTGAGCTGGTGACCCGCGACGGTGCGCGAGTTCCGAAGGTGGCGCTCGGTATTGACGTTCGCGCCCGCGCCCTGTTCTCCGATCTTCCCGCTGCGATTGAGACTCTGCGCAAGTCCGATATTGACTTCTCCATGCTTTTCCTTGACGCCAAGGATGAGACCATTATTGCCCGCTACGAGGCTCAGCGCCGCCCGCACCCGCTGCAGGGTGAGGGCCGCGTCCTCGACGGTATCCGCGCTGAACGCACTCTCTTTGAAGGTCTGCGCCTCGCTTCTGACCGCACCATTGACACCACCGGCATGAACGTTCACGAGCTGGCTCGTACCGTGCGTGAAATGTTTGCTGAGGGTGCGGATAAGAAGCTGAACCTGACCGTGATGAGCTTCGGCTTCAAGTACGGTGCGCCTTCGGACGCTAACTACATGGCTGATATGCGTTTCATCCCGAACCCGCACTGGGTTCCGGAGCTGCGCCCCCTGACCGGTCAGGACGCCCCGGTGCGCGACTACGTGCTGGAGCACGCAGGCACCGAGGAGTTCATCAGCAACTACCTTGCGGCTCTTCGCCCCGTGCTTGAGGGCTACCGCCGTGAGGGCAAGTACTACGCCACCATCGCTATTGGCTGCACCGGTGGTAAGCACCGTTCCGTGGCTGTGACGGAGGAACTGGCTCGTCGTCTCTCTGCTTTCGGTGAGCTGAACGTGAATGTTCAGCACCGTGACAAGGGCCGTGAGTAAGTTTTTCCCGGCGCGTCCCAACCACCGCGTCGTGATTCATTAGCCGCCGTCCGGCCCCGCACCCGTGGGGCCGGCATACCGTTCCTTCCGGGTATGTGAGGTATTACTATGTCCACCCATTCGACCAGTTATGACACTCAGGGTATTCCGCGCCTGCCGGCTCTGCCGACTCAGGCTCTGCGCCTGTTGAAGACCACGCACCGTTCGCCGAAGGTCACGGCGATGGGCGGCGGCCACGGGCTGTACGGTTCCCTGTCTGCGCTTCGCCACGTCACGCCTGATTTGACGGCTGTTGTGACGGTTGCTGACGATGGCGGCTCGTCGGGTCGTTTGCGTGAGGAGATGGGTATTCTCCCTCCCGGGGACTTGCGTATGGCGCTTTCTGCGCTGTGTGATGACACCGATTGGGGTCGCACGTGGCGTGATGTGATGCAGCATCGTTTTAGCGCACCCGAAGGTTATGAGGGTGAGTTCCCGCTGGATTACCATGCTCTCGGTAACCTGCTGATTGCTACTCTCTGGCAGCTGCTGGATGACCCGGTTGCCGGCCTGGACTGGGCGGGTGCCCTGCTGAATGCGCGCGGCCGCGTGCTACCCATGGCGCTGGATCCGATGGTCATTTACGGCACCGTGCTGCGTGAGCATAACGGTGGCGGTATTGAGCGTGTGAAAGTGGTCGGCCAGGTGAACCTCTCGAAGGAGGAACGCGTTCACGATATTGGTCTGACCCCTGAGAATGCTCGCCCCTGCCCGGAGGCACTCTCCGCTATTGAAGAATCCGACTGGATTGTTTTGGGTCCGGGTTCGTGGCGTACATCGGTTCTGCCGCATCTGCTGCTGGACGCTCAGCGTGAGGCGATTATCCGCACGGAGGCGCGCCGCTGCGTGGTCATGAACCTCTCCGACGATAAGGAGACGGTCGGCTTCACCCCGGCAACGCACCTGGATTTGTTGCGCCAGTACGCCCCGAAGCTTCACCTTGACGCGGTGATTGCTGACGCTGACATGCAGGCTGATCACCGTTCCGAGCTGGAGCGTGAGGCTTCTGCGATGGGTGCGAAGGTTGTGTGGGCGCATCTGCGTTCCAGCTCCCAGCCGAATGTGCACGACCCGCTGAAGCTTGCGGCTGCGTATAACGAAGCGTTTGAGCTGAGCTCTTAGATTGACTGGCTTGGATTTGCGGCTCAAGCGTGCTGCTTGAGCTGGCTGTTTTGTGCGCTCTTTTCCTGATTTTTAGACTTAAACACTACGCCCAGAAGGACCTTTCATGGCATTAACCACGCTCGTCAAGGACGAACTCGCCAACTACGAGGCAACGAAAGTCTCTGCTCGTAAGGCAGAAATCTCTACGATTCTGCGTTTTACCGGAGGCCTGCACATTGTCTCGGGGCGAATCGTGGTGGAGTCTGAGGTCGACCACGAGGCAACCGCCCACCGCATGCGCCGCACCATCGCGGAGATTTACGGTCACGACTCTGAGCTGACCAGCGTCAGCGGTGGTGGCCTGCGTCGAGGCGGCCGCTACATTGTGCGTGTGGATCACGGCGGTGAGGCGCTGGCTCGCCAGACCGGTCTGCTGGATTTGCGTGGCCGCCCGGTGCGTGGCCTGCCGCCAGCTGTGGTGAACGGCTCCCTGCAGGATGCCGAGGCAGTCATGCGTGGTGCGTTCTTGGCGCACGGTTCGCTGACCGAGCCGGGTCGTTCCTCCTCCCTGGAGATTACCTGCCCCGGCCCGGAGGCTGCGCTCGCGCTGGTGGGTGCGGCTCGTCGCCTGGAGATTATTGCGAAGGCACGCGAGGTGCGCGGCACCGACCGTGTGGTGGTGCGTGACGGCGAGACCATTTCGCAGCTGCTGGAGCGTATGGGCGCGACTAGCACCCTGACCACGTGGCGTGAGGCGCGCACCCGCAAGGAGGTTCGTGCGACCGCAAATCGTCTGGCGAATTTTGATGATGCAAACCTGCGCCGTAGCGCTCAGGCGGCTGTTGCGGCGAGCGCCCGTGTGGAGCGTGCCCTGCAGATTCTGGGGCATGAGGCGCCGGATCATCTGCGTTACGCCGGTGAGCTGCGTGTGTTGCATAAGCATGCGTCGTTGGATGAGCTGGGTCGTCTGGCTGATCCGCCGATGACGAAGGACGCGATTGCGGGCCGTATTCGTCGCCTGCTGGTGATGGCTGATAAGCGTGCTTCGGAGCTGGGTGTTCCGGGTACTGAGCTTCCGCGCGAGGACTAGGCGAAGGCTAGATTCCGGTCTTACGCGGTGCGGGAAGCTCGTGTGGCTGAGGTGTTTGTGACGGTTTTGTGACAAACCAAACCCCTCCGTTTTTGAACAAAAACCGCATATTTTTCAAAAATGAGCCTGTGGATGGCCCCTTTCGCGTTGTGCGAGGGGAGTTATCCACAGGCTCTTTGCATGCGCTCGTGCGTTCGCGCGCGTGAGCCTAGGGTAGGGGTATGACGAGCATGACCCCCAACCCCGACCAGAATGCTGTACAGGGCACTGTGCAGGACAGCGCACCCCAGCAGGGTAGTACAGCCCAGCAGGGCGGCGCGCAGCGTAGCGCCCGCTCCCTGATGAACAGCCTCTACCGTAGCCCGCGCGCCCGCAAGAACGGCGCGCCGGACGCCGAGGACACCGTGCCGCTGGCTATTGCCACTGAGGTAACGCCGGCGGAGGTGCCCGCCGAAGAAACACCCGCCCAGTCCGTACCTGCCAGCCAGCATGTATCTACCACTCAGCCAGCGGCATCCCACCCGGAGTCGAATGGCTGGGCTGACTGGGATCAGCAGCCCGACTGGAACGAGGTGGACGACTGGGCAGAGTGGGAGCAGGCCGACCAACCCGGCACCACCCGCAGTACCCGTTGGGGCTTGTCGCCGCGCGTGCTGCTTCTGGTGGCGGTGTTGGCGTTGGTTGCCGTGGTGTGGGGCGTGACCCAGTTTTCGGCGGCGCCGCGTGCCGAGCAGATTGCCTCCCCGAGTGCTACCGCCGAGTCGGTGCAGGCGGTCGGCGCCCAGCAGAGCACCCAGTCCACCGCCCAGCCGACCCCGAGTGAATCTGCGCAGGGTGGCACCTCCGGTGAGGCTACCGTGCGGGTGCACGTGGCGGGTGCCGTGAACAACCCCGGCGTGTACACGTTACCCGCGCAGGGTCGTACCGTGGATGCGATTGCCGCCGCCTCCGGTGCCGCCGCGGATGCTGACCTGGATCGCGTGAACCTTGCCGGTACGCTGAGTGACGGGGTGCAGATTTATGTGCCGCATCGTGGTGAGACGGCCGCCCCGGCGCAGATTCAGCCCAATGGTGGCACGGCAAATACTGGTCAGGGTAATGCGGCGAATGGTGCATCTCAGGGTGGCACTCAGCCTCAGCCTGCACGCACGCTGACTGCTTCGGGCAGCGCGCAGAAGGGCTCATCCCCGGTGAACATTAACACCGCGACCGCTGAAGAGTTGCAGAGCCTACCGCGTATTGGACCGGCGATGGCTCAGCGCATTATTGCCTGGCGTGAGGCGCACGGCGGTTTCCGTAGCGTGGATGAGCTGGATGCGGTGCCCGGCATTGGTCCGTCGATGCTGGAGAATCTGCGCCCGCTGGTGACGGTCTAATGCCCCGGCAGCAGAACCGCCGGCAAAACCGCCGCCAGAACCGCCAGCAGGCGGGGGCTCGGGAGCTCTTTCCCGGTAGCTTGCGCCTCACCCGTTCCGCGGCTACGGCGTATGACCGTGCCCGCTACCGCTGGAGTATCGGCGCTGAACGGTGGCGTACCCGCCGCGACGAGCAGGAGCTGCGCGCCCAGGGAAGCCTCATTCACCTGGACTTTCGCCTGAGTTTTACGGTGCTGGCGCTGTGGGCTTTTACCGCGGTGGCGCTGACCGTGGGCACGTGGCGGGTGGTGCATCCGCTGGCGTGCGTGCTCATTGCCCTGCTGGGGTGCCTGGCGATTCTACTCTTCTTTCCGCCGCGTGCGGCAATGCCCTACAGCCTGCTCTTTCGCACGACGGGTCAGCTGGTTTTTCTGGCGTGTATTGTGACGGTTCAGGCGGTGCTTTTGTGCGCTACGGGGGTGGATGCATCCCGCGCCACGCTGCAGCAGGCGCAGGGTGCATCGCTTCGTCTGAATGGCACGGTGGAGCAGGTTCGCCGCGTGGATCCGCGAACTACTCTGGTGGTTATTAAACTGGAGGAAATTCAGGGGCGGAGCGTGCGTGCGCTGGTGAATGAGCGGGTGCGCGTGTACCGGCGTGACGGTTCGGCAAAGAGCGCCGCGCGCAGTTTGGAGGCGAGCTCGGAGGTAAGCTCAGTGGCTAAGCAGCGGGGGAGCGGCGCCGCGCGCCCGCAGGTAATCTATCCGGGTATGAAGGTGACCGCCCTCGGCACCGTAGAGTTCAACGGTTCCACGGCGAAGCTGAGCGGCGCAACCATTTTTCCCGCGCCCGCCTACGGTGCCGGGTCGAACACTGCCACTCGCACTGTGGAGGAGCCGTACCTGTCCACGCTCAAGGAGCAGCTGCGCACCCGCGCCCTGGACACCCTCGACACGGAGTCGGCGGCACTGGTTTTGGGCACAGCCTACGGGGACGATTCGCTGATGAGTTCCACCGCGCGGGAGGAGTATAAGCTCAGCGGGCTCAGCCATATTACGGCGGTGTCCGGGGCGAATATTGCCATTGTGTTTTTGGGCGCGTACCGGCTGGTGTTGGCGATTCGCCCGTACCGTTTCGCCAGTGCATACCTGCTGATTCGTTCCTGGAGGCAGCGGTTGCGGGGGAGAGGTGCGGGTCATTCTCACCGTCCCGCGCACCCCTGGCACGCCGCCCATACTCTACAACTAGCCCAGCCTCAAAAACCCGCCCATGCTCAACAGCCTGCCCAGCTTCAACAAGCTACCCCGGCTCAGCAACCTACCCCGCCAAACGCCCACGCCCTGCCGCCGCTTGTGCATCGGCTTAGCACCCTCGCCATTCCGCACCGCGTCATGGTGCTGTGCGGGGTTGCGGCGGTGCTCGCCTACGCCATGCTGCTGGAGACTGAGGGTTCCGTGATTCGTTCCCTCGCCATGGGTCTGCTCGGTGCTTACGCGATGCTGCGCGGTTCGGGTCGCCAGTCCTTGGCGGCGCTGCAAACAACGGTGCTGATGTGTCTGCTTGCCGCCCCGCACCTCGCCGTGGATATGGGGTTCGCCCTGTCGGTGACGGCAACCTCCGCGTTGATTCTGCTGGGCCCGCCGCTGATTCGCCTGCTCATGCGCCTCATGCCGGTGTTCTGCGCGGAAATGCTCGCCGCGCCGATTGTGGCGTCCCTGTGGTGTACTCCGCTGATTTTGGCGATGAGCGGTAAGGTGCCGCTCTACTCTGTTCCGGCGAACCTGATTGCCGCTCCTTTGGCGCCGCTGAGCATGCTCGCCGGGCTGGTGGCGCTCGGATTCATGCTACTGGGTCTGCCCACTCTGGCGGATCTGTGCCTTCGTGCCGGTGGTCTTGCCGCGCAGGGTATTGAGTGGGCGGCACATACTGCCGCGCACGCGCCGGGTAACCCGTGGGAGCCCGGTTCGAGCGTGCCCGCGGTGGTGTGTAGCGCCCTTAGCGTGCTGGCGTTGAGCATTGCTCTCTGGTGGGTGGATGCACGCCGCTACCGTGCGGTCACGCACCGGCAGTATGTGCGGGTGGTACCGCACACCGCCCCCCTCCTCTCAGCGCACACAGCAGCCCGCCCGTTCCTAACCAACTAACCCTGACCAATTCACTCTGCCCAACGCTAGGAGGCACCCGAGAAGAAAACGCTATGATGGATACTCGAGACTCTACCCCTGCCGCACCCCCGTGCACAGCGGGTTTCGAGTTCAGCCCGTACCCTGCAGATAAAGGCGAGTGATAAGCGTGTCCGAGCGTAAGCGTTCAACCCAGCGTGGTGGTTCCCGAGGCTACGCCCGCCGAGGCGGCCCCGCCCTCGACACCGCGTGGCGTACCGTCACCCCGGCACCCGCCGTCATGCTCTACGGCCCGGAGGAGTACTTCGCCTCCCGCGCCGCGGCACGCCTGCGTGAGCTGTTCCGTAGCATCCACCCGGAGGTGGACCGCGTTCAGATTAACGCCGCCACCTACACGGCGGGGGAGCTGATTCTGCACGCTTCGCCCTCCCTGTTCGGTTCGGCGAAGATCATTGAGGTTGAGAACCTTGCCTCCATGAGCGACGAGTTTTTGACCGATACGCTCGCCTACCTGAACGCCCCCGAGCCGGACATCATGCTCATTCTGAACCACTCGGGCGGTAACCGCGGCAAGAAGCTCATAGACCTGGTGCGCTCCCAGTTCGTGCTCATCAACTGCAAGGCGCTCAAGACCGACCGCGAGAAGAGCGAGTTCTTGGCGGGGGAGTTTGCCGCCGCCCAGCGTCCGATTACCGGCGGCGCCCTGGCGTTGCTGACGGCTGCCGCCTCCGACACTGCGGAGCTTGCCGCCGCATGCCAGCAGCTGCTCTCAGACGTACCCGGCGAAATCACCGAGGAGGCGGTGAACCGCTACTACGGCGGCCGCACCGAGGTCACCGCGTTCCGTGTGAGTGACGCCGCGATTTCCGGTAACGCCCCGGAGGCTCTGCGTCTGCTCCGCCACTCCCTCGCCACCGGCACGGAGCCGATTCCGATGCTGGGTGCGCTCGCCATGCGTATCCGCAATATTGCGCGCGTGCATCACGTGCGTATGAGCGCTAATGAGCTGGCGCGTGAGGTGGGTATGTCACCGTGGCAGGTTGAGCAGGCTCAGCGTGACGGCCGCCGTTTTACCGGCGCCCAGTTGGCGCATATTGTGCAGCTTCTGGCTGATGCGGATGCCCAGCTGAAGGGCGAGTCGCAGGATGCGGTGTATGCGGTGGAGCAGGCTGTTTTGGCGATTGCTCTACCTCCGCGCCTGTAGTGCATAATAGAGCCCATGCTCGAAATTCTGAAGAAAATTTTCTTTGCCCTGCTGCCCTTCCTGCAGAAGGCGGCAGAGGATGCCCTCAACGACGCTACTGCGTCTAAGGGCGGCTCCGAGTCCTCCCAGAAGAGTGAGTCCCGCGGGGATGAATCTCGTCAGCGCGAATCTCGTCAGCGTGAGGCTCGTGCCTCCGGCTCTTCGGCGCCTAAGCCGAGCGCCCCGAAGTCTTCCTCGGCAAATTCCACAGCGCCTAAGCCTTCCGCACCGGCTTCGACCGGCGCATCCTCGACCGGCGCATCCGACGGTTCGGATTACCCGGGCGATTACCGCGACATGATTAACTTTGAGTACTCGCCCTCCCTGGACGGTGACGCTGACCCGGGTGAAATCGTGTGGACGTGGGTTCCCTTCGAGGAGGACCACTCGCAGGGTAAGGACCGCCCGGTGCTTCTGGTGGGTCGTGACGGTGAGTACCTGCTGGCGCTGATGATGACCAGCAAGGATCACAATAACCGTGAGCACGCTGACCCGAACTACCTTGATATTGGTTCGGGTCCGTGGGATCCGCAGGGCCGCGCCTCTGAGGTGAAGCTGAACCGTGTGATTCGTGTTCGCCCGGATGCGATGCGCCGTGAGGGTGCCATTATGCCGGAGGATACGTTCCGCCTGATTGAGCGTGCCTGGACTCGCCATAACGGCTAACCCCTGTGCTTGATGCCGGGATGCTTTATGCCGGGAACCTGAGGGTGTCCGGCGTTAGGTGTGGAGGCTGCGTGTAGCGGTTTTCACAGTATTTTTCTCTCCGCGAGGGTCTGTCGTGGAGGCTGTTCATCTGGTATTATGTGTGGTTGAGTGTCCGATGGTCATCGGGCACTGCTGGCCGGTTGCCATAGGCATCCCCACGCCGCTCAGTCGATGATCGGCCAGCGTCGCCCTCACCGACCAATAAGACAAAACAGAAAGTTTAATTGTGGCTAACATTAAGTCTCAGAAGAAGCGTATCCTCACCAACGAGAAGGCTCGTCTGCGCAACAACATTGTAAAGTCCGAGCTGAAGACCGCGACCCGCAAGGTCAAGGCTGCTGTTGAGGCACAGAACAAGGAAGCAGCTGTTGAGGCTCTGCGTTTTGTGAACCGTAAGCTGGACAAGGCTGTTTCTAAGGGTGTTCTGCACAAGAAGACCGCTGCAAACAAGAAGTCCGGTCTTGCTACGCTGGTAAACAAGGCTTTCTAAAACTTGCGGGGTACGTGTGTACCTCTCTGGTTTAAGGGCAGAGACCCCCTGTGTTCCCCCTCCTCTAAGGGGAACGCAGGGGGTCTCTTTTATCTGCTTACCTGCTGTAATGAATAGCAACTCAAGGGGGAGTAAGAGGGGGGCAAGCTGCCTGCCATATATGCCCGAGCAATTACTGCTGTAGCCACCTGTTTCAATATCGTCAAACTTACGGAAAGTCTGCTGATTCTTGATGTTGAAAGCTCGAACTATCGAGGAATCTCGACAAAGAGAGTTTCTTCCTTCCCACTGACTTTGATTCGGAGCTCCAGACTCGTAACGAATGCTTTATGATGTAGGCACAGCTTAATCGGCTTACCGGGGTGCACCTCCTCTGGAATTATAGGAAGCTCATAGGAGTAATCGGAGTAACGGAAGCATTCGTGGTTTAGCACTTTAAGAATCTTGATAGAGCTTTCAGTCTTATTACGTAATATGTAGTAGGGGTACCCAGGATCTTTAATCAGTTCCAAGACAGGTCCTCGAAGGCTGGAGGCAATCTTCTGCATCTGCTCGAGTAACTTCTCAGACTGGTTGGCCCGTTCTTCTGCAGCCTTTGCAGAACGTTCAGCCGCAGCACTCATAGCTAGAGCTGCCTTGTGCGCTTCATCTGCCTTTGCCTTCGCTTCCTTAGAACCAATAGCCTGCCGCCTCGTATAAATAGCCGCAATAACGGTAGCCAGCATCGATCCGAGAGAAATAAGATTTGCTGTATCTTGTGAATCCATACCGACTACTATAACCAACTTCACCCTGTTACGGGGACACATCATAGCAAGCCAAAGACTCATACACACCTGCTCCCAGGTGATGTATTCGTACTTGATGATTCGGTACTGAATTTTTCCCATGCCCAGATTCGGGGAGGCGCCCGCCCGGTGACGAAACCGCTTGCGGGTCGCGGAAGAGCCCGTATAGTGGGAACTATCGGCGGTACCGCACACCGCCTGTACCTACCAGAGCGCCCTAAGCGGCGTTGCACGCAGCGCCGGTGCGGGTACACATTTTTTGCATATTATCAGGAGATTCCCCATGAGTAGCGAGATCGCAGAAGAAGCTTACGATTATCGTGAAGACCCTGAGTATTGGCGTGCTCCGTTCGATTTTACGAAGCCCACGTTTGATGTAAATACTCCGGAGGGGTGGAAGCGAGCTGAGTTGAAAGGGCGTTTTTTTAATGCTCCGGCTGCGCGCCCCGGTGCCGAATATGAGTGGGGTCTGGCAGAGATTGAGCGTAGGTATGAAGCTAAGGAATTCCCCTTCGACGATAGCGAAGTAACCCTTTTGTATCGTGAGAAGGTAGCTAATGGTGAGTTGCCGGATGTTTATGCTGGCACTCCATACGATTTGGCGCTTCTGCCTTTCTAACATAGTTTCCCTTTCCGCCCGGGGTTTTGGGCGGCATAACCGAATATAGAACATATTTTTACAACACCACCCACTACACAACCACCGATGGTTTACCGGGAACTTTCCATACACCCCCTATGTACCCGGTGAACCGACCACGAGCTAAGGACAACGATGAGCCAGCCGAACTTCCCTCCCGCCCGACTCTTTGACGCTTTCGCCAAGCCCGCCTCCACAGAACAGCCCGCGAAGAAGGGCCTGCTCGGCAAGCTGGGCCTGGGCGAATCCTCCGAGGAGGACAACTACACGACCGTCATGCTGGTCGGCTTCAACTCCGCGAAGGAACCCCCGGGCAACGGTGAGGACGCCCTCGACGTGATTCACCGCGCGTTCGACCCGTGCGATGAGAGCCCCGGCTTCGACATGGACGACTTCTACGACTATGCCTCCGTCGCCCCGCAGCTGCTGAACAATGACAACTCCGAATCCACGGTTCTGGTGTGGCCCAAGATTTTCTACAACATGGTCACCATCCCGGAGCGCCGCCTGCGCCTGCTCGTGGTGACCGGCCCCGCCCCGAGCCTGTGCCTGCAGCGGTTCATGACCCGCTTCTTCAAGTACGTGAAGAAGCTCCACGTGGACCACGCGATCTTCGTTGAGACCTTTGAGGATCAGGTGGCGCACACCCGCCCGTACCCGTACACGCTGACCACTCACGACGAGAAGCTGGCGGCTATCCCCGGTATTCTGCACGAGGACTACACTGGCCCCACCTCGGTGACGATGGCATTGTCTGCGCTCGCCGCTGAGCACGGCCTGTCCTCCTCGGTCATGCTGCGTATGAGCATCCCTGGGTACCTGAGCTTTGACCAGCAGAACCCGCGCGCGGTCGTGAGCCTGATCGAGGCGCTGGAAGTCATCCTCGGCATTAAAGTCGAGTCTGAGGAGTACGACCGTCTGCGCGCCCACGCTGATGAGTGGGAGGCGGAGCTCGCCGAAGAAATGGCGAAGGACTACGAGAAGGTTGAGCTGGTGCGTGAGATTGAGCAGAAGATGGATTCGACTCTGCGCACTGTCTCCGGTGAGGTGATTGCCGAGGATATTGAGGGCTACCTGGATTCCCTCAGCGGCGCCTCCGAGGGCGTAAATCCTGCCGATGATGGTGCAGGATCCGCGGAGGATTCTTCGGAACGTTAGGTCCGTTCGCACATATGGCGCGGGTATGGGAAAATGATAGGTAACTATGCCCATACCCGCAGCCAGCATCTCGAAAGGATGATGTGATTGGCACCGATGTCGAAGAACCCGCCCGTTCCGGCGGCGACCGACCCCGCGATTATTCGCAACTTCTGCATTATCGCCCATATTGACCACGGTAAGTCCACCCTCGCAGACCGTATGCTGCAGGCCACCGGCGTGGTTGCCCCGCGCGATATGAAGGCGCAGTACCTGGACCGCATGGACATTGAACGTGAACGCGGTATCACCATTAAGTCTCAGGCTGTGCGCATGCCCTGGGATGTTGACGGCACCTCCTACGCGCTGAACATGATTGACACCCCCGGCCACGTGGACTTCACCTATGAGGTGTCCCGCTCCCTGGCCGCGTGTGAGGGTGCGCTTCTGCTCGTGGACGCCGCCCAGGGTATTGAGGCTCAGACCCTGGCGAACCTGTACCTGGCGATGGAGAACGACCTGACCATCATCCCGGTGCTGAACAAGATTGACCTTCCCGCGGCTCAGCCCGATAAGTACGCTGAGGAGCTGGCGAACCTGATTGGTTGCGAGCCGGACGAGGTTCTGCGCGTATCGGGTAAGACCGGTGAGGGCGTTGAGGCTCTGCTGGACCGTATTGTGGAGGCGATTCCCGCCCCGCAGGGTGACGCATCCGCCCCGGCGCGTGCCATGATTTTCGACTCGGTGTACGACTCGTACCGCGGTGTGGTCACCTATGTGCGTGTTGTGGACGGTAGCCTGCAGCCGCGTCAGAAGATTAAGATGATGTCCACCGGCGCTGAGCATGACCTGCTCGAAATCGGCGTGATTTCCCCGGAGCCTGTCCCGTCGAAGGGCCTGGGCGTGGGCGAGGTGGGTTACCTCATTACCGGTGTGAAGGACGTCCGTCAGTCCCGTGTGGGTGACACCGTCACCTCCGCCGTGAAGCCTGCGCAGGAGTCCCTGGGTGGTTACGAGGACCCCAAGCCGATGGTGTTCTCGGGCCTGTTCCCGATTGATGGTTCGGACTACCCGGCGCTGCGTGACGCACTGGATAAGCTGAAGCTCAATGACGCCGCGCTGATTTACGAGCCGGAAACTTCTGCAGCTCTGGGCTTCGGTTTCCGCTGTGGCTTCCTGGGTCTGCTGCACCTGGAGATTGTGCGTGAGCGCCTGGAACGCGAGTTCAACCTGGACCTGATTTCGACCGCACCGAACGTTATTTACGACGTGGTGGATGAGGCGGGTAACGCTAAGCGCGTGACCAACCCGAGCGAATTCCCCGAGGGTAAGGTCGCGACGATTCGCGAGCCTATGGTGGCGTGTACGATTATTGCCCCGAGCGAGTACATTGGCGCGATTATGGAGCTGTGCCAGGCTCGCCGCGGCCAGATCGGCGGCATGGATTACCTGTCCGAGGATCGTGTGGAGATGCGTTACCGCCTGCCCCTGGCAGAGATCGTGTTCGACTTCTTCGATCAGTTGAAGTCCCGCACCCGCGGTTACGCGTCGCTGGACTGGAAGTTCGACGGTGAGGAAGAGGCCGACCTGGTGAAGGTCGACATCCTGCTGCAGGGTGAGAAGGTGGATGCGTTCAGCGCCATTACTCACCGCGATAAGGCGTACTCGTACGGCCTGATGATGACTTCTAAGCTGCGTGAGCTGATTCCTCGTCAGCAGTTTGAGGTGCCGATTCAGGCGGCTATCGGTTCGCGTATTATTGCCCGCGAGAATATCCGTGCGATGCGTAAGGACGTTCTTTCTAAGTGTTACGGTGGCGATATTTCGCGTAAGCGTAAGCTGCTGGAGAAGCAGAAGGAAGGCAAGAAGCGCATGAAGATGGTCGGTCGTGTGGAGGTTCCTCAGGAAGCCTTCATTGCGGCACTGTCTTCGAGCGAGGAGAAGGAAAAGAAGAAGTAGCCTTTCGCTGCTGTAGCTTTTCCGGCTGTGTGCTGACCTGTTTAAGTGGAGAACCCGGCTGGTGCCTCGTGTACCGCCGGGTTCTCTGCACGCTGTCTGTTGATATACCGCCTGTTGATACGCCGCCTATTGAAGCTGCCCGCGTAGCGCATGCGCGGCGCCCACATTGTTGATTCTCTACTCGTACACCTAGTTCCAGGAGGCAGAATGCCCGCCCAGCCCACCGGCGCCCCCGCACCCCGCGACGGGCGCATCCCCGCCACCAGCGCGGCAGGATGCGAAACCCGCGACTTCAGCCTCTACGTACACATCCCCTTCTGCTCCGTACGCTGCGGCTACTGCGACTTCAACACCTACGCCACCGAAGACTTCGGCAACGGCATCGGCCTCGGCACCTACGCCGACGACGCCATCGCAGAAATCCTCTTCGCCGCCCGCACCCTCGAAACCTCCGGCGTCGCAAAACGCCCCATGCACACCGTCTTCTTCGGAGGCGGCACCCCCACCAAACTACCCGCCCGCGACCTCGTGCGCATCCTGCAAGCAGCCATCGACGTATTCGGCCTCGTCGAAGGCGCAGAAGTCACCACCGAAGCGAACCCCGACTCCGTCACCCGCGAAGACCTGCAGACCCTCAAGGACGGCGGTTTCACCCGCGTATCCTTCGGCATGCAGTCCGTCGTCCCCGAGGTGCTACAGGTACTCGACCGCACCCACACGCCGTCGAACGTGCCGAAGGTCGTCGCCTGGGCCAAGGAGGTCGGCCTGCAGGTGTCCGTGGACCTGATCTACGGTTCGCCGGGGGAGACCCTGCAACAGTGGGAGCGCAGCGTTCGCGCCGCAATCTCTTACGTGCCGGACCATATTTCCGCCTACTCGCTGATCGTGGAGGACGGCACGAAACTTGCCGCACAGATTCGCCGCGGCGAATACACCATGCCCGATGAGGACCTCATGGCGGACATGTACCTACTCGCCGAGGAGCTACTCACCGAAGCCGGCTACAACTGGTACGAGGTCTCCAACTACTCGCGCAGCGAGGACACCCGCAGCGACCACAACCTCGCCTACTGGCGCAACCAGGACTGGTGGGGCATCGGCCCCGGCGCGCACTCGCACGTGAACGGTACCCGCTGGTGGAACGTGAAGCACCCGGTGCCGTACGCGCAGAAGGTGCGTGCGGGGGAGTCCCCGGCGGCGGCACGTGAGGTGCTGGACACCGCCACTCGTGCTTTTGAAACGATTATGCTCATGATTCGTGTGCGTGAGGGCCTGGCGATGCGCGAGCTGCTCGCCGTGCACGATGAGGCGCAGCTGGGCGCCTCCCTGCGCTGGCTGGTTTCTCAAGCTCTGATTGAGCCTGACGCTTTAACCTCTCAGGCTGAACCTGACCCTGAAGCTCACGTGCGCCTGACCCTCAAGGGGCGCCTGCTGGGGGATGCGGTCACCCGTGAGCTACTCCCGGAAGTCTCGGAAGAGCACGAGGAGCACTAAGAAATACCTGCGTGATAAGGGGCTTTCTAGTTGGGGCTGCGTCTTGGCTCAGGTCTGTCGCAGCTCCACTTGAGCGCTGTCTCTGCTGCCGCCTGCATACGGCGTACACCCCGGAATTGCCGTAATATTTCGGTGATTTCGGGGTGTTTTTGTGGGTTCAGAAAAATTTTTAAAAATTTTTTCGGGGCTTTTTGGAGGAGTGTCAGGGGAGTACTAAACCTTACACGGGCGTGCTAATTGTTCGCATTTGTGCTGGACTAGCTGAAAGAATTTTCCACTCTTTCATACCATTTTTAGGGTGCGTATTTTTCGAATACTTTCCTGCGAAAAATTTTCCCAAAACCCCTAATTTCAAGTTGTGGTTGAAGGTTACGCTGTGCCATAATAGGTCTTGGCAGGACGGTATATGTCTAACAGCGTGTTCTCGTCTTTGCTGAAGTTGAGTGAATACGGTTGTGGGCTCCTGGTAACAGGGGCCCACGATCGTTTAACAACGATTATCTACAGCACCATTCGGTAGAGTTTGCGGCAATTCATGCACACTGGGCAAAGAAGCCCCAAAAGAGAAGTCCGGAAGAAAAGTTCCCGGAAGAAGAACCGCGAGCCCTCCACACTCAGAACCAGCGGACACAGAACACCCGACACCCGCAGAAGTAACAAACGCAGATGCAGCAGGCACAATCCCACCGGTGTAGCGCCTCCGCCAATAGCCTCTAGAGCAGTAGTACTTAAACACTGAACGCCCCGCACACAACGTGCGGGGCGTTCATCGTCAAAGCTGCGCGGTTTAGGACCGGCAATTCTTAGGACTCTGCGGATTCTGCGTTCTCGGTGGAGTGGAAGCGGTCCAGCAGGCGCGGGTTAAAGCGGTAGCTGTACGGCTCACCGCGGTTTACCTCAATGCCGGCACGCAGCGACGCAATAGCCATGAACAGCCACACGAGCGCGCCCAGAACCATGGCAATGTTGCCCATGCCGGGCAGGAAGGACAGCACCCATAGCACCACCAGAGCGATGGAGGGCAGGAGGGTGAAGTTCATTGCCTCGCGTGCTTCCTGCTCAGCGAAGGGCGCGTTATTGCGGCTGACGTAGAAAACCGCTGCGGAAGGGATGATGCCGAGAATACCGCCGAAATGCGCGAGAGTCGCACGGTTGCGGTCCTGAATCACGCTAATCTTACGGGTTTTCTGGGGCCCAGTTGCCGGGCGAACATCGTTAGTCACGAAAATCCTGGTTCGATAGAAGTTTCTTGTGGCGATCACCTCAGCCGGTGGAAATACCCTCCGAAGAGGTAAATCGTTTGAGCGGCGGTGACCTAAGAGTGTAGTGATGTTGCGGCAAAACCCACAGGGGCAATGCCACACGCTCAACCATTGTACCGCTTTAGCGGGCAAAACCCACAGGATAATGCCCTCGTGGGAAAGGTTCTGAGCAAACTCACACCTGCGCCCGCAGACTGGGGCAGAATAACGGGTTGCGGGTGCGGTTAGGGTGAGGTTAGGCGCCCGGCTCGGTCAGAAAATCGATGAGCGATTCCACCGGGCCGAGCAACGTCGGATCCAGGTCAGCGTAGGAGTCAACGCGGGAGAGGATGTGCTTCCACGCCTGCGCCACATCCGCCTGCGTTTCGTGCGGCTGACCCAGACGACGCAGCGTACCCTTCTTGAAGTCCTCGCCGCGCGGCACCTGCGGCCACGCCTTCAAACCCAGCACCGAGGGCTTGACTGCCTGCCAAATATCGATAAACGGGTGACCCACGATCTTTACGTGCCCGGCGGCACCCGGCGCAGCCAGCGCCTCCGCGACAATGCGCTGCTCCTTCGTGCCCTCAATCAGGTGGTCGACCAGAATACCCAGGCGGCGGCCCGGGCCCGGCGCGAATTCACGAATAGCGCCGGCAAGATCATCCACGCCGTGCAGTGGCTCCACGACAATGCCCTCAACGCGCAGGTCGTGGCCCCAGACCTTCTCCACGAGCTCGGCGTCGTGCAGACCCTCAACCCAGATGCGGGAGGCGCGCGCCACCCTAGCCGGGGCGTTCTTCACCGCAATAGAACCGGAGCGAGAAATCGTGCGCTTGGGCTCCTTCGCAGTCACCGGGGCGACAATCTCAACGGGCTCACCCTCAATGAGGTAGCCAGGACCCAGCGGGAAGTTCTTCACGCGGCCCTTCGCGTCCTCCAGACCGAAGAAGAGGGCACCGCCGATGCGTTCAGCCTTCACGACCTCACCCACCCAGCCGTTAATATCCTCAATGAGCAGGCCGCGGCGCAGCGGCACCTTACGCGGAGGCGGCGCCTGGCGGCTCATGCGGGTGGCGTTTAGATCCTGGGCACCCCAGCCGTAGGGGGAGTGGTGGGTACTCAACGTATTCTCCTTTGGGGCGGTAGGGGCAGCAGAGTCGGTAGGGCGGTGACAGCGCCGGAACCATGAGGCCGAAACAACACAACGGAACGACACAGCGGGACAGTGCGACGGAACCGGCAGGGGCGCTACAACGGGGTTCGGGGCGCGCCGCAGATTAAGCGGATAGCGGGAGCAGCCCCTTTCAGCCTAGCCATTGTATCGGGTCGGGGGTAGTATCCCCTAGAATTGATACGACCATTATTGGCGGTGCACTTATCGAGCACCGCCATCGTCTCGAGAGGAAGGAAACGCATGAGCCACTACGATACTCTCGGCGTATCGAACGATGCCAGCCCCGAAGAGATCAAGAAGGCGTACCGAAAGAAGGCACGCCAGCTGCACCCCGACGTGAACCCCTCCGAGGACGCAGCCGAAGAGTTCAAGCGCGTCACCCTCGCCTACGAGGTGCTCTCCGACCCCGAAAAGCGCCGCAACTATGACACCACCGGCGACGAACAGGGCCGCGCAGGCTACCCCGGAGGCGGCGGCTACCCGGGCGGCGGATTCAGCGGCTTCGGTGGTTTCGAGGACCTGCTGAACATGTTCACCGGCGGCGCGGCAGGTGCCCGCGGCCCCGCATCCCGTATGCGTCAGGGTCAGGACGACCTGATTACCGTCTCCATCAGCCTGCAGGACGCCGTGTTCGGTGTTGAGAAGACCATTGAGCGTCGCTCCGCCGTGACCTGCAAGTCCTGTAACGGCGAAGGCACCGCAGAGGGCACCCAGCCCGAAACCTGCACCACCTGCTCCGGTCACGGTTTCATGCAGCGCCGTGTGCAGTCCATCCTCGGTACCGTCATGCAGCAGGTTGAATGCCCCGACTGCCACGGCTACGGCACCGTCATCAAGACCCCCTGCCCTGAATGCCACGGTCAGGGTCGCGTCCGTGAAGACGTGCCGCTGACCTTCAACGTTCCCGCCGGCGTGCACGATCAGGCGCGTATCCGCCTGCGCGGCAAGGGCGAAGCCGGCCTGTATGGTGGCCCCAACGGCGACCTGTACATTGACCTGAACGTCAAGCGCGACAAGTACTTTAGCCGCGAGGGCGACAACCTGGCCACCACCGTGAACATCCCCATGGTTGCGGCGGCACTGGGCACCACCATCCCGCTGAAGACCTTCGACGGCGACCAGGAAGTTGTTATCCCGGCAGGCACTCAGAGCGGTGACGTGATCACCCTCAACGGCCTGGGCGCAACCGTGCTCGGCACCGAGCGTCGCGGCGACCTGCTGGTACGTATCCAGGTGGTCACCCCCACCGACATGACCGAAGAACAGCGTGAACTGCTGCGCCAGTTCGCCGCCCTGCGCGGTGAATCCCTCACTGAGGGTTCGCAGGTCAAGCACCGCGGCGGTCTCTTCTCCCGCCTGAAGGACCAGTTCAAGTAGGATTCCTACACCAAGCTGAGGATGCGGCGGGTGCGGTACTCAACCCGCACCCGCCGCATTCCTGTTAGCACCTTTTCTTATTCAGCATTGCGCGGCATGCGCCCGCGCTACACTGCACACCTATTTCATACGTCACCCGCACACTACCGGCATCTGTAGCCGCCCCTCAAGGAGAACCATGAGCGCCCCCATCTTCTACATCAGCACGGAAGAATACGACGCACTCACCCCCGGCGCCACCTGCGCGCTCGGCGGCTCCGAAGGAAAGCACGCCCTCGTCAAGCGCCTTGAGCTTGGTGAACGCATCGACCTGGGTGACGGCACCGGCCGCCGCGCACTCGGTACGGTCGCCTCCATCAACGCGGACGGCGTGAGCGTGCAGGTGCAGGAGCTGCGCGAGGAACGCAGCGTGCCCTCCATCTACCTGGTGCAGGCGCTCGCGAAGGACGGCCGCGACCTGCTCGCCATCGAGACCGCGACCGAGCTGGGTGTGTACGGTGTGCTTCCGTGGAGTGCGGACCGCTCCATCGTGCGTTGGAAGGGGGAGCGCGCCTCCAAGGCACACACCAAGTGGCAGAACACCGTCACCGCCGCGGCGAAGCAGTCGCGCCGCGCGCTCATTCCCGAAGTGTACGACCTGTACAGCACCGCCGACCTGGTGGAACTCATTGAAGAAGTTGCCGGGGAGGGTTCTGAGCAGTCTGCCGCCGTGTTCATCCTGCATGAGCAGGCGACCGAACGCCTTAGCTCCCTGGCACGCAAGCTTGTGGAGGCAGAGAACCTGCCCGAAGAGATCTATCTGCTCGTCGGCCCCGAGGGCGGCATCAGCGACCGCGAGGTGCAGCTCTTCACCGACGCCGGTGCGCAGCTGGCACTACTCGGTGACGAGGTGCTGCGTTCCTCCACCGCTGGTTCTGCCGCCATGTGCACCCTGAACGTGGTGCTGGGCCGCTGGTAGAGCACCTCCGGTAGAGCGCCGCCGCTCAAGTCCAGCCCCGGCACAGTCCAGCCGGTAAAACCGCCTGCTAAAACCCAGCTGATAGAGCCCACCCCGAGCGTGACACATCACGCACATCTATACTTGTAAATACATCACTAGCCAAGGAGCCCATATGACTACCTCCCGACCTCTATCAACCGCGCGCACCGTATCCTTCAAGAGCGCCGCAGAAATGATTGCCGTGCTCGGCCCGCAGGACGCGCACCTGGCGATTATCGAGGACTACTTCGAGCAGATTAGCCTGCGCCCCAAGGACCTGGACGTGCTCATCACCGGCCCCTCCGAGGCCGTGAACACCGCCGCTAAGCTGCTGAACGAACTGCGCGTGCTCTCCAGCCACGACACGCAGATTACCGTGCAGGTCATTCACCGCCTCATGGGCATGCTCGGCGACGAACTGAGCAACCCGGCGCACTCGCTGTCCACCAGCATCCTCTCCACCCGCGGCACCACGATTCGCCCCAAGACCATTAACCAGAAGAAGTACGTGGACGCTATCGACGCGAACACCGTCATCTTCGGCATCGGCCCGGCGGGTACCGGTAAGACCTACCTCGCCATGGCGAAGGCTGTGCAGGCGCTGCAGACCCACGAAGTGAACCGCATTATCCTCACCCGCCCCGCCGTGGAAGCCGGCGAGCGTCTGGGCTTCCTGCCCGGCACCCTCAACGAGAAGATCGACCCGTACCTGCGCCCGCTCTACGACGCACTGCACGACATGCTCGAACCCGAAACCATCCCCAAGCTCATGGAGGCGGGCACCATCGAGGTCGCACCGCTGGCGTACATGCGCGGCCGCACCCTCAACGACGCATTCATCATCCTCGACGAGGCGCAGAACACCACCGCCGAGCAGATGAAGATGTTCCTGACCCGCCTGGGCTTCGGCTCGAAGATGGTCATTACCGGTGACATCACCCAGATTGACCTGCCCGGTGGCGCCGCCTCCGGTCTGAAGCAGGTGCGCAACATTCTGCAGGGTGTGGAGGATATTCACTTCAGCATCCTAGAATCCTCTGACGTGGTGCGACACACCCTGGTGTCGAACATTGTGTCCGCCTACGATCAGTGGGGCGAAGACCAGAAGGCGATGGAACGCAAGCGCAACCGCAAGGTCAAGCGCGCCACCATCGAGGCCGCAGCCGAAAAGCTGCTCGACCGCGCCGGCATTAACGGCGGCTCTGAAAAGAACGCCGAACAGAACCCCGACAACGCACATCCGGAAGGACGCTAAACGGTGGCAGAGATCGAATTCGACTGTGAAGAACCCGCAACCGGTGCCGACCCGGCAACCGACGCCTTCATCCGCGAATCTTTCGAAGCGGTAGATACCGAGGTGCTTACCCGCCTCGTCGAGCACGCCTTCAAGCGCATGCACCTTGCCGATGACACCTACCTGTCCATCGCCATCGTGAACGAAGACGAAATGGAACGCGTGCACATCGAGTGGATGGACCTGCCCGGCGCAACCGACGTGATGAGCTTCCCCATGGACGAGCTGGAACCGGGAACCCCCGAAAACCCCTCCAGCGGCATGCTCGGTGACATCATCCTCTGCCCGCCCGTCGCCGCACGTCAGGGCGCAGATGCGGGCCACAGCACCCTCGACGAGCTGTGCCTGCTCACCACCCACGGCATTCTGCACTGCCTCGGCTACGACCACGGCACCGCCGAAGAGGAAGCTGAAATGTTCGGCATTCAGCGTTCCATCCTCGAAGAGTTCCTGGGCCGCCCGGCACCGGTCGAAACCCGACACTAGGGGAGCGGCGTGGACATTCTATTCACAGCCCTCCTCGCCGTTCTCGCGCTCTGTCTGACCGTGGTCGCGGCTATCGCCGAAACCGCGTTCACCTACCTGCCGCACAACGAGGCTGAGGAAGCGGTAGAGGCACACCCGGACACCCTCGGCGCGCGCGTCCTACAGCGCACCCTCGACGGTGGTTCCGAGGCGTACACGCACCCGCTGCGCCTGACCCGCCTCATTGCCGCCGCAGCCGCGGTGCTTGCCACCATGACCTGCCTGCTGAACCTGGTCGAGGTGCACGCGCTCGCCGCCGTGCTGACCCTCGTAATCGTTGCGCTGGTGGGTTACCCGATTCTGCACGTGCTGGCACGCGCTCTGGGACGTAACCGCCCGGTCGCGTCGATTCGTGTGCTGGCTCGCCCGGTGCACTACCTGTCGGTTCTGCTGAGCCCGGCGACCGGTCTGCTCGATAAGTTCAGTGTGCGCCTGGCGCCGGAACGTTCGGCTGAAGCCCCGGTCGGCGTGTTCGACGAGGAGGAGCTGCGCGAGTTCCTGGACCGCGCCTCCGACGCTGAAACCATTGAGGACGACGAAGCGCAGATGGTGCAGTCCGTCTTTGAGATGGACGATACCCGCATCCGTTCTCTCATGGTTCCGCGTACCGACATGCTCACCGCCAGCCGTGACACCCCTCTGCGTGAGGCGCTGAGCCTGTTCCTGCGTTCGGGTTATTCGCGTATGCCGGTGATTGGTGATTCGAGCGATGAGATTCTGGGCGTGCTCTATCTGAAGGACGCGATGCGCGCCTTCATCCTGCACGGTGAAGCTCCAGAAGGTACCGCCCTGCCGACCGTGGTTGAGCTGATGCGCCCGGCTCGTTTTGAGCCCGAGTCGAAGCGTGCCATGGACCTGCTGCGTGAGATGCAGCGCGAGTCCACGCACGTGGCGATCGTTGTTGACGAGTACGGCGGTACCGCCGGTCTGATTACCCTTGAGGATTTGATCGAGGAGCTGGTCGGCGACATTTCTGATGAGTACGACCATGAGCGCCCCGAGTACACGCTGAACGATGACGGCACGTTCCGCCTCTCTGCCCGTCTGGGTATTGATGAGCTGGGCGAGATTTTCGGTCGTGAACTCGACGATGAAGATGTTGATACGGTGGGCGGTCTGCTCGCTAAGCATCTGGGTATGGTGCCGATTGTTGGTTCTGAGATTGAGATTGACGGCATTCATATTCGTGCGATTGGTTCGTCGGGCCGCCGCCACCAGGTGGATATGCTGCAGGCGTGGTATGAGCCGCCTCGTGATGAGCAGCAGAACACTGAAGGTTCCCCGGCGTCCTTCCCGGAGTCTCATTCCCTGACCTCTGAGGTTGCTGACATTCTCACCGTGGATACCGAGCCGCCCGCTGTGGCTGAGCCGCACGCGCATCCGGATCTTCCGGGAGATATTGCAGAGGCTGAACCGGCAACCGATCAGCACGGCAACCGCTAGATATCGAATATAGCCGCCGCATTTTCCCTAACACACTTTGAGCCGGCCGCCCCGCCCCGGAAGGCGCAGGCAGATGAGGCTGGCACCCCATACCCCGCCCGGGGTTTGACCCCGGGATTTAATAAGGAGAAACACATGGACCAGGAGTACACCCCGCTCGATTTGAGCACTCTGGACTTGAGCACCCCGCTGCCGACCTACCCGGAGAATTTCCGTTCGGGCTTCGCGTCGCTGGTGGGCCGCCCGAATGCGGGTAAGTCTACTCTGACGAACGCTATGGTCGGTCAGAAGGTGGCTATCACCTCGAACCGTCCGCAGACGACCCGCCACACGATTCGCGGTATTGTGCACAAAGACGAGTACCAGCTGATTCTGGTGGACACCCCGGGTATTCACCGCCCCCGCACTCTGCTGGGTGAGCGCCTGAACGACCTGGTGGCAAGCACCCTTTCGCAGGTGGATGTGCTGGGCTTCTGCATTCCGGCGAATGAGAAGATCGGTCCGGGTGACCGTTACATTGCCTCTCAGCTGGTGGCGTCGAGCAATAAGCCGGTGGTTGCTATTGTGACGAAGGCTGACACTGTGAGCTCTGAGGAGCTGCGTGAGCAGCTGCTGGCTGTTGAGGCGCTCGGCGAGGAAGTCATGAGCGCTGAGCGTGCGGCTCGTGCTAAGCGCGCCGCGCATCGTGCGAAGCAGAAGGGTAAGGGCCCCAAGGGTAAGGGCGGCAAGAATGATGCTGTGCCTTTCGCGAAGGGTTCGGGCCCTGCGGCTAAGCGCCGTGCCGGTGAGGTCGCTGAGCCGATGCCGGTTGACGGTAAGGGCGGCTGGGCTGCGATTATTCCGGTGTCTGCGGTGAAGCATTTCCAGGTGGATGCGGTGGCTGACCTGCTGGCGCAGTACACTCCGTTGTCGCCGCCGCTGTACCCGGAGGGTGAGCTGACTGATGAGCCGGAGGCAACCCTCATCGCGGAGCTGGTGCGTGAGGCCGCTCTGGAGGGTGCGCGTGAGGAGCTGCCCCACTCGATTGCTGTGACGGTTGAGGAGATGGAGTTCCGTGAGGGCCGCCCGGCGGATAACCCGCTGCTGGATGTGCACGTGAACCTGTTTGTGGAGCGTGAGTCGCAGAAGTACATCATTATCGGTAAGGGCGGCTCGAATCTGCGCAAGATTGGTACGAAGGCTCGTGAGCAGATTGAGGCGCTGCTCGGTACCCGCGTTTATTTGAATATTCATGTGAAGGTCGCGAAGGAATGGCAGTCTGACGCGCGTGCGTTGAACCGCCTGGGATTCTAGTAGCTTTCCTGAGCGCATCGCCCAGAGAATTTGCGCTGAGAGGTCACCCCTGCGAGGTCGCCCCGAAAGGTGGCTCTGAGAGGTTGTCCTTGGGGCGGTCGCGCATCCATAGTTTTCACCCGGTGGCTTGCAGAAATATGTGCATGCCTCCGGGTGAAACTTTTCACTCTCATTCGGCACTCATAGGGAAGAGTGTTACTCTGAGAAAGCACTTGCTCACCGGCAGAAAGAGAAAAGGTATGCCCCAGGCACCTCGTTTACGAAGCACCGGTCGTCATATGCGCACGACGGTGATGACTTCAAATCGCAATAAGTGGATTGCTCTGCTTACTGCTTGCATGCTCGTCATTGTTGTTGGCTTTGGTGGCGTGGTGGCTCTGCGTATGCGCAATAATCTGCATACTCAGGAGCTGAACATCAGCAATTACAAGGACGGCCTGGAGAACGGCGCCTTAGACATTCTTGTGATTGGCTCCGATACCCGTAAGGGTAATAACGGTGCGTACGGTGATGAGGATGACCGCAATTCTGAGGCTCGCGCAGACGTGATGATGCTGCTGCAGATCAGTAAGGACCGTAAGAACGTGAGCGTGCTGTCGTTCCCGCGTGACTTGATGGTTGATGTTCCGCAGTGTACTGATCCTGAGACCGGCACCGTGTACCCGGCTGAGGAGAACGTTCAGATTAACGAGTCTCTGTCTCGCGGTGGTGCCGGTTGTACTGTGGCGACCATTAGCAAGCTGACCGGTGTGAATATTGACCACTTCATGTTGGTGGACTTTAACGCTGTGAAGGAGCTGTCGAAGGTTGTTGGCGGCGTTCAGGTGTGTGTGGACGCTCCGATTGATGACGAGTACAGTGGCCTGAAGCTTCCTGCGGGTACTTCCACTGTTGAGGGTGAGCAGGCTCTTGCGTTCTTGCGTAGCCGCCACGGCTTCTCGGATGGTTCCGATATTGGTCGTATTCAGGCTCAGCAGGGCTTCTTGTCTTCGCTGCTGCGTAAGGTGAAGAGCGAGGGTACTCTGTCGAACCCGGGCCGTCTGATTAACATTGCTGAGGCGATTACTCAGAACGTGACGGTGGATAAGGACCTGGGTAATATCAGCACTCTGGTGGGTGTTGGTGCGGCTCTTGGTGGCGTGGACCTGTCGAATGTTGTGTTTGCGACGGTGCCGACTGAGCCGTGGAGCCAGGACGCGAACCGTCTGCAGATTTCTGCGGATGCTGCGAATGTGTTCCAGCGTCTGCGTGATGATAAGTCGCTGAAGGAGAAGGCTCCGGAGGCGCCGGCTACTTCTGCCGCTCCGGTTCAGCTCGATCGTACGGTTCCGGTGAACGTGTACAACGCGACCGGTCTGGATGGCCGCTCGGCTACGATCGCTTCGGTGGTTGAGGGCCTGGGCTACACGAATGTTACTCCGGGTACCTCCGCTAGCCCGACGAACTTCACCACGGTCTTCTACTCGACCGGTTACGAGGCGGAGGCGAAGGAAATCGCCGCGAAGCTGAACGTGACCCGCGTGGTGGCGACCGAAGAGGTTCTGGGCGTGTCGGTGACGATTGGTACTGACTTCCCGTCCGGTGAGGCGATGGAGAAGCAGGAGGCTGCGATTGCGGGTAACGCGACCGGTCAGACTGCTGATCAGCACAAGTGCCAGACTGCTTTCGCCTACTAGGTTGTAGCTAGTAGAACATAGCGCAGATACGTGAATATTGAGTGAAGGGGCGTAGCGCCAGAAATGGTGGCTGCGCCCCTTTGTCGTTGATTCTTTCCAGATGATGGACGGCTTCCCGGGTGCCCTGCCACCGCCTCCGACCCCTGTGATAGCGTGGAGGCATGACTATTGACGGTGAGAGCAAGCGCGGGGTTACCCGCCAGGCAGTGAACCTGCTGCTTATTCGCCGGAACGGGGCACGCTAGAATCTGCCGCAACCGTTCCGGCTTTTTGACGCGGCATCTCACCTTCGCATCCTTTCTGATGCACCGCCTTGACCACGGCTGCCGGGGACCGATACCCGGCACGGTACGAGCCCCACAAGTGGGGTAGAGCGAGACGGACCAACCAACAGGAATTCATCATGAAAAACCACCAGAAGCCCAGCCCCATGCCGGTACACAAGTACCGCCCTTTCCACGAGCAGATTGTTGTTGACCTGCCGGACCGCACTTGGCCGGATAAGGTCATTGAGAAGGCTCCGCGCTGGTGCGCAGTGGATCTGCGTGACGGCAACCAGGCGCTGATTGACCCCATGGACACCGACCGTAAGCTTGCGATGTTCAAGCTGCTGGTGAAGATGGGTTACAAGGAAATTGAGGTTGGTTTCCCCTCGGCGTCGCAGACTGACTTTGATTTTGTGCGCACCCTCGTTGAGGATGGCCACATTCCTTCGGACGTGACCATTCAGGTTCTGGTGCAGGCGCGTGAGCACCTGATTGCCCGCACTTTTGAGGCGATTGAGGGCGCACCGCAGGCGATTGTGCACTTCTACAACTCGACCTCCGTTCTGCAGCGTCGCGTGGTGTTCAACCAGGATCAGGAGGGCGTGCTGGATATCGCCCTGCAGGGTGCGCGCCTGTGCCGCAAGTACGAAGAGCAGATGGTCTCCGATACTAAGGTCATCTACGAGTACTCGCCCGAGTCCTTCACCGGCACCGAGCTTGAGTACGCGGCTCGCGTGGTGAACGCTGTGGCTGAGGAGCTGGAGGTTGGTCAGAACGGCCGCGAGCTGATTGTGAACCTGCCCGCTACCGTTGAGATGGCTACCCCGAACGTGTACGCCGACTCTGTCGAGTGGATGCACCGCAACCTGAACCACCGCGAGCACATTGTGCTGTCGCTGCACCCGCATAATGACCGCGGTACCGGCGTGGCTGCTGCTGAGCTGGGTTACCTGGCGGGTGCTGACCGTATTGAGGGTTGTCTCTTCGGTAATGGCGAGCGCACCGGTAACGTTGACCTGGTGACTTTGGGTCTGAACATGTACACCCAGGGTATTGATCCGCAGATTGATTTCTCTGATATTGACGGTATCCGTAAGACTGTTGAGTACTGCAACCAGTTGAAGGTGCACGAGCGTTCGCCGTACGGTGGCGACCTGGTGTTCACTGCGTTCTCTGGTTCGCATCAGGATGCTATTAAGAAGGGCTTTGAGGCTCTGGAGCGTACTGCTGCTGAGGCGGGTAAGACCGTGGATGAGGTTTACTGGGAGGTTCCGTACCTGCCGATTGATCCTCGCGATCTGGGTCGTACCTATGAGGCGATTATTCGTGTGAACTCGCAGTCCGGTAAGGGCGGCATGGCGTACCTGCTGAAGCAGGATCACGGTCTGGATCTGCCGCGTCGTGCTCAGGTTGAGTTCTCAAAGATTGTTCAGGCTCGTACTGACGCTGAGGGCGGCGAGATGACCAGTGAGAAGCTGTGGAACATCTTCGCGGATGAGTACCTGCCCGCTACGGATCCTGAGAAGCGTTGGGGTAAGTATCGTATTGAGTCGATTAATATTGATTCGGCTGATACTGGTGCGACTACTCTGCGTGTTGGTCTGAATATTGATGGTCACACGTACACTCGTACTGCTTCGGGTACCGGTCCGGTGGATGCTCTGCAGAACATCCTTTCGGGTGAGGGCGTGGATATTCGTGTGATGGATTATTCGGAGCACACCATGTCGTCTTCGTCGACTGCTAACGCGGCTTGCTACGTTGAGGCTGCTGTTGGTTCTCGCGTGCTGTGGGGTATTGGCGTGGACAGCTCGACGACTCGTGCGGCGTTGAAGGCGATGATTTCGGCTGTGAACCGTGCGCTGCGTGATGAGCGCCAGGCGTAGGCGATGACCGTTTATGCTTTGTGCGGGGTCTGCGGGTGACCGTTAGCTGGTGACCGTTAGCCGTGCATGATGTGGGGGGCGGGATGCATACTGGGAGTATGTATCCCGCCCCTTAGGCGTTTAATGTGTGCAGGTGTTGCGCGCATTGGCGGGCTGTGGGGCGAATAATCTGCAGGGAGGAACTCTCATGAAAAGCTACGCGATGGTGTTTAGCCCCGTTGATGCGGCGGGCACCGATTCTTCTGCTCGTGCCTGGAATTATGAGCTGCGCGGTGGTGATGATACTGCTCTGCCTGCCGGTTCCCCCGAGGTGTGGGAGGCCGGCTGGGTGGGTTCGACTGGTCCGGGTATTGAGCAGGATCAGTGGCCGCGCAGTACGTTTACGGGTTTGCCGATGCAGCATATTTTTACGGTGAGGTTGCCGGAGGAGTACCTGCCGGATGCGCAGAAGTATCCGGGCGTGGTGGCGTTCTCGTTCTTCGCTGGTGATGGCCAGTTCGCTGAGGATGAGGCGACTGAGGGCGTTGCTAATGCTGCCAGTGATGATCCGTTTGAGGTGCAGTATGCGCAGGCTCGGGTGCATCCGTATCAGCTTCTGTTGCGCGATGTTTTGGATGCCGAGTTTGCGGTGTTGTACCTGAATGAGGAGGAGTTCTCGTCCCGTACACAGCCGCCTGAGGATGTGCGCCGTCCCGGTGAGCATCGTGGCGAAGAGGAGAGCTTCAGCGCCTGGGCTTTGGCGGATCAGCAGCAGCCGTTGGCTCGTAAGCCTGCTCTGGTGGGGTGGGTTCCAACGGATGACCCGAATGCCGGTAAGGTCCCCAGCGATGTGTTTGAGAATGTTGACCCGGATACCGGTTATCTGAGCCCGTTCGATTGGGACTCAGAGGATTCAGCGTGGTTTGAGTGGGCTAAGCCGCTGATTGCGGTGGGTACTCACCTGGGCGGCACCCATTTTTATGCGCAGGCCCTGCCGGAGGGTATGACGGCTCGTTATATTGAGTTCGATGAGTTTGATGTGCTGAATTTTGGGTGCGGTAGCGCTGTTTTTGATTTTGAGACCGGTGTTTTTGACTGGTCGTGCGGATAGTACGCTTGCGCCGAAAAGCACGCCTGTGACCCACATGTGACACGCATGTGAGGCATTTGCGCGGCTTCCTCGAGTCATAGATGAACCGTCGATGCACCGCGGTGTACCGCCCGAACCGGCACCCTGAGCGTTTCACAGTGTGGACGGGGCGGTTTGCGGAGGTTACATATCACCTTCCGCGAACCGCTCCGGGCGGGTGCGCCTCCTGTATCCTTGAAACCGTGGAATGGATTCAAGCAATTATTTTGGGCTTCGTTCAGGGCCTGACCGAATTTCTGCCGATTTCATCATCGGCGCATCTGAACATTGTTGGCCAGATCCTGCCGGAGAGGGCTGACCCGGGCGCCGCGTTTACCGCAATCACCCAGCTGGGTACTGAGACTGCGGTTCTGATTTTCTTCTGGCGCGATATTGTTCGCATCCTGAAGTCCTGGTTCGGATCCTTGACCGGCCGCGTACCGCGTAACGACCCGGATGCCCGCATGGGTTGGCTGATTATTTTCGGCTCCCTGCCCATCGGCGTTCTGGGCCTGCTGCTGGAAGACTACATTGACACCCAGTTCCGCAGCCTGTGGGTTGTGGCGACCATGCTGATTGTCTTTGCGGTGTTCCTGGGTCTTGCGGACCGTTTCGGTCGTGAGCAGCGTGAGCTGAAGGACCTGACGTTCCGTCACGGTATTCTGTACGGTTTCGCGCAGGCGCTGGCACTGATCCCGGGTGTTTCCCGTTCGGGTGGCACCATTACTGCGGGTCTGTTCATGGGTTACACCCGTGAGGCTGCGGCTCGTTACTCGTTCCTTCTGGCTCTGCCAGCAGTGTTCATGTCTGGTCTGTACAAGACGTTCAAGGTGTTCACTGGTGCTGAGGCGACCGGCTACTACGGTATCCCGTCCACTATCGTTGCGACTTTGGTCGCGTTCGTGGTGGGTTACCTGATGATTGGCTGGTTCTTGAAGTACGTGTCTTCGAAGTCCTACGGCATTTTCATTTGGTACCGCATTGCGCTCGGTATCCTGATTTTCGTTGGCCTGGGCACTGGCGTTCTGAACGCTACTTCTTCGGCGTTCTAAGGCTTTAGCCCTCAGCGTGATATGACATACCCGTCCGTGAGTTTCTCACGGGCGGGTATTCTTATTGGAGTAGATTTTTTGGCATCCGCATGCCCTGAGGTTGGGCGGCGGGTGTGGCGCGTCCACCGGTTGTGGGCGTTTTTACAGAAAGGAAACCCATGCGAGCTTGGGATGCCCCCGCCTCTGTGACTCTGCCCGGTCAGGCTGCGCTGCCGCGCATTTTTGATACTTCTGCCGGTGAGATTGTTCAGGTTCAGGAGGATAAGGCGGCGAGCCTGTACGTTTGCGGTATCACCCCGTACGACGCGACGCATATGGGTCATGCCTCCACTTATGTTGCTTTTGACTTGCTGCACCGTGCCTGGCTGGATGCGGGCGTGCCGGTGACGTACGTGCAGAACGTGACCGATGTGGACGACCCGCTGCTTGAGCGTGCGACCGCCACGAACGTTGATTGGCGTGAGCTGGCTGAGGATCAGACGGAGCTGTTCCGCACCGACATGAAGGCGCTGAACGTGATCCCGCCGGCGCACTATGTGGGTGTGGTGGAGTCCATTGAGTGGTTGTTCCCGCTGATTGAGGATTTGCTGCGCCGCGGCCTGGCGTACCGCGTGCCCGGTTTCACAGATGAGCAGGGTGTGGTGCATCCTGACGGTGACGTGTACCTGGACTTGAAGGCTGTGCGTGAGCTGCCCGCGAACGCTGAGGGCTACTCGTGGGCGCCGGGCGAGGTCTGCCACCTGAGCCGTGATGAGATGCTGGAGATTTTCGCTGAGCGCGGCGGCGACCCGAACCGTGCCGGTAAGCGTGACGCGCTGGATCCGCTGCTGTGGCGTGTTGAGCGTGAGGGCGAGCCGAGCTGGGATGCCGGCGAGCTGGGCGCGGGCCGCCCGGGCTGGCATATTGAGTGCACGATGATTGCCCGCCGTTTTGTGGATGGTTCGCTGACCGTTCAGGCTGGCGGTAACGATTTGACGTTCCCGCACCACGATTTGGGTGCTGGCCATTCGTGGGCTGTGTCTGCACGCCCGCACGCTAAGCATTACGCGCACACCGGCATGGTCGGTTTGGACGGCCACAAGATGAGCAAGTCCCGCGGTAACCTGGTGCTGGTTTCGCGTCTGCGCGCGGCAGGTGAGGATGCGAACGCGGTGCGTCTGGCGATTATGGGTCAGCATTACCGTTCGGATTGGTTCTGGACTGATGAGCTGCTGGAGCACGCGAAGGCTCGCCTGGATACTTACCGTCATGCGGTGTCGGTGGCTGAGGGCCATGAGGGTGCGAGCGATGAGGCGGCGGTTGAGCTACTGTCCGCTGTACGTGAGGCACTCGGCGAGGACCTGAACGCTCCGGCGGCGTTGGCGGCTGTGGATGCGTGGGCTGTGAAGGCTCTGGCGGACACCACCGTCGGCGGTGGCGCGCTGGTGCGTGACATCCTGGCGGCACGCCTGGGCGTGGTCCTCTAGGATGGCTTCGTCGGTTATGGAGGAGCTGTACGCTCTTCGCCCGTACGACCGTGAGACGGTCGATGCGCTCTCCGCAGAGATGTTAGCTGAGGTTCGCGCGTACGAGGCGCAGAAGGAAGCGTAGGGCTTCTGAGAGCAAAAAAAGGGGTGGGTGACTCTGGAATAACTCCAGGGTCACCCACCCCTTTTGCGTTTAACCGGTTGTAGAACCCAATAACTGGTGCTGCTCTTCAGCGACTAGTCGTGAGCGACTAGTCTTCGGTGTCTACAAATTCCTCACGGAAAATCTGTTCACCGGCGAGAACCTCATCAAGGAGCTTCTCCTGAGCAGGTTCCAAGTGCACCAGGTGCGTGAGGGTGTAGAGCAGACGCTCGTACTCTTCACTCCAGGCTTCTGGCCATTCTCGCTGAAGAATGTCGTTGAGCGAGGAACTACGGCGTACTACCGGCTTCTTGAGGCGGTATTTAGCCCACAGACCCAGCACCTGGTTACCGCCGACTGTGTAGTCGAAGACTCGTTTCTCTACGTTCTCACAGCGCGCCTGGCCGAAGGAGACGGTGCCCATTACGGGGCTGTTCTGTTCCTCAGAGAGGCTATTGACCGGATCGGGGGAGAAGCTGGGCTTCTTCTCCGGCATCGTCCTACCCATGTCTACCGTCGGGGTCGGCAGGGTGTAGTCGGCACCTTCGGGAAGCTGGTGTAGGTATTTCATACCCGGTAGCGGTTCACCGCGTTCACCGTAGGTATGCAACCACACGATTTGCTTACCGAGCTGAACGGCGCGTTCCCAGAGCTCCGGGTCAGCGGTGAGGGGCACACGAATACCCGCCTGCTGGAGGGGCTCGTCAAAGGTGCGCACGTAACCGGGGTGTCCGGTGAGTGCTGCCAGGTAGTAGACGAGGTTGCCGGGGGCATTATCACCGAAACGCTCACGTAGCATCTGCGCGGCAGACTCGGTGAGGTTCGGGGTGCCGCCAATGTTTAACACTGGATGAGCGCGTCCGCCACGATTGTTGAAGGTATGCTTATCCGGAATCAAGTAGCTAAAGTATAGGCCAGGACCTGCTTTGGGGTAGTGCGCGTGCTGTTCCACAATAAAAATCTGTTCCGGAACGCGATAGCCCCACAGCTGAGGAGAAGGCATGTGAATCAGACGAGAATCCGCCAGAATATACTGTCGGTCAAAAGTGCGGTATCCCACAGGCACAATATTCGGCGTATCAGGAATGAGCTCGCGAGCAATCTGGTCGTTAAGGCTTTCACGACTTCCCTGGAACGTGTCCGTACCGGGAAGGGGCTTCTTTCCCTTTGAGATAGTTGTGTCGCGTGTTTCCTTGAAACGCTCAGCACGTACCTGCAGATCATTGCCCTCAATCAGCTCAGCCCAGCGTTCTTCCAAAATGGAAGGGGAAGGATCATATACCCACGATCTAGAAGGATTAATCCCAGGAAAATGGTCTAGGTAGAAATCAGGCAATGCCGGGTAACTATCCCAATCACCACCCGCTTCGGGAGCGAACTTATCGCCCCAGCCAGAACGCGCCGGTTCAAACTCTGCACCGTCCAGGTCGAGAGCAGCAAGAGCCTGCATTTTCTCCGCAAAGGTACCGTGCAGGGCAACGTAGCGAATATCCGCAGGAGTTTCCTCATCGGTATTTTCTTCACGCAAGAACAGGGCAATAGACACCGGAGTCTCAATAGCGAAGACAGCGTTCTTCGCCGGCGGGCGCTTGCCCTCGGGGGTCACGTTAATAATCCATCCGCGGCTGGAGGAACGGCGAATATACTCGCGCATGCCCGCAAAACCAGGACCATGCAGATAGCCATCTGCGGTAATGAAACAGACCACACCCGCACGTTGAGTACTATCGAGCTGACCTTTCAGAGCACGGAAAGAATCTTCAAAAACCTTCCAGAAAGCCCATCGCCAGAAGTAGACGTACAGGTTCTTCAACACATACTCGTACTTACCCATACCCGGTGCACGGAAGTCATCCAGAATGGGGGAGGCAACATCGGGAGAACGGAAGCCCGACTCCACCCAGCCGCCCATACCCTCCGCCTTATCCTTATACGGCGGATTACCAATGCACACCTGAATAGGCACCTCACGCTTCACCCTAGTTGCCTTATTCGACAACTGAGAAAGCAGACGCAGAGTATTACCGTTCACCGGCCTCTGCTTAGCGTAGGGGTCGCTCAGAGTATCCGCCACATAGAGGTTCAGGCCGTCCTCAGGAACATCAGCGTCCATCTCCTTAAGGGTCTGGTTCAGACGCAGCTCAGCTACAGAGAAAGGACCTGACTGCAACTCAAAGCCGTACAGGTTCTTCGCCAGACGATTCAGAGCACGAGTACGTGCGGCGGGAGCCAGGCTCTCCGTCTTTGCTACCTGATGCATGACAGACAGAGGATAGGTGCCGGTACCCATCGCCGGGTCAATCACAGACACACCCTCACTCGCCAGACCGTGCTCCTTACCCAGGTAGGTGCGCAGTGCATCATCCACCAGGCGCACCATCTGATCCACCACCTCAACGGGGGTGTAGTAACTACCGGTCTTCTTACGCTGTTCCGGGTTATAGACCTTCAGGAAGTGCTCGTAGAGGTGCAGGTACACATCTGACTTGCCGCCAGAAATATCAGCCCAGGATGCGGCACCCATGACACGTACAATCACGGCTAGAGCGTTATACAGGGAGCTCTCTTCATCTAGGTGCTCGGTCAGCAGACCCAGCGCATTACCCAGCAGACCGTGCTGAGAACGCAAACGACCCGCCATAGTCGAGAACGTCTCAAGGCTCAGGTCAAGGTTCTCAGAGAGAGCAACCACCAGCGAAAACACCACGGTCTGCGCAAAGCTATCGGCAAACTCTTCATTACTGGTACTCGGGGCGAGAGTATCGCGCCAATCCTTACGCAGACCCACCAGCGGGGGAGGAAATACAGAGTCCTCTTCACCCTTCTTCTTAGCCTTCGCCTGCTCAGCCTTATAGGTCTTCTCCTGCGCAGCAAGACCCAAAAGCATCTCTTCACGCAACAAAGCCGCAAGGGGAGCGAGAGTTTCCACCAACTGGTCGGCACTCGTAATCGGAGCGGGAACCCAACGCAAAAAGTTGAGGAAGAACGTCGCCAGAGCATCCGGTGCGCTCAGCGTGCCATGGCTGCTGAAAGAACCATGCATATGCACCGCGTCGTACCCGGTGCTCGTCAGCACCGGTTCGCCATAACGGTACAGGCGCCATTCGGTACCGTTGGTGTACAAAAGGTTAGGAAGGTTCCGCAGACGCTGCCACTGCTTATACTCGTGGCTCTTCTTAGTGAAAGAAGCGGGATCAATGTTCTTACCCGGAGCCTTCAGCTCCACATAGCCAGTCAAAACACCATCGACCATGATGGCGTAATCAGGGCGAACTAGACCCTCAGAAACTAGACCCCCCCCCGCGGTTTTCAGCGAGGTTTCACGGACGGTCACAACCTTCATCGAATGCAAAGCGCCAAAGTCCTGCAACAGGGTAGCGACCGGGTTCGTCAGCTGAGCCTCCGGTTCACCATCCCCAACGCGCAGATTCTCCCGCACCTGCCTGCCGAACTCGGCAATTAGTGAGTTGAAATCAGTCACAATACTCTTTCCTTTGCCCCATAATTCGTGGGCACTAAGGTGTTTCTGCCCGCCAAGGATTCTGGCGAACTCCCCTCAAGTCTAACCAAAAATGAGTAGCTCTCATTGCTCAGTGGTCATCGCTCCATCCATGCCGTCGCCCTATCACGCTTGCGGGGGAACACGCCACAGCCGATTTGCAGACTCCGCTAAAATAGAAAAGGACTTTTTCCGTCCCGCGGTTCGCCGCACAGCGCGAACAGCACAGACTGACCCAAACCCGAGGAGAATCACCCCGTGAGCAGCGGCACCCACACCCCTACCGGCGCAATCAACCGCCGCGGCCCCTTCCGCCCCGGCGAGCGCGTCCAAATCACTGACGAACGCGGCCGCATCACCACCATCACCCTCGCCGAAGGCGGCGAATACCACTCCCACAAGGGCTTCCTCAAGCATGACGACCTCATCGGCGCACCCGAAGGCACCGTCATCGCCAACACTCACGGTATCCTCTACCAGGCGCTGCGCCCCCTCTACAAGGACTTCGTGCTCTCCATGCCGCGCGGCGCAGCCGTCGTCTACCCCAAGGACGCCGCCCAGATCATCGTCAAGGCAGACATCTTCCCCGGCGCACGCGTCGTCGAGGCTGGCGTCGGTTCCGGTGCACTGTCCATCGCGCTGCTGCGTGCAGTCGGCGACTACGGTTGCGTGCACTCCTTCGAACGTCGTGAAGAGTTCGCAGACGTCGCCCGCGGCAACATTGAGACTATGTTCGGTGGCCCCCACCCGGCGTGGAAGCTGAGCATTGGCGACCTGCAGGACACTCTGCCGCAGGTTGAAGAGCCCGGCAGCGTCGACCGCGTCGTGCTCGACATGCTCGCACCCTGGGAGTGCCTCGACGCCGTGGCGGAGGCGCTCGCACCCGGCGGCGTGCTCATCTGCTACGTTGCGACCGTGACCCAGATGTCCCGCCTGGTTGAGGGTATGCGCCTGGACGGCCGCTTCACCGAACCCGAATGTGACGAAACCATTGTTCGCGGTTGGCACGTGGAGGGCCTGGCGGTCCGCCCCGACCACCGCATGGTGGCACACACCGCGTTCCTGGTCGTGGCTCGTCGCCTGGCTGACGGTGCGGTACGCCTGGCACCGAAGCGTCGCGCGTCCAAGACTGACTTCTCTGAAGAGGATATGAACGCGTGGATTCCCATGAACGTGGGTGAGCGTGAGGTGACCGATAAGAAGATTCGCCGCGCAGCCCGCGATGCGAAGAACCTTGCCGCTCACGCCGCACGTGCGAACGAGATTGCGCTCGAACAGAACGGCAATGCAGCAGCAGAGGCTGGCGCTGAGGCTACTGAATCCGCCGAATAATTTGAACTACTGACCTGCGGGGGCACGGGCGCTGCCTGGAGCCCCCGCAGTGCACCCGCCAGGCTACTCGCCCCGCCCATTACGCGCCGGGGAGCCTACCACACAGGACGAACAGCTAAAGGAGCTACCGTGTCCACCCACGAATCTGCAGATCAGGCAGGAACCCCCCAGTACGGCACCGCCCACAGTGCAGCCAGCGCGGCACCGCACTACTCGGCTGCTTTCGGGTCGACCTCCCTGCCCGGCAGTCAGCCCGTCAGCGCGCAGGAGTATGACGCCGTGCTGCGTCGACTCTCCGCGGCGGAGGCAACCCGCGACAATATGAGCCGACAGATTCGTGGTGCGGGGGAGAAGAACCGCAAGCTCGTTGAGGCAATTACCAGCATGCGCTACCAGGTGGAGCGTCTGCGTGCCTCCCTGTCGCAGAACGTCATGCCGCCGCTGAATTCGGCGATTGTGCTGGCGGTGCATGAGGGTCAGACCATGACCTACGAGCAGGTCGCGGACGATAAAACCCCCGCCGAGATTGACACCTACCTGGATGTTCAGGTGGGCGGCCGCATGATGCGTATTCCCGTGTCCCCACTCATCGACCTGTCTACGCTGACCCCCGGCATGACCGTGCTGCTCAACGACAAGACGGAGGCGGTGCTCGCCCTGGACACCGAACCCTTCGGTGACGTGGTGACCGTACGCGAGGTGCTCGATGGCGAGCGCGTACTGGTCGATACCTCCTCGGGTGCTCAGCAGGTGGCGCGCGTGGCTGGTTCCCTCGACATTGAGCAGCTGCGCACCGGGGACGCGGTCACCCTCGACACGCGCACCCGCATGATTACCTCGCAGGTGCCCGCCTCCCGCTCGCAGGAGCTGGTTCTGGAAGAGATTCCGGACGTCACCTACGAGCAGATTGGTGGCCTGGGAGCTCAGATTGAGCAGATTCGCGACGCGGTGGAGCTGCCGTACCTGCACCCCGAGATTTTTGAGCGCTACCACCTGGCACCGCCCAAGGGTATTCTGCTGTACGGTCCTCCCGGTAACGGTAAGACCATGATTGCTAAGGCTGTGGCGAACTCCCTGGCTGCTCGTGCGGCTGCGCTGAACCCGGGTTCGGCTACTCGCGGCTACTTCTTGAACATTAAGGGCCCCGAGCTGCTGGATAAGTTCGTCGGTGAGACCGAGCGTCAGATTCGCGATATTTTCGTTGCCGCCCGCGAGAAGGCGGAGGCGGGTCACCCGGTCGTCGTGTTCTTTGACGAGATGGAGTCGCTGTTCCGTATGCGCGGTTCGGGTCGTTCCTCCGATATTGAGACGACCATCGTGCCGCAGCTGCTTGCCGAAATTGACGGCGTGGAGTCGCTACAGAACGTCATCGTTATTGGTGCGACCAACCGTGAAGACCTCATTGATGCCGCGGTGATGCGCCCGGGCCGACTCGACCTGAAGATCCGCATCAACCGCCCGGACGCCGCCGGTGCGGCAGAGATTTTCGGCCTGTACCTGACCGAGGACCTACCCCTGGACGCTGCGGAGGTGGCAGCCGCCGGTTCGACCCGCGCCGCCCTGACCGCGATGATTGCGGCGGCGGCAGGTCAGCTGTACGCGCGCACCCCCTCCACGGCGTACGCTGTGGCGACCGTGGATTCTTCCATGGTCGTTGGTTCTGGCGCGAGCGCGAACCTGTCCACTCACACGCTATACCGCGGCGATTTCGCTTCGGGTGCGGTGATTCGCAATATTGTGGACCGCGCGAAGAAGGCGGCGATTAAGGAGCAGCTGCAGGCGCTGACTGCCGGCGCGGACGCTTCGAGTGTGGGTATTGGTACCCGTCACCTGCTGGAGGCGGTGCGCGCCGAGTTTGAGGATCAGGTGGATTTGCCGCCGCTGCCCGATATTGAGGATGCGCTCACCGTTGCCGGTGTGCGTGGCCGCCTGGTGTCGGTGGAGCCGCCGCGCTAAACCGCGCACCCGCATGAGCCGGGCGGCGCGCGCCCACTAAGCTGTGCGCTCAGCCCACACCCCGCGATTATCCCGCATCAACCCCAGCATTACCACAGGTCCAAAGCCTTTAGATGGTATAGATTTTTTCAGGAGAACCCCATGAGCTCCATCCCCAGCTACGGCGTGCACCGCATTATGGGTGCAGAAACCGAATACGGCGTCATCGCCCCCTCCGCGCCGGGCACCAACCCGACCGTGCTGTCCGCACTGGTGGTCAACACCTACGCCAAGTTGGCGTTCCGCCGCGGCGCCGCTTTCCGTGAGGAGCTGCAGCGCCGCGCCCTGGCGGATGAGCTGACCGCCGAGCAGGCACGCCAGGCAGAGAACTACTCGACTGCCACCCCGGAAGGTCAGTGGTTGGGTGAGTCCGAGTCGCCGCTGCGTGATGCCTTCGGCCGGGTGCAGGACGCCTCCACCGCCCATTCGAGCCAGATGACGCACACCCGCACCGAGCTGACCAGCGAAGATATCGCCCTGGAGATTATGCGTGAGGCGGGCGTTCAGGCACCGGGTGAGCCCGCCGAGCCGCGTAGCGCCCTGGATGCGCTCGCCGGTGTGCACGGCCGCGGTGGTTTCCCGGAGCGTCTGGATTGGGACCGCGTGACCATGAACGCGATTCTGCCCAATGGTGCGCGCCTGTATGTGGATCACGCGCATCCGGAGTATTCGTCGCCGGAGGTTCTGACCCCCGCCGATGCGGTGCTCTATGACGCTGCCGGTGACGCGCTGGCGTACGAGTCGCTGGTGGAGCTGGGCAACCACGCACAGGATTTGCCGCAGGTGAAGCTGTACAAGAACAACACCGATTCGAAGGGCCAGTCGTACGGCGCCCACGAAAACTACCTGATTAGCCGTGATGTTCCGTTTGAGCAGGTTGCGGATGCGCTCCTGCCGTTCTTTGCGACCCGCGCAATTTTTACGGGTGCGGGCCGTGTGGGTATTGGTACGCACGGTGAGGTTCCGGGTTTTCAGATTAGTTCGCGTGCTGATTTCTTTGAGCGCACGATTGGTCTGGAGACCACGATTCGCCGCCCGATTGTGAATACGCGCGATGAGCCGCATGCGGATGAGTCGAAGTACCGCCGCCTGCACGTGATTCCGGCGGATGCGAACCTCTCGCACTATTCGAACCTGTTGAAGTTTGGTACGGCGGCGCTGGTGATGAACCTGATTGAGTCGCACAGTGAGCAGACTCCGGTACTGCCGGGTGTGCGCCTGTCCGATCCGGTGGCGGCGATGCACGCGGTCAGCCACGATTTGTCGCTGTCGGTTCAGTTGCCGTTGGCGCCGTCTTCGGCGACCCTGCCGAACCCGGTGTCCGCGAGCGGTTCTGCGAGTGCCCTGCAGATTCAGCGCGCCTACTATGAGGCCTCCCGCGCGCACGAGGAGTCAAACCCGGCGGGTGTGGATGCTGCGACCGCGCAGATTCTTGACCTGTGGGGCGAGGTTCTGGACGCCCTGGAAACCAACCCGCTCTCGCTGGCGGATCGTCTGGATTGGGTGGCGAAGTATGCGCTGGTGCGCGGCTATGTCGCTCAGGGCGTAGATTATGCGAATCCGAAGTTGAAGGCGTTGGATTTGCAGTACGCTGATATTGACCCGTCGAAGAGCCTGTATCACCGTCTGGTGGCGCGTGGCCGTATGCGCACGCTGTTCTCTGCGGAGCAGGTGGAGCGTGCGACGACTGAGCCGCCGCGTGAGACGCGCGCGTTTTTGCGCGGCACGTTGATGGCGCGTTGGCCGGAGGAGATTCTGGGTATTAACTGGGATACGGTGTCGTGCCGTGGCAGGTATTCGAAGGATCTGACTCGTTTTACGATGATGGAGCCGACCCGGTACGGTGCCGCCGAGGTGGAGTCGCTGCTGGATGAGGTGAACCATTCGGATGAGCTGCTGAACCGCCTGCGCTAGTACGCTAGTGGCACCTCACCACCCCTAAACCCACATAAACTCATATTCTTCCCCGGGGCAAATACCCCCATTCGGAAGAGTGAAAACCACATAACCCACAGGTAGGGTGCAGTGCACAGCTCACGGCAGTCGGCGCTACCACCCCCGGTATCGCCTCAGCACCGCCTCCAGCAGTACTTCTAAACACCCCATCTGACCCCATAACTTGACGTTAAGACCGGCACCGGTCTGAACAATCCCATTTGAAGGAGAGAACCATGAGCCGCGAACGCATCAGCGCACAGCAGACCGAAACCACCGCAGCCGAGCAGGAGCAGGAACTGACTCTCGCCGCCTCGCACGTGGTGTCTGACGTGAGCGAGGTCGACGACCTGCTCGACGAAATTGACGGCCTGCTCGCTGAGAACGCTGAAGACTTCGTCACCGGCTTCGTCCAGAAGGGCGGCGAGTAACCGGCGCACCTGCGCGCCGGGTCAGCATCATGGAACACCGTATTTTCGGCATTGAAAGCGAATTCGGGCTCAGCTACGTCCCGCACGGGCTCGGTCGGCTGAGCATCGAAGAGTCCGCCGCCGCCCTTTTCAAGCCCGTCCTGGATCAGTGGCGTTCAACGAACGTCTTCCTGCCCAACGGCGGTAGGCTCTACCTTGACGTGGGGTCGCACCCCGAGTACGCCTCCGCCGAATGCGGCAGCATTGACGAACTGCTCGCGCAGGAACGTGCTGGTGAGCTGCTTTTTGCTGACCTGGCGCGTACCGCCCGTAAGCGTCTGCTCGCAGGCTCGGAGGGCCGCCCCCTCGATGGCGAACTGTACCTGTTCAAGAACAACGTGGATTCGGCGGGCAACTCCTACGGCAGCCACGAGAACTACCTGATCAGCCGCAAATTGCAGTTCAACGACCTGATTAAGCAGCTCGTGCCGTTTTTGGTGACCCGCCAGATTCTGGTCGGTGCCGGTAAGACCCACCCGAACGGTGGCCCGGTGCCCGGTTCGACCGACCCGGCGTCCAGCACGGGTGTGCCCTCGTACTCGTTCTCGCAGCGTGCCGACCATATTTGGGAGGCGGCGTCCACCTCGACCTCGCGCGCTCGCCCGCTCATTAACACCCGCGATGAGCCGCACGCGGACGCTTCGAAGTTCCGCCGCATGCACGTCATTAATGGCGATTCGAACATGGCGGAGCCGACGACCCTGCTGAAGATTGCCAGCACCGACCTGGTGCTGCGCATGCTGGAGGACCGCTTCCCGGTCACGAGCCTGGATATTGTGTCTGTTCCGGCGGCTCTGCGCGCTATCAGCCACGATCTGACCGGCACCGCAACCTTCGAAACCACGGACGGTAAGCATTACACGGCGTTGAGCGTTCAGCGTCACTACCTGGATGCGGCACGCCAGTACGTGCAGCAGTACGGTGCGCACCACCGTCACGTGGAATACGCCCTGGACCTGTGGCAGCGCACCCTGGACGCTATCGAGTCCGGCGACTACAGCAGCATTGATACTGAGATTGACTGGGCGATTAAGAAGAAGCTTCTGGACGCCTATATTGCTCGCGCCCGCGCGGCCGGTCAGCCTGCCGATTATGCGAGCGCCCGCATCCGTCAGCTGGATTTGGCGTACCATGACATCGACCCGGAGCGTAGTGTCTTCCACGCGCTGGTTCGTCGCGGTGCGGTCAAGCGCATCCTGCCTGAGGGCGCTGCGGAGGCGGCGAAGACTCAGCCGCCGAATACTCGCGCCCTGCAGCGTTCGCGTTTCATTAACGCGGCGGTTGCGGCGGGGGAGCAGTTCACCGTGGATTGGGTGCATTTGAAGCTCAACGCCTACCCGCAGCACACGCTGGTGTGCAAGGACCCGTTTGCTACCGGCAGTGAGGAGCTGGAGGAGGTGCTGAGCCTGCTGGCGTCTAAGGCGCGTCAGCATCAGGAGGAGGCATTCCCGCCGCCCTGCTAATCAACAGCTCTGCTAGGCAGCTCCGCTAGAAATGCTCTGACGAGGGGAAACCCGCCGGCGGTCGGGGTTGTAGACCTTCGGGAACACCCCGGCCGCAACACAGCTTGAGCACAGCTACGTGCCGTAGCATAAAACAGCTAAACCTATACCTGTAAACTGTTCTGTGGCACACGGGCACTCACACGCCCCACTCTCACAGAAAACCCCAGAGGATAACACTATGACCAAACGCTCTAAGCTCACTATTTTCGGTGCCAGCGCGGCAGCTCTCGCGCTCGCACTGTCTGCATGTGGTGCACAGTCCTCCAATAACGGCGACCTGTCCAAGGTGCAGTACACCCTGAAGAATGCGACCGCTGAGCCGGAGGCGTCCTTCGCGACTCCTTTCGCCGCGTCTAGCCCTTCCGCGTACGTAATTGAGGAAGGTAACGGCGACTCCATCAACGATGGTGACTACGTGCTCGTTGAGGCTGCCGTATTCAAAGGCACCGATGGCAAGCTCAACGGTTCCACTTACTCCAGCGAGCCGATTCTGCTGCCGATTAACGATCAGCTGAAGCAGGCTGCACCGCAGGTGTACGAAACCTTGAAGAAGATTAAGGTTGGCGGTTCTTTCTCGTACACCACCAACGTTCTGCAGCAGCGCAGCACCGCGGGCGTGACCACTACGACCGCTTCGCCCGGTACCGCAACTAACGTTGAAGTGTACACCGTGAAGACGAAGCTGCCCAAGTACGCAACCGGTAAGGCTGTCGAGGCTGACCCGTCCCTGCCTTCCTTCACTCTGGATGAGTCCACCGGCAAGGCTGAGATTAAGCTGCCCGATAATAAGCCTGAGGTCACCGAGCTGGTTTCGAAGAACCTCATTGAGGGCGAGGGCGCTGAGGTCAAGGAAACCGACACCGTGTACGTGCGCTACATTGGCGTGCAGTACTCCGACGGTAAGGTCGTCGACGGCAACTACGACGCCGCCACCCCGATGGGCATCTCCCTGCAGGGCGTTATCAAGGGCTGGACTCAGGGCTTGAAGGGTAAGAAGGTCGGCTCCCGCGTTGAGCTGGTCATCCCGGCTGATTTGGCGTACGGTAACGACACCGGCGGCACCAAGCCTTCGGGCACTCTGGTGTTCGTGGTTGATATTCTGGGTGCGGAGGAGAACCCGCAGACCCTGCAGCGTGCTCAGGCAGCTTCTAGCGCAGCAGCTGCGGAGGCGAGCGCCTCGGCAACCGCAACCCCGGCGGCTACCGCGCAGTAGCCCGGTACCCACATTTTCGGTACCCACGTTTTTATACCGCGCTCGCCGCTTATATGACGTAGGCGGCGAGCGCACCCACTATTTCGATGTATTTCGAACCAATCAAAGGAGACACCCATGTCTTTCGGTCAGCGTAACCTCGACCGCGAAAAGCCCGAAATCGATTTCCCCGAGGGCGACGCCCCCACCGAGCTGGTCATCACCGACCTGATCGAGGGTGCAGGCGCTGAGGTTGTTCCCGGCTCCCGCGTGCTCACCCACTACGTTGGTGTGGCATTCTCCACCGGTGAAGAGTTCGACGCGTCCTGGAACCGTGGCGAGCCGCTGCCGTTCCAGGTGGGCGTTGGCCAGGTTATCCGCGGTTGGGATGAGGGTCTGCTCGGCATGAAGGTCGGCGGCCGTCGTCGCCTGGAGATCCCGGCAGATATGGCGTACGGTGACCGCGGCGCTGGTTCGGTCATTAAGCCCGGTGAGTCCCTGATTTTCGTGGTGGATCTGCTGGACGTCCGCTAAGGACTAGCCAGGTTCTCGCGTTTCTCGCGTAAGAGACACGTGGCCCGGTGCTTTCTCCCGTTGGTGGGAGGGGCGCCGGGCTTTTGCGTACCCGCTATATCGGCTATGCGCCATGACGACGCTGAACTCTTCCCCGAGATTTTGTGTGTTAGGGTGAAGGCAACCGATAAATCCCGTTTCCTCCCCGACTAGCACCTGCCATATAAGGATGCTAGAGCATTAGGGAGTCTAAGGAGAGAAACCGATGAAGACCGTAAAAACCCGCACCAGCTTGGCTACCATGTCCGTTGCCCTGATGCTTGCACTCTCTGCATGCGGCGGCGGTCAGGCTACCGGTGAATCCTCAGCATCCACTTCTGTATCTGATACGCCGGTTGCAAGTGCTTCTGCCACTTCTCAGGTCTCTGTTTCGGCGGCTGCAGGGCCGAAGGGTTCTGAGGTGGTTGAGGTTCGTGCAACTGATGATACGAATGCCGATTCTGCTATTGCGAAGGAAGCATCTATTGCGGCGGCTAAGCGCGTTGCGGCAAATGATATGCGCATGTTTAACGCCTGGCTTCATGGGGACTTCGAGCACACCAGCGACGAAGAAATGCTGAAGTTCGTGGAGCCTGGAACCTTGGACCGTGTGAAGGAAACGATTGAGGCTTCCCGTGATGATATTAAGCGGAATGGCGGTGTATTTACTGGTGATGTGACGATTCGTAATGTGGAAGTTTCTGACATCCTGACGTATAAATACCCGGATGGCACCTCGCACCCTTACTCGCACTTGAAGGTGACGTACTGCGAGGACTGGACGCAGGTACACATTCCCAACGGCGAGCTTGCTATAACCGAGCCGGATTCTACGGCCACTGTTGAGGTGACTGTAATGCGCTTGCAGGATGGTCGTTACGTGTATGGCGGTGCGCGTGAGCTGAATACCGAGTGCGCCTCTTCGTAAAGCGTGAAAGACAGTAAAGAGCAACTGAGATGGCGCTCGCAGGGGCCCGGTGCTTTCTCCCGATTGTGGGAGGGGGTGCCGGGCTTTTGCGTACCCGCACGCAAAGTAAGTGCCGCGGAACACACACGGTATGATGGAATTATGTCCACTGCAGCTCAGCTTTACATGACTCTTCACCGCCTCGCCACCGCCGCCGAGGCACCCGATATCGCAACCCGGACCCAGGGCATCAGCCGCAACGAGCTACTGACCCTGCTCGGCATTAGCACGCGCGCTAACGGCTCCCTCAGCGAGTCCCAGGAACGCGCCTTTGAACGAGCCAAGCAGACCCTGCGGGACGCCGGCGCGCGCATCACCCACGTGACCACGGACCTGGGGGAGCGCTACCGCCTCGAACCCAGCGACGCCGCAAAGCTGCCCGCCTGGAACCCCACCGCCGAGGAGTTCCGCCTCATCAACACCATCCTGCGCGGCTGGGAAGGCACCGAACTGCAGGATGACGCCTACCGCATCCTGCGTAAGATTGCGCTCACGAGCGAGAACCTCACCGATGAGGCGCTCGCCGCCGCAAAGATTCAGGACCCGAAGACTGGCAAGCGTCAGCGCGCGAAGAACCTGCACACCTACCGTGAGCCTCTTCAGCGCATTTACTTTAGCGATAACCCGCACCTGAACGAGCTGTTTACCGCTTATGCGGAGCGTAAGACCGTCACGTTCACCTATCAGACGGCTGCCGGTGCGACCCGTATGCAGGAGAAGGTCAGTGTTGCCGGTATTGGTTACCGTTACGGCACCTGGTATTTCGTCGGGTACTACACCGAGAGTGCGGAACGTAAGGAGTACACGTTCCGTGCTAGCCGTATTCAGAAGCTCACGATGCTCTCGCGTATCGATTCGACCCCCATCAATGCGACCTTCAACGCTAAGAACTGGCTTGAAGACATCAAGGGGTACGAAGAGTACCTGTCCGTCGTGGAGGTCAGCGCCGATTCTAAGCGTTCGGAGCCTTTCACCGTGCCCTCGTACGGCACGATTGATAGCGCTGTGGCTGCGACCAGCTACAGCTGCGTGATCGAGCCGCCCGCTGAATCAGGCTCTGCTGATTCGGTTTCCGAGGCTGCCTCTACCCGCCAGCGTGACAGCTACGCCGCCCAGCAGCAGCTCTTGCGCACCCTCACCAATCTGCACAGCGGCGCGGTCGAAGACCCCGGCACCTGGGCAGATATTAACCAGCGCAACCGTAACAACTCCCTCGACGACCTGGTGGATCTGCTCCTGGGTCTGCACCGTGCCGACCGCTGGGCGAGCGCCCACGATGAGGCGCCCATGCCGTTGAACCAGCTCAACGCCCTCTACAGCGTGGACACCGACAAGACCCGTGCCCTCGGCAAGACTATTGCCGAGATTTTCGCGCAGGTAGACGCATCTCCTTTCAACACTGTGCCCTTCGATTCTGACCCCAAGGACCCGGACGCCCTCAAGCCCACCTACATTAACCTGCTGCCGGACTTTGACGGCGCCACCCCGAACACGCTGCTGAACTACGCGCGCCTCACCGATACCGAGCTCGCCATTCTGGTCTTTACTCTCTCTGCCGCAGATATTCTGCACCCGGCTGATGCGCGCCTGGGCAGTATCCGTGCGGCGCTCGCCGCCGCGTACCCGAACGCGCCCGTCTATGCACAGCACCTGTGCTTCGCCCCGGAGGAGCCTTTGCTGCAGGAGGCGACTGCCGCCCTGAGTAGCGGCAATGCCGTGACCATTGGGTACGGTACCTCTGAGCGTGCCGCGGACCGTCTGGTGGACCCGTATGCGTTGGTGTTGCACCGCGACCACATGTATCTGCATGCGTGGTGCCGTACCGCTGAGGAACGCTACTATGCCGCGCGCGGTGAAGAGGTCCCCGAGTATGCACCTGAGACTTTTGCTCACCCCACCACCGGCGAGGCTGAGAACAGCGAAGTTGCAGACAGCGAGGCGGCGGATAATGAGGCAGGGGAGAAGACCCCCACTTTCTGGCGTAACTTCCGCCTCACCCGTATCAACCACATCCGTGAGGCGGGCGCGGGTCGTACCCACCCGGTCACCGGTGACACCGTCCCGCTGTGGCATGCGCAGCAGCACAGCACTCAGACTAACCCCTTTGCTGAGTTGCGTATTCACCCGACCGAGCATATTCCCAGCGGTGAACCGCTCGATACTCTCACCGCAACGTACATGCGTCGAAGTACCCACCACGTGAAGAAGGCTTCACGCACCCAGTACGTGCGTATTCACTACTACAACAACGCCCACGGCGCTGGCGATAAGAACATCCTCGACACCGTCATCGCGCACCGAGGTGCCCTCGAACTCATCGGTCCGGCGCACCTGCGCGCGACACTACTTGACCAGTTGCAAACCCTTAGGGCGAGCAGCCGCAGTGGTGCGCCCGCAAGTGTTCCCACAGATGTGCCGGCAGAAAAATAGAACTTCACCCACTAGCAAAAACACCCTAAAAACCCATCCAAGGGGCCAAAACATTAACCTAAAACTTGTATAATGGTGCTCATGTCTTGGTGGTTCTGGATTTTGCTATGGGGCGCGCTCATCATCTGCTCGCTCCTCTATTTGGCATGGTTCACCTACAAAGCACTCACTCGCGGTTTCACACTCCTTGACGAAACCGTAACCTGGGTCGAGTCAATCGAGGGACAATTCGACGCAGCGCAAGCTAACGCAAGCCGAAAACTCCCACGAGACACCACCCTCGGGGTATTCACACCCATCACCGAGGCATACAATAACTACGAACAAGGTAAGCAGACACGCAGGTCTGAGCGGATCAAGCGACGGGTCTCCCGACGAGATCGACTCGGCCAACCTCAAAACATCGGAGACCTGCTCTAACCAGAAAGGCACACCATGGGCCAGATTTTCAGCCACCCCGCGACCATCATCGTCGTTATCCTCCTTATCGTCCTGCTCTTCGGCGCACCCAAGCTGCCCGGCATGGCACGCAGCCTCGGCCAGTCCATGCGCATCTTCAAGACCGAAGTTGAGGGTCTGAAGAACGACTCCAAGAAGGACCCCCGCGAGAAGGACGGCGAAGAGGTCGTCACCGCTGAGGTCGTAGACAACGGCAAGGACGGCAAGACCGAAACCAAGTAACGGTCCCGCCCCTAACGCACCAAACCCGTGCCAGCCCACCGGCCGGCACGGGTTTTGCGGCACCACCCCATAAACACCCCACCAGACCCCCTCAGCCGCATCACACACGGCACCGACACCCAGAGGACACCACGTGGCAACACCCGACCAGGACGTGCGCAACCGCAAAATCAATCCTGAAGCACGCATGGAACTCAAGGAACACCTGCGCGAATTCCGCGACCGCTTCATCAAAGCGGCTATCGCAACCGTCATCGCAGCCATTATCGGTACGGTCTTCCTCTACCAGCCTTTCATCGAAATGATCTCTGTACCCCTGCAGCAGATCAACGCAGAAACCGGCCGCAGAGCAAACCTGAACTTCGGTAGCGTCGCATCTCCTTTCGACCAGCTGCTTAAGGTCGGTATGTACATCGGCTTGGTGATCGCCTCTCCCGTCTGGCTTTACCAGGCGTTGCGATTCCTGCTGCCGGCACTGCACACCAAGGAGAAGAAGTATCTCTTCGGCTTCCTCACCGCATCTATTTTCGCGTTTGGTTGCGGTGTCGCCATTTCGTACTTCACCCTTCCCGGCGTGGTCTACGCGCTGCTGAAGTTCACCCCCGTCAACGACAGTAACTTCATTGACGCGGGCGTGTACATCTCCTTCATCCTGAAGTTCGTTGTTACGTTCTCCTGCGCGTTCATCATCCCGGTGATCCTGGTCGGCATTAACATGCTGGGCCTGATTCGCGGCACCACCATTTTGAAGTCTTGGCGTTGGGTTGTCGTGCTCGTTGCAGTGATTGCAGCGCTGACCGCACCCGGTAGTGACATCATGATGATGTTCGTGCTCATGGCGCCGCTGCTGATTTTCTTCTTCGCAGCAATC
>ERZ772910.110-NODE-110-length-51508-cov-6.462383_pt1 | contig 51508 bp, 42 predicted proteins | sample MGYA00511357_ERZ772910 | MGnify/ENA primary metagenome ERZ772910 (study PRJEB29015, sample SAMEA2738096) | human oral metagenome | biome: human oral; feature: human-associated habitat; material: saliva | place: China | collected 2193 ... | reverse complement strand
TCTTTCTGCTCATCACTTTGTGCTAGTGTAGATTGAACAGGGAGGGAAACAGAACTGTTCTCCTTTTCTTTCAGTTCCTTTAGTTCCCTGTAAATTATTTCCAACTTGTTTTTTATTTCCTCGAAGAGGACGAATGTATTATTATCTGCTATAGTTATAAATGTATTTTACGTTTTTTCTTTTTCTTCTTTTTCTTCTTTTTATCGAGTGTGTTGTAAACCTCCGCAGGGACAGTTTCCTCGTCAGTAGAATATCTTCTTTTTTATAAGATATGCTACTGACGAGACGTCGGGTGAACCATATTCGGTATAAATACGATGGAAAGTGCTTAAAGGGATACCGTGACGAGAAGAGAACTCATGCAAGGTTAAGCCACTTCTTACATACTGATGTAATAACAGTATTTTCTCTGATTCATTGTACTGAGACATAAATTTTTACTCCTTTTTTGATTGAGAAAGTGTCAACTTATTCAGTACACTACAACCTGTTAAGGAGCTGTCGGAATATGTCAAGTATAGGAGCGAGATACCTACTTGTATCTTGCCAACCGCATCAGTGCGGAGTATTGTTCTTCATAGCGGTCGAACTCGATGGCACTGCCGTCGTAGCCCATTTCGGTAAACGAGAGGCGAACCATTTCCTGCTCTTCCTCCGTGATGGCGCGTCGTTGCTGCTTCACCTTGTAGTAGACTTCCGAGCCGAAGCACGCCATTACTTCGTGTCGGGTACGGCGCAAGTCAGCCGCCCGCACGTTGTCGTAGATGCTCGATATGCCCCACGCAAAGCGTTCCTTGCGGTCGGACTCGAAGAACGGGCAGGGCTGATCGCCCTTTATCACGGCAGGATTCACCACCGTATAGGTTTCATTCCCATTCCCTGCCAGCATCTTGTAGGCTGTGTGGCGCAGGCATTTGCTGGCTCTCTCGCAATGTGTGCCTGCGCTGTGCGCAAAGTCAGTGTCTAATCGGTTGTATTCTTCTTAGGTCATGAGGTTGCTTCTTTCTGGTTTGTAGTATCGTTATTAGAGATGTTCGTATCGTCATCATTATTAAGATACAACTCTGAGCTGTAATGCCAGAAATAGTTAATGCTATCTTTTTTGTTTGGGCTTTTGTCTGCTTCTTTGTTTGGTATTTTGGCTGCAAATCCTTTACATAGGTATATTACAAGCAGAGACAATATGATTATAATAAAGACTCCTATAATGGTTCTCCAAATATTATCCTGTAGGAAAATGAAAATAGCATCAAGGATACTACAATTAGCAATGAAATCTTTGATATTCTGTTTATCTTTTTCATTAAAGATGAGAGCATCTTTAATGAAAGTTAGGAACCAGCTGCTTGTAATAATTAGGCTAACCATTTGATTAACCTTTGAAACGGAAAATGGATAATGTCCTATTGGGTTGTATATAGAATCTTTATGGCTTTTAATGATACCAAATATAGGGGTCCCTAAATACGTACTTAGTTCCTCAATCTGATCCTCCCAATTTTCTTGCCAAAACTTACTTCCTCGATTTGCCATATACCATAAAAGAGATAATAAGAAACCTAAAGCAGCAATAAATAAAGATAACCAATGTGATTTTGACAAAACATTATAATAGCCAACAAAGATGACACCGATAAAGAGAACAAAATAAGCAGTTCGCTTCCAATATAGCTCAATCTCAAACTTTCTTGTATCAAGTGCTATTTCAAGAGCTATTTCAAGAGCATTTTTTATCTGCCCTTCGTTTCCTGTTTTATCTTTGGGAGAATAACACTTTATATATTCGGATTTTGATATAGGATCATCTTTTTTTATCTTTTTGGGTCCTGTTGCACTTGAAGTTATACTATTTTCCATAGCGTTTGATTAAAAAATAGCCCCAATGGCATTTCTACCATTGGGGCAAGGTTATAATATTATTTTACTTCACTTCCTCAAAGTCTGCATCTTGGATGGTGTCATCCTGCTTTGGCGGCTCTTGCTGACCAGCTTCTGCGCCTGGTTGAGGGCCTGTCTGTTGGTACATCTCGGCGCTGGCGGCTTGCCAAGCATTGTTGAGTTCGGCAGTTGCTGTGTCGATTGCGGCGAGGTCTTGCGCCTTGTGCGCATCCTTGAGCTTTTGGAGTGCAGCTTCGATCGGCGCTTTCTTGTCGGCCGGGAGCTTCTCACCAAGTTCTTTCAATTGATTCTCCGTAGAGAAAATCATACTGTCCGCTTGGTTCAGTTTGTCGATCCGTTCTTTTTCCTTCTTGTCTGCTTCCGCGTTTGCGTCGGCTTCAGCTTTCATTCGATCGATCTCCTCTTTCGTCAGACCGCTTGACGCTTCGATACGAATACTTTGCTCTTTGCCCGTAGCTTTGTCTTTTGCACTGACGTTCAAGATGCCGTTGGCGTCAATATCAAAGGTTACTTCGATTTGCGGAACACCGCGGCGAGCAGGCGTGATGCCCGTTAAGTTGAAGCGCCCAATGCTTTTGTTCTGCGCTGCCATAGGACGTTCGCCTTGGAGTACGTGGATCGTCACCTCCGGCTGGTTATCTTCGGCAGTAGAGAAGACTTGGCTCTTCTTGGCCGGTATTGTCGTGTTGGCATCGATGAGTTTCGTCATCACACCACCGAGTGTTTCGATACCAAGTGAGAGCGGCGTTACGTCCAAGAGGACTACATCGCCCACACCGCTTTCCTTATTAAGGATTGCGCCTTGAATGGCAGCGCCCACGGCTACCACCTCGTCCGGGTTAACGCCTTTGGAGGGCGCTTTGCCGAAGAAACTTTCTACCATTTGCTGCACAGCGGGGATACGGCTTGAACCGCCGACGAGGATCACCTCATTGATGTCGCTCGGCTGCAGACCGGCAGCCTTCAAGGCTTCCTGACACGGCACCTTGCAATCTTCTATCAACTGGTGAGACAAAGCCTCAAACTTTGCACGTGTGAGTGTCTTCACCAAGTGCTTGGGCACGCCGCCCACCGGCATAATATAAGGCAAGTTGATTTCCGTTGTCGTCGAAGAAGACAATTCTATTTTCGCCTTTTCCGCAGCTTCCTTCAAGCGCTGCATAGCCATCGGGTCGGTCGTCAAGTCAGCGCCCTCGTCGTTCTTAAATTCCTCTACCAACCAATTGATAATGACGTGGTCGAAGTCGTCGCCGCCCAAGTGTGTATTACCATTGGTCGAGAGCACTTCAAATACGCCGCCGCCCAATTCAAGAATAGAAATGTCAAACGTACCGCCGCCTAAGTCGAACACGGCAATCTTTGCGTCCTGCTTTGTCTTGTCCAAACCATAAGCCAAAGCTGCTGCCGTAGGCTCGTTCACGATACGGCGCACGTTGAGACCGGCGATCTGACCGGCTTCTTTTGTAGCCTGACGTTGCGCATCGCCGAAATAAGCCGGCACGGTGATGACTGCATCCTTCACCTCTTCGCCCAAGAAGTCCTCAGCCGTCTTCTTCATTTTCTGAAGAATCATTGCTGAAATCTCCTGCGGCGTATAGAGCCTATCGTCTATTTTCACGCGCGGCGTATTGTTTTCGCCCTTCACTACCTCATAAGGTACGCGATCCTTTTCGCGTTGTACCTGATCGAAGGTTTCACCCATAAAGCGTTTGATCGAATAGATCGTACGTGTCGGGTTCGTAATTGCTTGACGTTTGGCGGGGTCGCCCACCTTGCGTTCTCCGCCATCAACAAAGGCTACGACAGAAGGCGTCGTGCGCTTTCCTTCGCTGTTGGCTATTACTTGAGGTTCATTGCCTTCAAAAACGGCCACACAACTGTTAGTCGTTCCTAAGTCGATACCAATAATCTTTCCCATAGTTATATTTTGTTTTATTGTTGTTACTTATTTATCTGCCCACTAAAATACAAGTGGCGTGCCAAACCTGATATTTGAGGCGTGATATTTGAAATTTCTTTCGCTTTATCACCCTTTGGGGCGAGTATGTCCCTAAATAAGCAAGCGTTGTGCCAAAATGTAATCTTGTCAGTGTCTTTTGCGGATCAGTTTGTCTGACTTTGTTGCGATACCCCTTGACAATGCGTGGCAGATGAGGCTATCGGTCAATATTATGATGCGATGGCGGGAGGTTGATGCTATGTTTGCCGGAAGTCTGTCCTTGTGGTTTTGTAGTATTACTGAAGAATGGCTGACAAGGGGGCAATGGTGCGAAGCGGCCATTTATTTATTGGCGCGAAAAATGCCTTGTTGTTTCGTTTGCCGGGAGCAAACGATAGTTTGGCGGGAAGAAACGATGGTTTGCCGCCACCAAACGATAGTTTGCCGGGAGCAAACGACGGGAAAGTAAGTTGGGCGCATTCCATATAAAAGATGAATGCGCGGAAAACGTAGAGATTTCGAGGTAGATTCAGGCTCAGTAGGGCCTACAATAGCAATTTCGCAATGGCAGCACAGGCTTCCGCATCGGCTAGCGCGTGGTGATGTTGCTCAAGTTGGTAGCCGCAGGCGGCAGCCACGGTGTGGAGCTGATGATTGTCCAAATGAGGGAGTGCGCGGCGCGCGGCCGTAAGCGTATCCAAGAAAGTATAGTCGGGATAATCCATTTGATAGACCTGAAAGACGGCTTTAAGGCAGCCCTGATCGAAGCGGCAGTTGTGCGCTACCAACGGTAGCCCTTCGATAAGCGGTACAATCTCAGTCCAAACCTTGCTAAACACAGGTGCATTTTCCGTGTCAGATTGACGCAATCCGTGAATGCGTGAGTTCCAATAACAATAATAGTTTGGCTCAGGGCGAATAAGCGCATAAAAAGATTCGACCTGCTCGCCGCCTCTTACGACGACGAGGCCGACCGAGCAGACACTGCTGCGTGCTTGATTGGCCGTTTCAAAATCTATTGCAGCAAAGTCTAACATATTTTCAGTTGTATATAAATAATAGCGGATGAAGCATTGCGCCAAAGGTAGTCATATTCTTATGTAACTTGACGTTGTGGGATGTATTTTTGTGTAAGGCTGTACGCTTTTAAGATATTAGCACGCTTTTTGAGGTGCAACTAATGGGGAAATGGGGCATTTGCTTTAATTTTGCACACGCGAAGAACTTAAAAGTAGCATCGCCGCCATTTGGTACTTTGCATTAGGACTACAATCGTAAGGCTTCAATGCGCGCAAGTCGGCCGATCGGCGAAAAATAGAAAACAAATAAAGAATTATTTCGTATGAAATGGTCTATCACGACGACAAAAGAGGGTAAAAACTACCTCTTTCCTTTTCTGCTTATTACCTCACTCTTCTTTATGTGGGGTTTTGCTCATAGTATGCTGGACGTATTGAATAAGCATTTCCAACTATCACTCAATATTTCTATGATGCAGTCGGCGCTGGTGCAGAACGCCGTTTACGGCGGCTACTTCTTGATGGCGCTGCCTGCGGGTAAGTTGATCAGTCGCTTTGGTTATCGGGCCGGCGTCTTGACCGGCTTAGGCTTGTTTGGGCTCGGTGCATTGCTTTTCGTGCCCGGTAGTCTGCTTCCATCAGCCAATTTGTTTTCCTTTTACTTCTTTGTCGGCTGTTTGTTTATCTTAGGTTGCGGCTTAACTTGCTTGGAGACGTCGGCAAACCCATACGTTACGGTCCTGGGTGCGCCTGAAGGAGCAGAACGCCGCATCAACTTCGCCCAATCTTTTAATGGCTTGGGCTGGATTCTTGGTCCTTTAGTGGGTATCTTTCTCTTTCGCTCCGGTGCGCAAGACGATGACGTCGTACTGCCTTATGCCGTGATCGGTATTATTGTCTGGCTAGCTATTTTTGCTTTTGCACGCGTGAAATGGCCGGAAGTGGGTGGCGACGAATCCGAAGCAAGCGAAGAACTTGTGGGGCGTAGTCTTTGGCAACAGCGTCATTTTACGTTCGGACTTGTAGCCCTCTTCCTCTACGTTGCGGCCCAGACCGGTATCAATAGTTTTTTCATCAATTTTACGACGACTTCCGAAGTGGGACTCTCGAATCAGACCGCTACACTTTTGTTGTCGTTTGGCTGTATGGGACTCTTTATGGTCGGCCGCTTGACGGGGAGTTGGCTAATGGGACGCATACGTCCTGAACGCTTGCTCGCGTTTTATGCTTTGTTGGCTATGGGTGGCACGATGCTAATCGTCTTCTTTGGCGGGAACATCGGCGTGGTGGCCTTATTGGGCGTTTACTTCTTCGAAAGTATAATGTTTCCGACGATTTTTGCCCTCTCCATTCGCGGATTACGCCAGGCAACAAAGCGCGCTTCGTCTTATCTTATTATGACGATAGTGGGCGGTGCCGCTGCACCAACGCTGATGGCTGCCATAGCAGAGCAAACGTCGATGGCTTTTGCCTTTATCGTCCCTTTAATCTGTTTTGTCGTTATTTTTGTTTATGCTGCGAAGTATAAACAATGGGGTAGTGGTAGTTAAGTAAGGATTAACGGAGTAGTGAGGTGGATGAAAAACTCATCTTTTGCCGACTAAGTGTAGTCTATTCTACATCGGCTACACATTATATAATATATAGTAGAGCCGGAGCAGGTCTGAAGATTACTGCTCCGGCTTCATCATATTACATACCTACGGCTTGTGTGCCTTGGTTGTTCTTTTGATTGATCACGTCTTGGTTGGAGATCGTGTGATCTGCTTTCTTGACGGCTGCTTTCAAATGGCCGATGCGCCAGGTTACGCCGACGGCAAACACCATATTCTCGTGCATGGTGAAACGCTGAATATTGGTGAAGTCTTTTCCGATGGTTTCGTTCGTCATTTTTAATTGTGGGAAGAAAAGATTAGCTCCCACCAACGTTACCGTTAAGCGGTCGTCCTTTAAGAAAGAGCGCGTGAGCGAAAGGCTGTTGAAATGAAATGAAGGTTGCGAGCCTTGTAGCGTGTATCTGCCGCGGAAGTAACCACCCGTGACGCCCAATTGTAGTTTCCACCAAAGATCCTGCGTCAGATTAGCGAAGACCGAGCCGCTATAACCGTGATTGTGCTCGCCGCTTGCGTATGATTTGTAGTCATCATAGTTGAGGGCAGCGTTGACGTTGAGGCGCGTAGTCTTTGTCGCGTTCCACATTACATTGAGGTTGAACGTACCGGTTTTTACGTGTGTACGGTTGCCGTAAGTCGAGTTGAGTAAACGCCCGTCAAAGAAGCTATAATTGGACATTTCGTTGGTCGTTGTCGTATAGTTGAGCGAGGCCATTAGGGTTAGGACGCGCCCAAAGCGACTGTAGCCCAATTCGAAATTGTGCCAACGTGTGCTGGTCAAATTCGGATTACCATAACTCAGCATTCCCGGAAAGTTGCGAGCCACATAGGGCGAGAGAGCATCTATGCTCGGTCTGTTAATACGCAGGTTATAGTTGGCTTTTATAATTTGGGTGGGGGAGAGATTCCAACTTGCACTGACTGATGGCACGAGATCGTTGAGCGTCTTGGAGAAAGATGGCTTTGAACCATCAGGATACTTTACTTCAATGCGTGAAGTCTCGAAGCGTAGGCCGATGCGCAAGGCGAGTGCGTCGCGCTGATAAGCCCATTCGCCATAAGCTGCGCCGATGTCGTTGTTGTGACGATAATGAGAAGAACGAGATGGGTCCGGCGTCAATGGTGATGTTGTTTCCGAAGGCCGCGTAAGTTCGTCGAAATCGCTGACGTTTCTGCGCGCGATATACTTTACGCCGGTCGACAGTGTCTGACTTGTTGAAAGCGGTGTGGTAAAGTCGATTTGCCCCGTGTGTTCCGGCGACTTCATTGTGCCTTTTGTGAGTTGGTCAAGCAGTCCGGCTTGATTTACGACTTGACGAAACCAATAGAAGTTGTCAGCTGTCGTCTTCTCATTACTATAATGGTAAGAGAGCGTCAGCTTTTGCTGCGGGTGCTTAAAGGCGTGCTGGTAGTCAACGCCGATCTCAATGTTGTCCATTCCATTTTTCAGCGTGCCTGAGCGATGATTGCCGCCCAAGTAGGTGACGCCGTCCTTGAGTAAGCGAGTTTCGCCCGTTACATCTTGATTTTGCCGGAAACCCCACCAGTTGCTTGAAACGCTGAGTAAGTTGTGCGCATCAAATTCATAACTTGCTTCGAGGCTACCCATATTGCCGTGTGAGCGCTGTTTGGATGTTCCCTCATTTCGGAAGAGTAAATTGCCGGGAGTGGAGAATGTGTTGCGCTCAATCAAGAGATCGGTTGGGATGGATTTGCTTTGAAAAAGATTAAGATTGCCGGAGAGCGTCAGTTTCCCTTGCTTGACCATTGCAAACAAACTTTCGTTTATGCCTCGCTGACTCGCACGGATGCCAGGCGTGAACGTGTAGCCGTTCGTGTTGTCTTGCGTCTGCATAATAATGTTGAGAATACCGGAAACTCCCTCTGCGTCGTATTTTGCGCCGGGGTTAGTGATTACTTCCACGCTTTTTACCGCCGATGCCGGGTAACTTTTGAATATTTCTCCGGGATTGCTGCTCATGAGTTTGTTGGGCTGGCCATTAACGTAAACTTTGAAACTCCCGCTTCCGTTGACTGTAATTTTATCTTGCCCATCAACGGTCACGAGTGGCACTTTTCGCAGCATATCCAAAAGACTTTGTGTCTTGGATTCCGGATCATCTTTTACGGCATAATTGATGCGATCGCCCGTAGCTTTCACCAAAGGCGCTTTAGCTGTAACTACGGCCGTCTTCAAATCGCTTTCGCTTATAAATAATGCGAGTCGGCCCAAATCAACCTGTTTTTCTTCAACCAAAACAAAGCCGCGACTGCAAAATCCTTTGCTCAAAGCGGCAGCTTCGAGCGTATATCGGCCCGCTTGCGTGCAAGTAAGGCTGAAAACGCCTTGTTCATCTGCTACGCCGGTGGCTATTGGGTGCTTGTGCTTCCCTGCTTGATAGAGTCTGATTGTGGCATAAGGCTCTGGCTGTGCGTTGGCAGAATCAACGACAAGGCCTTTGATGGTATAGCTTGCAACTGTTTGTGCTTGTGTCGGTAAGGTGGAAATCAGCACAAGCGCTAAAACCGCAGTGCACATTACGGTATTAAAGGTGTGTTTCATATCATATTTTTTTTATTGTTAGTTCGCTATTTCGGTGTAAGTAGAAAGGGATAATACAGCAAAGATCGTCGTTGGGAAATCCCGCTATGAGAAGCTCTTAAAAAGGTTTGGCTACACAAATCGCGAGGTTTCTTTCTGTATTAGTTTGCTATTACACAGCAAAAATAAAGGATTTGATTATACTAACAAAGGATTCCTAAGTTTTTTTTGAGAAAAGCGTTGAAGAAATTATTGGCTTTTAATTCGACAAAGAGAGGAAAAACTGCCGTTTAATCGCGCATAATTTCAGCTTGTCGGCGTATACTTTCTTCGTGAATAGCTTCAAAAATTGCCTGGATGAATTGAGGTGTCATTCCGTGCGATGTACCATGTACAAAATTGCGTCTTAGAATTTCGTCATAGCGTTTGGCTTGTACGATGGTCAGGTTGTGAGCTTTTTTATAAGCACCTATTTTACGGCTGATTGACATGCGTTCTACCAGCAGGTGAATGAGCGAATTGTCGAGACGATCTATTTGTGCACGCATCTCATCTAATTGTACCGCTTCGTTGCCTCGATCTCGTATAACGAGTTTTCCTAGTATGGACTTCAAAACTTCGGGTGTGATTTGCTGAAAGGCGTCGCTCCAAGCCTGTTCGGGAGAACAATGCGTTTCGATAATCAGGCCATCAAAGCCCAGATCAAATCCTTGCTGTGCTAAAGGAGCAATTAGAGAACGCTTGCCGCCTATATGGCTTGGATCTCCAATAATGGGCAGATTCGGAAGGCGCCGGCGCAGTTCGATGGGGACGCTCCACATCGGCTCGTTGCGGTAAACTTTTTTTCCGTACGTAGAGAAGCCGCGATGGATGACTCCGAGGCGTTTTACACCTGCTTGATTCAATCGTAGGAGACCACCAATCCATAGTTCGATATCAGGGTTTACAGGGTTTTTCACCAAGATCGGAATGTCCACGCCCCGCAAAGCGTCCGCCATCTCTTGCAATGAAAACGGATTTGTTGCCGTGCGTGCACCAATCCACAGCAAACCTACGCCCGCTTTAAGTGCTGCTTCGATGTGTGTGGGCGTTGCCACTTCCGTAGCCGTGATCATCCCCAGTTCTTCGTTGACACGGCGCAGCCAAGGGAGCGCTTCCAAGCCTTTTCCCTCAAAGCCACCGGGCTTGGTGCGCGGCTTCCAAATGCCGGCTCGAAAGATTCGAACACCAAAGTCCGCCAATTCGCGTGCTGTCTGCATTACTTGTGCTTCCGTTTCTGCGGCGCAAGGGCCCGCGATCAAGAGCGTTTTTTCGCCGCAAGGGGCGGCTGGTAAGGCGAGAGGGCGTAAATCTAAGTTCATAAATAATCTTTCGTTTTTACTTGTGCAAAAATACAGAGATTACGGCTTTTCTTCTCTCCTTTCTCTCGTTTTTTATGAGGAGTTTTACGGCTTTATCCCATTAAAGGCTATATTTTCTTTGCGGCCGCTGTTTCTTGTACTAACTTTGCATCACGTAGAAGAGGCTAAAAGTGTGAAGTTATACACTTTGCTCCTGCTAATTTTGATTATGGACGAACGAAGTGATTTTATAGACGCATTGCTACACTACGCTACGGCGCAATTATTGCATCAAGATCGCACGGCCGACTATTGTCGTGGCGCTATCAAAATCTTAGATGCTCGCAATCACCTCTTCACTTTTGTTTTTGTCGACAATACTGACGAGGAAAATGCAATTTATGCGTTGCGCGATTTATGCCGTGTTGATCCGGATACGCTGGATACGATGGTTGATCGCGGTAAAATCGCATCTCTCGCTCGTACTTATTTTGATTAAAACAACAACGATGAGTCGCTGCAATGACGTATACGAAGTTGCAGCACACTTTGAACAGATTAAAGTATGGAAGAACCAAAAGACGAGCTTACGTATCGTAGAAGAATGCCAATACAGATACGTTTTAACGACGCAGATTCTTACGGTCACGTCAATAATAATGCGTATTTCAGCTATTACGACTTAGGTAAGATGGACTACCTCAACTCTGTAATGGGGGCAGATGGGAAAGCACACGGCATTGTGCCGATTGTAGCTAATATCAGTGCCGATTTTTTTCATCCTGTCTTTTATGGAGATGAGATCGTTGTAGAGACCTGCATTCCACATATCGGAAAAAAGAGTTTTACCTTGCAGCAGAGAGCAGTTAACGTAAAAACCAATACGGTTGTCTGTCGTTGCGCCACCGTGATGGTTTGTTTTTCTTTAAAAGAGAAGAGAAGCGTAGAAGTTCCGGCCGATTTTCGGGCGGCGATAGAGCGCTTTGAAAGAGACGAATAAGTTGCTTTGGGGAACCAATGCTTGCCATCGTGGCGCAATCAGCAGTCTGTGAAGCTTTAGAAATGAAACAGCACGTACTACTTGTCGATAAGTTGTCCGATGCCCTAGGCCGCTTGCCGCAAGGGGGGTACGATCGCATCTTTGTGCTGACCGATACGCAGACAGAGCGCCTTTGCCGTCCTTTATTAGGCGATAGCGATTTGCTTTATTCGCCTGATATTATTATAGCTTCGACCGATGCCCACAAAGATCTGGAGGCGTTGTCTCAAGTGTGGACTTTTTTGCAAACACATGGAGCTACGCGCCACTCATTAATAATATGTCTGGGCGGCGGGATGGTCACTGACTTGGGCGGTTTCGCTGCGGCCACGTTCAAGCGTGGGATCGACTTCATCAATGTCCCGACTACGTTGTTGGCTATGGTCGATGCCGCTGTCGGCGGTAAGACGGGCGTTAATTTTAATGGACTGAAAAACGAGATCGGCGTCTTTCGTTCGGCTCAGCGTGTATGGATACATACGCCTTTCCTGCGCACGCTCGATGCCGACAATCTTCGCTCGGGCTATGCAGAGATGCTGAAGCACGCCTTATTAAATAATGTGCAAGCGTGGGCGGAACATTTGGACTTCGATTTGGCTGCGCCCGATTTTGAACGCCTGCAGAAGATGGTAGGCGAGAGTATCGCACTCAAACAGCGCATTGTCGCCGAAGATCCTCAAGAGCACGGCTTACGTAAAGCGCTCAATTTTGGGCACACCGTTGGTCATGCTTTTGAGACCTTGTCGTTTCGTCGCCAGTCTCCGCAACTACACGGTTTTTGTGTCGCACAAGGAATGATTTGCGAACTCTATTTGAGCCACCTGCACAAGGGTTTTCCCCTTGAGCGCTTGCGTGCGACAGTGCGCTACTTGATTGATAATTACGGTCGCTTCGACTTTTCGTGCGACGACTATGATACACTTTACGAACTAATGCTTCACGATAAGAAAAACTTGGGTGGGGTCATCAACTTTACTTTCTTGGGCGATGTCGGGCATATTTTTACTGACCAACACGCCGAGCGCGAAGAAATCTATGAGGCTTTTGATTTCTTGCGCGAAGGTTAACGAATATTTTGGCAAACAATGGCTGTGCAAAGCAGCCGAAATAAAATCAATACAACAATATGAAACGTTCAACTTTAATTCTTACGCTGGCGCTGGCCTTGGCCGGAAGTGCTACGTCTGTGGGCTTTTTGCAGGCAGCGCCGAAAGTAGTCGCCAACGCTCAAACGGTAGCGCCGAATGGGCGTCAATTGACAAAACTTGGTTTGACCGGAGCTCAACTGGAGCAGAAACACGACGGCATTTGGGCCGTTTCGCTCAAAGGCAAGGCCCTTGGCTATGTGATCAACTCTACGCCTTTTGCCGCTAATGTGCAAGGTTATCGCGGACCTGTTCCCGTTTTGGTTTATGTGGACAATTCCGGTAAATGCAAGAAAGTGTATGCACTGCCCAACAACGAGACGCCCTCTTTCTTCGACAAGGCTGTGACGGTGCAAAATCAGTTTAACGGCAAGGCAGCCAAGAAAGCTGCAACGATGAGTGTTGATGCGGTCAGCGGCGCTACTTTTTCCAGTAAGGCTTTGGCTGCAAACGTCAAGGCGGCACTGGATGCGTATACCAAATACGTAAAATAATGTAATGAACAAATGGATTGTAACCGGCGAGCAGCTTCTTTCGCTGCTCGTCGTTTTTCTTCTTTTAGCGGCTACCGCCGTTAGTGCCGGCAAATGGTTGGGCCGGCCGCTCGCGATGGCGCAGGAGGAGCATAAGGCCGTTCCGGCATCTTTCGCAGCCCCAACGCCGCAGCAATTGGCCGCACTCGGACTGAAGGGGGCTGCGCTGACGGAAAAGGATACGGCGATCTGGCGCGTGACGATGCCCGCCGGACAGAACGGGGGTACGATATTGCGAACGGACCATTTTGCGCCGGATGTGAAAGGCTTTGCCGGCCCTGTGCCACTCTTCGTCTTTATCGATAAAGATAGCATTGTGCGGCAGATACTGCCGCTTGAAAACACTGAGACGCCTTCATTCTTCACCCAAGCCGCTCAGGTTTTGGAGGCGTGGCAGGGAAAAAAGGCGCACGATTTGGTGCAAGCCAAGGTCGATGCCGTTAGTGGCGCCACCTTCTCAAGTAGGGCGATCAATCTCAACGTGCAGGCAGCCCTTGTTGCTTATGAGCAACAAAAAGTGGACGCTTTCCCTACGCCGGCTTTGGGTTGGCCTAAGACCATTGCCGTTTTCTTGGTCTTGGGTTTTGGCCTTTTGGCCGCTACGGTTTTGCGTGGCAAGAAGTGGGTGCGCCTTTTAGCGCTTAGCCTCAACGTCCTCGTCTGCGGCTTCTGGTGCGGACAATTTATCTCTGTTTCTCTGCTGCGCGGGTGGCTGATGAATGGTTTCGATCCGCTGCTCGTACTGCCCACTTTCGCTATGCTGTTGCTCGCCATCTTGATGCCTTATTTCGGCAAAAAGAATTATTACTGCCAATGGGTGTGTCCCTATGGCGCACTCCAAGATTTGGCTTTACGCCTGCCCTTGCCTAAGGTGCGTATTCCGGCTAAGGCCTACAAGCGCTTGCGCAATTTGCGCTTCTATGTGTTTATGGCGCTCTTGGTCTTACTCTGGTTTGGCTATGGAGTTTGGTTGTTAGATTACGAACCCTTCTCCGGCTTCCTATTCAGCGTTGCGCCGCTTGGCGTTGTGATTTTCTCGGCCTCATTTATTGGGTTGAGCTTATTTATCCCGCGGCCGTGGTGCACGTTCTTTTGCCCTGTGGGCACGCTACTCAACATTGCTGAGGATCTCGATAAAAAACCGAATAATGTGAAGAAGAAATGAACAAATATAAGATTATCTCTATCGTCCTGGCCCTTGCTTTCATCGTGGCTTTAGTGCGTTCGTTGGCCTTTTCGGGCGAAGCAGCTGCGCCCGCTGACAAAGCTGTGTTTGATAATATTATGACGCGTACCAGCGTGCGTGAATATGCTGACCGGCCGGTGCGGCGCACGCTCTTGGATAGTTTGGCGCGGGCCGGTATGGCCGCACCTACGGCCCTTGATATGCGACCTTGGAAGTATGTCATCGTAGATGATAAGCAGACGCTTCAAACGTTGGGCAACAATCTGCCTTATGCCGGTTTCGCAGCGCAAGCTCCGGCAGCCATCGTGGTGTGTGGCGATACCGCTGTTGTTGATAAGCAGGGCCGGCCAAGCCGATTCTGGGTTGAGGATTGCTCGGCTGCCACGGAGAATATCCTTTTGGCTGCTCACGGCTTCGGACTTGGTGCTGTCTGGACGGCCGTTTATCCGAATGAGGAATTGGTGGATAAGGTGGCCGACATACTTTCACTTCCCGACAAAGCAATTCCCCTCAATGTTATTGTGATCGGCTATCCGAAAGCACCATCTACGCCCAAGGATAAGTTTAAAAAAGAAAACATCCATTATAATACGTGGTAAGCACATAGGCATTTGAAGTACGTCATAGGCCTATGGCTGTAAAGTATGCTGCAATGTTTCTCTGCGAAGCGTTGCAGTTTTTTTATGCGCGCCGTCTTCTCGTTAAGGGGCGTCTGCTGTCCGTTCTTTCGTCACCCACCTCAATGTCTTAACGCTCCTTGGTTTGCGATGACAACAACCTGTTGGTGAGGCAACTACTGATCCTTTATGGAGAAGACCGGCGGCCGAAAGCGTAAGTCGCGCCCAATGCGCCGCGCACTTCACGTGGCGCACCTTATTGTTTATGTCGTTAGGCTGCCGGCTTATATGATGCGCGCCCACTACCGCTATAATGCTACTTGATCTGCAATGGCGAGAAGTAGGGGGGGCATTTCGCTGCTTTTCTTTGGAAAAAGGGCAAGGCAAGTCCTATTATTGCGCGTCCGGTGTTGATTTACGCGTTTTTTATCGTGATGAAAAGACCTTCTTATCGTGAGCGTACGTGTCTACTCTCACGAGCGTACGAGCGTTTCACCGTGGTGAAAATTTGAGAAGGTTAAATCTGCGCGTGCAATAATCGGGTGCAAGGTTTCAAAAGTGGGACTTTGTGCGGCGAAAAATCAAGGGAAAGGGTAGGTGAATAGACTTTTCTGGCCACTAACTGCGTGTGGGCCGACTGTCATCGGTTCGGCCTTATTGTCGTTTTTACTACTGCAAAAAGAGTCCGATGCAAGCGGCACCGGACTTCAAAGTTGAGTAGATTATGTTAATTGCTAATTGTATGTACAATAAGGATTTACTCTTAAGTGAAGAGGTTTACGATCAGAAAATAAATCAGCGGCAAGAACAAAGCAGGAAGCAGATTGACTGTCTTACAGTCTTTAATGTGCAAAATGCCGAGTCCGGCTGCTGCGATTAAGACACCACCGACAATATTCGTCTCCGTCATGATTTTAGCCGTGATTTCAGAGTTCGCCCCCGTAACCAAACCGGCCGAGAGTTTGCCGATCAGGAAGAACGACGACATCCAGATAAACACCGGTACGGACGTGAGCGAAATACCTACGCCGTAAGAGGAAGACAAAACGATGCAGGTGACAAAATTCAGCGTGGCCGCCGTCATCAGGTAGGTGTCGTCGCCGTAGATCGCGCTTCGGATAGGTCCGACCATAGCCAGTGTGCCCACGCAACATAGAAGTACGGCCGTCGTAATACCATCTGCGAGATTGGCAGAGCCCATGTTCTTGGGCGTAGCCTTGCCCACCTTTTTCGAATAATGCTCCATACGTGCATCCAGCTTGAGAAACGAACCGATAACTCCGCCGAAGGCCAAACACATGATGAACAAGACGGGCGTTGTGCTTTTCTGCATATCTTGAATAGCCAGATAGATACCCAGAACCAAGACCGCGATGCCCATACCCGTACTTAAGGCATTGAGATATTGCTCGTTAACTTTACGTTTTGTAAGGCCGCCGATGATACTGCCGCCTATTATCGCTGCGATATTTATGAATATAGCAAACATAGTGTTAGACTTTTGCTGCAAAATTACGATAACGCCGCCGAATAAAAGAGAAAAAAGGAAGTAAAATTTGTATGTCTACGATGTTTTTTAGTGGCTACTCGTTGAATGTCTTTGGCGCGACGTCGCATTTCCGTACGCTATGATCTGCTTAATAGGGCAAAAAGAGGCTCGTACCAGCCCTAAGAGGGTGAAAATACACGCTTGCCGGATGCATACTTTTATGAAAATCTGGTAGTGATAAGGTTGTTCTTTCAAAAATAAAGTTAACTTTGCCGCGTATCAAGTTAATGCAATGTAAGTGTTGCTCTGCGATGTGCCGGCAAGGAAAGCGTCTGTCGGTAAATAGATTAACGAAGTCTAATAGTTGGAACCTATAATTTATAAACCTCAAAACAATGAAAAAAGTTTGTGTTTACTGCCTAATGGCCTTGTTGGCTATGCTCTGTCTGCCGACTAACTTGGCCGCACAAGGGTGGAATTATGATTTTGAAATGGCTAAAGCCGATGGAATCGGAGATCGGCCGAATCATTACGACGTCCTCTTAAACGGTATTTCGTGGTCGATGTATGCGGTCCGGAGATCGGGCAGCTCAAGCGACTTCGCGAATGGTAAAGTGTCGGCTCGTATCTACGGCAGTCGAATGTCGATGAAGGAAATGCCTTACTTGGTGATGAAAGAAGACAAGGTGGGCGGCTTAGGTGTGATTGAATTTTCCTACCGTGCTTACGAAGAGCACGCAACTTCGCAGGTCGCGTGGTGTGTTCAAGTTTCGGAAGACGAAGGTGAACACTGGGAAACCTTAGGTCAGCCTTTTACGCCCACAATGGACGTTGAACGCTTCCACGCAAAGGCAAATGTCGAAACCGGACGCGTGCGAATCGTTCGGGCTGACTATGCCGTCTTCGATTATGCTGCGGCGAAAGGCTTTGATGCCGCATTTAATCTTGACGATATCAGTATTACGGATTACGAAGCCGGTTCGCCTGAGCGCCCATCCATACAGACGGGAGAGGATCGTTTGAATTTTGGGCAGGTGGCTAAGGGTGAAACAAAGACAATCAAACTTAGCGTCGCATATAAGAACTTATCGGCTGACGTAGCTTTGTCCTTGACCGGCGAAGGCGCAAAATTCTTTACGCTATCCAAGGATAAGTTCGCCGTGAGTGAGCCTAATGGGAACGCAGAAGTTGATGTGGCGTTCGCGCCTCAAGCTTCTGGGCCTCAGCAAGCAGTTTTGCAGCTCCAATCCGGAAAAACCATTGCTGAAGTTCAGCTTACCGGCACCGGCATTCGTAAGGCGGGCGACTTTACTTACAGTGGCGGCAGCGGAACGCAAGACGACCCGTACTTAATTTCAAATTCGGGCGATATAGAAGACCTTTCGCTGGCCGTCGATACTGAAACTGATTACGCAGGAAAGTACTTTAAGCTCACCAATGATATAGATATGGAGGCGGTAAAGGCGATGAAACCGATCGGCAACAACTTCGGCACCGAAGGAACTGCACTTAAGGCCTTCAGTGGTACGTTTGACGGCGACAATCATACGATTTCAAACCTCACGATGCGTTTCTCCGGTCGCTTTAATTTGGGTGTCGGGCTCTTTGGTATTGTCAAAAATGCGAAGATTTCCAACTTAACCCTCACCAACTGCTATTTTGAGGCCGACGCAATCGTAGCAAGCGTTGCTTCCGTCTTAGTTGGGTCAGAAATTATCAATTGCCACGCGGGTGAAAACGTAACCGTCAAGGCGCGCCTTAAGCCTTATGCGGGTGGTATCGCAACTTCGTCCTTCTTGACCCCATCTTCAATTGTGGCCTGCACCTCTCGCGCCAACGTAGATGCGTCAGACGTGGCCATTGGTGGAATCTTGGGTATGAGTAGTGCGTCCGGAACAACCATCAGTCGATGCATCAATTACGGTAATGTAAATACGCTCAACAATTTTGCAGGTGGCATTGTCGGCTATGTGGAAAGCGGCCGCCTAAATATTGTTGACTGCCTCAATGCCGGCGAGATCAGCGCCGCATCTTGTGCCGGCGGACTTTTAGGAATGGCTTTGCAGGGCGCTTCGATTGATATTCGTAATGCTTATAACATTGGCCGCGTGACGGCAACTAATCCTGCGGGCGCTTTAGGCCCAATTTTTCCTGCTGCGGCGCTCACTGACGGCCTTACGCTTGATGTACAGAATTGCTATTACGACGAAGCCCTCTTCAGCGGCGTATCTTCCGGTACGGGGTGTGCACTTTCGGAAATGCGGAGTCAGACTTTTGCTGACAAACTTAATGCCGGGCGCTCGGAGATCGTATGGAAGCGTTTCGTTGGTGTGAACAACGAATTGCCCGTTCCGTGCGGTGAAGGAGAAGTCATAGATGGGCTTATGCAGCAAGCGTTGGCGGCCTCCTATATTCAGGTTGAAGCCGGTCAAATTAAGACTGCAGCCGGCGTGCGTCTTTTAGGCGTGTGTGATGTCGCAGGTCGTCAGTATGCACCTGCATCTAAGTTGGCCGCAGGTACATATATTGTGACCTTTATGCCTGTTCAGGGTGCGCAAAAGCCTATGTCGGTAAAGATAATCGTACCTGTACGCTAAAAACATAAGTATAATCATAAACGAATATTGATAATGAAAACTATAAGACCAATCCGTTTCCTCCTTGCCTGCGTTCTGCTGCTCTTTGCTGCTGATCATTTGCAAGCGCGAACGAATAACGACGACCATGGCGTTTTAGTAGCCAACACGCTATCCATACCTTTTAATCGCACGTATCGCATGTATGTCAAGAAGTATAATACGGCGACGCAAAATCACATAAATAAAGGCGAGCGCATCGTGATTCGTTATGCCTCAGAAGACAGTACGATCGTATTACCTCAAGGCAACGCCTTCAAATCTGTCGGTAACGGAAGCGTCCGGCTCAAACTGCTCATATCAGGTGCTTATCCAGGCACACTCGATGCCTTTGATCCCAATAATATCTTGGATGAAATGCCTTTTACGGTCGAAGTAAAAGACCACGTAGATATGCCTTTTCCTCAGTTTAGTGTGAGTTGGGGACAAGAAAAATCGAAAACGATGAGCGAAATGCTGCAAAGCGGAGCCTATACAAACTATACCGCAGATTATTGGGCTATGAATCCGAAGATTGGCGAACAAGATCGTGCCGGCTTGGAGATATTCTCCACGCAGAATGCCGAGTTTCCGTTTTTGATGCTCGCTTTTACGCCCGACGAGGACGAACTTTGCGCCGTATATCTCTTGGCCGCTTCTTGGGAACGTGTGACAACGCCGCAAATAAGTGAGGTCTACAAACTTCTTGCGGCCAATGGTTTTAAGGATCGAGGTATGAATCCGGATACGCATTGCTGGCAAATGTACAACCCCACCTCAAAAACTTTAGCTACGTGCGGACTTATGATCGTGCAAGGTTGTGGTTATTGCTACGTAGGTCTTTCTTATTTGCCGGAAGATCCGGATCCTTCGAGCGTTCAAATGGCGCGTGCCGAGCAGCCCAACATTGTTTGCGAGATGAAAGATGGATTGTTGAGCATCGAAGCCGAGCAATACGTCGGCCGGCAGTTGGCTGTTTATACGCTTGATGGGAAATGCTTGCGCGTAGCTACGATTCGCCGTGGCGTAAATCAAGTGGGCAACTTACCTCGTCAGCCGCTTTTCTTGCGAATAGACCAATGCGCAGCCATAAAAATCCTGCCTTAATACGCCTACAACGCCTTCTGAATGCACGCCTTTTGACGTATGAAGCATAGAAAGGCGCGTGTAGTTTAATAGTTACCAACAACGATACCCTTAAAGCTCAATTGTGCAGTTCAGGGTATCGTTGTTCTTCGTTTTGGGAAGAACAAACTGAGCCCTTAAGCACAGATGAAATGAAGGACGAAGGCTTAAAGGATGCGGAACTCCATTCATTTGCCGCCGATGTCTCTACTATCGCCAAGCATTTTTGAAAAACAACGGATGGGCTCTCTTTTCTTGCAAACGCTATCCCCGCATAGTGTGCCGCCTTTTTGCTTGCCGATCAGTAGGCTTGGTCAGAGCACTCTTCTCGATTGTCTTTTTCGGTTTATATTTGATTTTTCAACCACGAAAACTTGAAAAATTGAAGCCCATCTCTTGCATGCAGACTTTACCATCGTGAGCGTAGACCTTTTTTCTCACGATAATACAGTTGTACGCTCACGAGCGTACAACCTTTTGCTCACGAGTGTAAGCTGAAGAGACGCTTCGTAAGCAGTTAGTATGCCTGCTCTTTACGTGGGAAAAAGAGGCTTGATGTGGCCCTTTTGTAGACTTATAGCGTAAGATGCTGTGAAGGTGCGCGTAATTGCAGGCGCTCAGTATGGCTAAGGAAAATGGGCTGACGTCATATTCGTACAGGTTGCGCTCAATAAAGCATTTCCCGAGCTGAGGCGGGCCGCTTAGGGTTGAAAAATGCTACTGCTTATACGCCTTGTGAGCTGTGGAGTATAAACAAAAAAATAGCGGACGTTCTTATTCAGAAATCGTCCGCTATTGTTAACGTAAACTTCGTTTTGAGCCTCTTGTCGGATTCGAACCAACGACCCCGAGATTACAAATCACGTGCTCTGGCCAGCTGAGCTAAAGAGGCGGGGTGGGTAAGCTCTCTGCATCGCGCCGCTACAACCAACTACCTTTGCTGCGGTCAAGCCCTGGAGGATTCGAAGGGAGCTGGCCGTACAGCACTTACCCATTTTCTGGATGCAAAAGTAAGCTATCCTTTCTTTACGACCAAATATTTTCAAGGATTTGTTGGCTTTAGCCCCATCTTTTCTGCTTCTTGGAGTACGAAAGCCAAGGCTTCCTCATAAGAATTGGGCACTTTCCCATCTAAAATAGCGTCTTTGAGCGCAGCTTTCAAGAGGCCCACTTCGCGGCAGGGAGGTAAGGAAAAGCGGCGCATAATCTCGTCGCCGGTTACGGGGGGCTGGAAATTGCGAATGCGATCCTTTTCTTCGATGGCGATCAACTTCTCGCGTACCAACTTGAAATTGTTCAAAAAATTTCGCTTGCGCTGTGCGTTTTTGCTCGTTACGTCGGCCTCGCACAAGAGCATCAAGTCGTCAATATCATCTCCGGCATCAAAAAGCAGGCGGCGCACTGCACTGTCCGTGACAATGTCGTCGGCAATAACGATGGGCCGCATGTGTAAGCCAACCATTTTCTTGACGTATTTCATACGTTCGTCGAGCGGAAGTTTGAGTCGGCGAAAAAGAGCCGGCGTCATCTTCTCTCCTACGAAGTTGTGGTTGTGGAAAGTCCAACCTACGGCCGGCTCCCATCGCTTGGTCTTCGCCTTACCTATATCGTGGAGCAAGGCAGCCCAGCGCAGCCAGACGTTATCCGTGCGCCGCGCCACGTTGTCCAATACTTCGAGCGTATGGTAGAAATTGTTTTTGTGTGATTTTCCATTGCGCGTCTCCACATTATCCAATGCGCTCAATTCGGGCAGGATGATCGGGAGTAAACCGCTGCGTTGCAGTTCGACAAAACCGATGGAAGGCAAAGGAGCACGCATGATTTTGTTCAGTTCTTCGATGATTCGCTCGCCGCTGATGATGCTTAAGCGCTCGGCATTGCGCTCCAAGGCAGCAAAAGTTTCATCGTCGATGCGAAAATTGAGTTGCGTGGCGAAGCGCACACAACGCATCATACGCAGCGGGTCGTCGGAGAAAGTAATATCCGGATCAGTGGGCGTGCGCAACAAGCCGTCTTCCAAATCCCACAAGCCATCAAAAGGATCGACCAGTTCGCCATAGCGCGCAGTATTGAGGCAGACGGCCAAAGCGTTGATCGTAAAATCGCGACGCATTTGATCGTCTTCGAGTGTTCCGTCTTCTACGATTGGTTTGCGCGAATCGTGACTGTAACTTTCGCGGCGTGCGCCGACAAATTCTATTTCTTGATGATGATATTTCACTTGTGCTGTCCCAAAATTTTTGAAGACAGAAAGGTGAGCTGCGCGCCCCAAACGCTTCGTCAAGGCTTCGGCCATTGCGATTCCGGAACCGACGACCACAATATCAATATCATTTGTTGGGCGTTCTAGAAAAAGGTCGCGCACATAGCCACCTACGACGTAGCACTCAAGCTGCAACCGGTCGGCCGTTTGCGCTAATTCTCTGAAAAGCGGCTCACGATTGAGCAGTTGTATGATATCGGTTGGGGTTAAATGTCTCATTCAATTTTGTTTTACGACTGCAAAATTAGGATTTCGGCACACAGTGGGCAAGAAAAAACGTGTCAAAGCGCCAATGCGCAAAGACACGATTAAACATTCTTATCATCCATACCATATTATATATAGTATGGCGATGCATCTCCATAGGTTACTTCAACACAACAAGAATCTCTTTATCGCTTTCGATAACGTCGATCTTGTCTTCGCGAAGTAGCCAGCCAAGTCCAAGGTAAAGCTCCTTATCGGCACGAACTTTGATATACTTCTTAAGTTCTTTACCGGTGAGCTTACCATTCTCATTCAAAGCCACCCAAATTTTGCCGGCTAATTCTCCTACTTTTTCAGTAAACATAAGTCTAATTTTATAGTATAACGGTACTTTCTTCTTTTAGCTTACAACACCGTTTGGCGCGTTTGAATCTTTGGCGCATCTTATCTTTATCGTTTGCGCCCATCTCCTATTGCAAATATAGGTTTTTCCACCTATTCTTGCTACGATTATGGAAAGAAATGTACGTTCAAAAGTCCTTTTTTGTGCTAAATATAGAATAAATGGCCTATTTCTTGTAGATTTGCAAACCATATCTTACGATTTATTTATGCTTTCTGTTCTTATTCCAACCTATAATTGCGATTGCTCCACCTTGGTTAGCGACTTAGCACATCAGGGGTTGGAATTGATGGAAAATACAAAGGAGGGCTTTGATTTTGAAATAATCGTCCTCGACGACTGCTCAACACTTGAGCCGCTCAAGGCTGTAGCTGAGAAGGTCAATGCGCTTCCCCATTGTCGCTGGATAAGGGCCGAACGCAACAGTGGGCCGGCTGCATCGCGCAATCATCTGATTGATTTGGCGCGTTTCCCGCATCTCTTATTTATAGATAGCGATGCGCAAGTGTGTACGGCGGACTTCTTGGTGCGTTATTGGGACGTGCGCGATCAGGCGAAGGTCGTTTGCGGCCGCCTCTACACGCCTTCCGGACCTGCGCCTGAAGGGCACGAATTGCGTAGCCGCTATGAACTATCGGCGGAAAGGCTTCGGCCGGCCGATGTGCGTCAAAAGCAGCCGTATCGTTTCTTCACGATGTTTAATGCGATGTTTGCGCGAGAAGTGTTTGACTCGGTGCGCTTTGACCCGCGCTGTACGGATTATGGTTATGAAGATGCGCTTTTGGGATTGGAACTTCGATCTGCTCATTTTTCGATTCTGCATATCGACAATCCACTTATACACACCGGTATTGATTCGAACGAAAGTTTTCTGAAGAAAACGGAGACGGCATTACGTACACTCAGCAAATTAGGCGAACCGATGCAAAGCGAAAGTGGACCGTCGCGCCTCTATCTTCAAGCAAAAAGGCTTGGCTTGAGCGGTTTGCTGCGTTGGACATTGGGTTTTTGGAGCCGGCACATGCGCCGTTACTTATTAGAAAGTAAGGGCCCCTCGCTGTTTATCTTCTCTCTATATAAGTTATGGTACTACGCCGATTTACAAAAATCGAAGTGCAAGGCTACCAAGTCGAACGGCGGCGGAAATTGATCAGCACGGGAGCTTCTTCTTGCTTAGGTAGCGGCTGTGACTGTTTGTGATTCTTCTTTTTGCGTAGCTTCAAGAGGTCTCTAAAATCGATAAAGTCGCGCTGTAGTAACAGGCCAACGCCCTGCGTCGTCAGCGAGGACTTGGTATAGTAGCGATCGTTGGTTTCGCTATAGGCTTTCAAGCTCACGCCTCCTCCGGGCGTTAGTAAATAACGTAGATCAAAGTCGCCTATAAAGTTTGTATTGTTGATTGGCTTATCGCGATAACCGAAATTTCCATTGATGATAAGCCGATTATTTAATAGACGGCCGCTTAACAAGCCTTCGACTTCCATATCTTTCCAGCCAACAAGGCCCGTCTGAACGTTAGCACCAAAGGACCAATTAGAATTGCCTATCGCATTTTGCAACACGTTGTTCAATTGGTCACTTAGCGTGTTAGATAGGAAGCTCTTCATTGCTGCCGTACTCTGCGTTTGTCTTGTTCCGGCGTTTGTTTGATCATAATCGTAAGTGTAAAAGCGTCCAATGCTTAAAAGATATAATACCTGCATATTCATATCTTCCTCCGAACTGATCAGATTTCGCACCATCTGCTTCTCATCTTCATTAACCGTGGGAAGATCGAGGTCAAAAGAAACTTGCGGGTTGCCGGCTTTACCCTTAATGTTTAGCAAACAATTGACGCGCACCGTATTTCGACTGAAGTTGTTGCCAATATTTAAATCGCTCAGTGAGGCAGATTTCACCGTATATACAGCTTGCATATCCAAATCACCTTGAAATGGATCGCCCGCAAAAATCATTTTACTCCCCGGCGTCAGCGTAAAATTCTTACGAATTAGATCCTGCACACTGATCCTATACGATCCACCATCAATCTTATAAGTGCCATACATCTTAAACGCACCCTTATTGTACCAATTCGCACGAATAGGTCCCGAGCCGTGGAGTGTGAGCATGTTACCCGCTTTTTTGTCCGTTACGATCTTCAGTGTTGCTTCAGGGCGCACATCAAACAAGAGATTTAGTTTAATATCCGTTGGCTGGGCCATTGATTTTATGTCAGCAACAGCTCCTTGCTTTACAAGCGAATCCTTTCCATTATGCAGACGCAACAAGGCATTGTCGCCCTTCTCCGGCGCATCGGCAGTATAGGTCAGCGTTGTGCCTTCTTCAGTGCGCATATCCAAATCGGCCTCAAAGAGTCCCGGCCGTCCGCTCAAGTGTGCGCTGCCTGAGCCATAAGCTGTAGCATAAAAAGGCAAGTCTGCCGATTGTGAGTGCTTATATACTAAGAGGTTTTCTGCAGAAATATTGAAATCATACGTCAAGTTATGCAAATGATTGTGGCGTAAATAGCCCTGCGCGACGCCCTTTCCTTTTTCTCCATCTGAAATGGGAATTTCATTGAAGCTAAACAAGCCGGGGCGTATCACGACGCGCCCGCCATCGACCTTATAATGTGCCCCCGTAGCAGCAATTTGTGCTTCCAGCTCCACCTCTTCTTCGCCTTCCAAGTCTAATTGTTTCAGCGGGCCAAAAAGTCGAACGTGTCCCGTTGCTTTTCCGCGCAGGTCATTAAAAATGTCGCCCACCCATCGGCGCAGGAAGCGCAGATCAGTCCCTGTTCCTTTTATGAAGAGGTCTAAATTCTTATGCAGGAGCGATACGTAGCCTTTCACATCAGTCACACCCTCTTCCGGATTCAGAATATGAGCGTCTATGTTAATCTGTTTTTGTTTTGTGTCAAATCCACCTCGGATGTAAGCCGTCCCCATCGGCCCGTTGTTTATCAAAAAACGAGGTATCTTCAAACCTACGGAGACTATGGGGTAGCCGGCCGTTTCCGATACGCTGAGTGTGCCCGTTGCCGGTCCGGCAAAGGCTACGTCGTGAAAGTTTACAAGGTTCAAGATATAGTCTACATTCACCTTCTGTAAAGTTGCCACGATCGAGTCTTTAGGTGAGGGCGACAAGCGTCCGCTTATAGACAAGCTGTGGTCGCCGTGCTGTAGCGAGAAGCCTTTTACGTCCAAGGTGCGGTCTACATAAGCCAATTCGCCTTTGGAGAAGGTCCACAAAGTATCACCGACGGTCATCGTTGTCGGCACAAAATCTGTTCGGATCAAGCGTCCACGCGACGTTTGTTTGAACGTAGAGATCAATTTCATATCACCCTTAAACTCGTGCTCATCTGCGCCGGCCCAAGCTAAGTGTGTATGGAGTTTTCCGCTGTCTGTTTTTGCCTCCAGCGCCACTCTCATCTGCGTATTTCCTACCTCTTTTGCCGCTTGTACCAAGCCTGTATAGCGCGTTCCTTCTCCTTGCAGATAAAAGCGCAAATCGGAAAGGGTAAAGTTGTTGTATGATAGAGTCGGTGCACTAATGATGACGGATGAGCGTGTGCTGTTGCTTAACTTGCCCTCTATTTTGATGCCCTTTTCGGCATATAAGGGGATGTGAAGAAAGCGATTGAGCACGTCTGTCTCTTTTACCTGTCCTTTAAAGGCCAATGTCGTTCGTGGAGACGCAATCGGCTTTGAGAAGAAGCCGGGTAAACTTCGGTCTAATAAAGAAAAGAGCAATTGTTTAATCGTAGCGGGCGCTATGGGTCCATCTACCAGCAAGTCGGCAAAGTCACTTTTTAAGTCTAAGCGATTATATTGTTTGGAGAGTTCTAATTGATTTAAGCGATAAGGGCTGTCAGTGCCGGAGAGCGTGAAGTCATTTACCTTGATATGGCCGGTGAGTTGCTTCAAATCATCTACCACCATCTTGACGTGGCCAGAGAATGAGGAAGCACCAAAATAGCGGGTCAAGTTCAATCTTCCCGGGTTCAATTGTTTCACGTCTGCTTCCAAGCGTATCGCTTCCAAGTTTGTCCCACGTAAGCGAGCCTGCACCGTTCCGTTTAAGTCGGCCGCAGGGTCTTTCGCCGTAAGCTTAAGTTGCAAATCGTCGTTTCGCTTATTGATGGTTGCTTGCAGATTGTTGTAGAAATGTCCACGATATTGCCCGCTTTCAAGCGCAAGTTTTAGATCGGCTTTACTACCATCGCGTGCTACGCTACCCGATAGGGTGGCATAGAGCTGATCCGGCAAATCCTGATTCTGCGCTATGATTGTCGGGCGTAGGGCTTTTACTTTTAAGTTGCCTTCGTAGTGTCCATTAAAAGCCAGACGGCCTTCTACGCTTCCTACGGCTGTCTTCAACGTGCCTGCAACGCGATTGATGCCGCCTTTTTCCCAATGTAGCCGACCGGTATAGTCGACATAGGCCAGCGTCTTTAGGAAAGCGGGTAGGGGGCGGTGCAAAAAATGTAGAAAGGCTTGCGAGATAAGACCCTCGCGAAGATTCAGCGTTTTGATATTTGCATCCGCACTCACGATGTGCCCATTCTTGCGACTGAGTTTGCCGCTCAGCGCCAGCAGCAAGTTGTTATGCTCTTCGTGGACGTACCAGTTTTCGAGCACGATTTCTTTGGCATTGACGGCAAACAGTCCGCGCGCCGTCAGAGTGTGCGCAAAACCGCGCAAGCGAGGCACAAGAAAACCGAAGTCTGTCGTCGTGAATTGGGCGTTATCAATACGGCCGGCCAAATACAGGGTTTTGAAGAAATCGTCCGGTTTATAAAAAGCCAGCAGGCGCGGAAAACCAATATTTGTGCCCGGCAACTGCAGGGCAAAGTCTTGTATATCAGCGCGCGTCTTGTTCGCAGCCAAGCGCAAGCTCAGGCGTCGCAAGTCTAAACCGCTCTGCTCGCGCAGAGAAAGCTCACGCACACGTATGTTGATGCTATCCGGCGTCAGATGCTTCAAGCTAACGTTAGCATTGATGTCGGAAACAACTAAGTGGTTCACATTCAATTTTTCCGGACTTCGAGGGGCGTACAAGGCGTGATAGCTTGCTTTGCAGCGCCTCAAGATCAGCGAGTTGATGCGCAAGTCAAGATTAGAGGGCGATTGATCTTTGGAGCGGAAAGCATCGAGCAAAAACTGAAAATTGGGCGCTTTATCCGGACTTTCTTTGTAGAGGTTTACTTGCGCATCGAGCAGCGAAACCGTACGCAGCGAAACACGCCCTTGAAATAAGGAGCGAAATTCAATCTTAGCCGACATAAGATCAGCACGTAGCAATTCTTTTCCGCGCTGATCGGCTAAGTAGACATCAGTTAGGATCAAACGATTAAACAGGCCCAACCGTACACCACCAATTTTGACCTGCGTATGCAGACGGTCTGAAAGTTGCTGAGAAACAAGCCGGCTCACCCAGCGATCAGCCGGAGAAAAGTTGAAGATAATCAATAGCAGAAGGTAGAGAGACAATAATCCCCCTACGACCCATCGCGCTATTTTTCCCAACTTCTTAATATGCCGACTTCTATATTAGTCGCAAAGTTACGATAAAAAGATGGAAAATAAGGCCATCTCACATTTCATAACTATCTGTCAACGTAGTAGACAAGAAGGATGTAAACAAAATTAACGACAGCCCTAAATGTGGCGTTTTCGTAAAGACTTTTTTCCTTTTTCTTTTGATGGATTTTTAAGAAGCACACCATTATTTAGCTTGCGCTCGTGAGCGCAAACCTTTTTCATCGTGAGCGCAAACCTTTTTTCTCGTGAGCGTAAGCTCTTTTTCTCGTGAGCGAAAACGTGCTATTTCAATTTTGCGCGCCATTTTTGTGGGGCAAAATTGTTCTTAATCAGGCTCCTGTGTTTCTGCAGTGGGAGCTGCTAAGTTTTCCTTCGCCTTGTCTAAATATTGTAGCGCTACCGGATCGTCTGTCTTTAGTTGCTGTAAGAGTCGCTGCCAAATTGTAGCGGCCTCTTTGTAGATTTTGTTTCTTCCCAAAAGGAACGTATAACGCAGCAAATGGTCTTGATCCGTCGGATCTTCTAACCCTCGCCCGATGATCGTGAGGGCTACGGACGTTTGCTTTTGAGCTAAGGCTGCTTCAGCTATTTGTAGGCGTACGTCTTGCACGTCTATGTTGGCTGAATTTGCACTCATCATCGTTTCTAAGGCCTCTTCGTAGCGCTCGGCATAGAGGAGAACCGAGCTCAGATGGGTCACAATGCGCAGATGATCCACGCTGTCTTGCGGGCAACGCAAGGCTGCTTCTCTGAAAAGGCGAATGGAGGTGTCGTAAAGGCGTAGTCCGCCCATTTGTTCAGCCAAGAGGAGGTATACTAAGTAGTCGTCCGGATTGCTATCCAGAAAGTCTTGAACCAAGGTTGAGGCCTCGGCACTTTTACGTAGGCCGATGAGCGATAGTATTTTAATACGCGTGGCGCGACTGTTGTCGGCGTTGATCGTAAGAGCGTAGTCGCAACTGTCAACTGCTTCTTCAAACTTCTCGGCCTTGTATTGCACTTCTGCCAATTGTACCCAAGAGATGTCGTCGTATGGATCTAAGTCGATCATTTTATTGATGGCGTCGATAGCAGCATCGAAGGATCTTAGATTGCAATAGGCTTCTCCTTGGAGTTCGTAAAGGTGTTTTTGGTCTTGATAGCCATCCGGCAGCGCTTTAAGGAGGCGCAGGGCGCGATCATAAAGCCCATAGTCGAGTAGAAGTTCGATATAGTCAACGTGAAATTCGACACCAAACTCGTCGCCTTTGAGCTTGAAAGTCTCCGTGAAGATTTTCTCCGCTGAATTAGCATCCAGTTTGCAGAGCATCTTTTCGATATAAAAAAGAGCCACTTCCTTCTCGTTGGGTTCGGAGAGTTGGTGGATGATTTCCTCTGCCTCTTGCCAGCGCAGCCTGTCTTTCAGACGATAAGCCTTGGTCAAGAGCAGATCGTCATTGTCGGGATGGAGTCGAAGTGCAATTCGCAAGCACTCATCTGCTTCTTCGAGTTTGCCTTGCTTGATATAATATTCCAGAATATCAATTAAGGATTCGGCTTCCATATAGAAAGGCTCTCCGGATGCAATCAAGCGTTCATATTCTTCAATGAGCGCTTGCAGAGAATGGTCTGGATTGGGCATGATTATAGAATGAAGTGGGAGAGGGGTAAAATAAAGTGGAAAGAGAGCCAAATGATATAGCTCCCTTCCCACGCTCATTTGTTTGTATTTAGTTCTTTTTGCCCCAGCTGTCTTTAAGTCCTACGGTCTTATTGAAGATCAGATGGTCGGGCGTAGAGTCTTTATCGTAAGTAAAGTAGCCGATGCGCTGGAATTGCAGGTACTTGTTGGCCGTTTGCTCAGCCGCATAGCGCTCTACATAGCAATTGGTGAATACCTTTTTAGAGTCCGGATTGACGAGTTCGCGGAAGTCTCGCTCGTCTTCGGATGGGTTTTCTACGGAGAAGAGACGGTCGTACTCGCGCACCTCAGCCGGTAGGCAGTGGGCGGCACTCAGCCAATGGAGCGTGCCTTTTACTTTTCGGTTTGCGCCTTCCATTCCGCTGTGACTCTCAGGATCGTATTCGCAATATACTTCCACGACGTTGCCGGCTTCGTCTTTCTTGCAACCGGTGCAACGCACGATGTAGGCATTCTTTAAGCGAACTTCTTTGCCGGGCACCATACGGAAGAATTTCTTGGGTGCATCTTCCATAAAGTCTTCACGCTCCATCCAAAGTTCGCGACTAAAGGTGATCGTATGCGTGCCTTCTGCCTCGTTTTCGGGATTGTTGATGGCAATCATCTCTTCTTCCTTGCCCTCAGGATAGTTGGTGACGATGAGTTTTACGGGGTGGAGCACAGCACTCAAGCGCAGGGCGCGCGTATTTAGGTCTTCGCGGGCGGCGGCTTCAAGCATTGCAAAGTCGTTGAGCGCGTCAAACTTCGTATAGCCAATCATATCGATAAACTTACGCACAGCTTGTGGCGAATAACCACGCCGGCGAAGTCCGCAAACGGTCGGCATGCGCGGATCATCCCAACCATCTACAATGTGCTCTTGCACTAAAGCTAGAAGTTTGCGCTTACTCATCATTGTATAAGTGAGATTGAGCCGATTAAACTCATACTGGCGCGGCCGATGATCGTTCAGGTCTTTTCCTTCTTTGAGTTCGTCGATAAAATAGTCGTATAAAGGGCGATGGGGCACAAACTCAAGCGTGCAGATAGAGTGAGTGACGCCTTCAAAGTAGTCGCTCTGTCCGTGCGCAAAGTCGTACATCGGATAAGCTTTCCATTGATCGCCCGTGCGATGATGGTGCTTATTGATCACACGATAGATGACCGGATCGCGGAAGTGCATATTAGGATTTGCCATATCTATTTTGGCGCGCAGAACCATTGCGCCTTCGGGCACTTCGCCTGTGTTCATCTTCTCAAAGAGCGCCAAACTTTCTTCAATCGGCCTGTCGCGATAAGGACTGGGCTTCCCTGGTTCCGTCGGCGTGCCTTTTTGTGCGGCAATCTCTTCACTGGATTGCTCGTCAATATAAGCTTTGCCCTCCTTAATCAGACGTACGGCAAAGTCCCATAGTTGTTGGAAGTAATCGGAGGCATAATAAATGTCGTTCCATTGAAATCCTAACCATTTAATGTCTTCTAAGATCGCCTCTACATATTCTGTGTCTTCCTTCTGCGGATTGGTGTCGTCGAACCGCAGATTACATTTCCCGCCAAAGCGTTCTGCTATGCCAAAGTCCATACAGATTGCCTTCGCGTGACCTATGTGGAGATAACCGTTGGGCTCGGGCGGGAAGCGTGTTTGAAGCCGACCGTCGTTTTTGCCTTCTTTCAAATCGTTGTCAACGATCTGCTCAATAAAGTTCATTCGTTCCTTGATCTCGTTCGTGTTCTCGTTGTGCGTACACATACTCTTGCTGTTAAGTGTGAATGGATAAATCTTCAATCTTGCGATTTAGTTACCCATTTCTGAAATAAACTTGATGCGGACAAGGCGTATTTCCTCCTCAGAATAATCTTCGCCTAATTCGTCGATGGCCACTTCTAAATCGTCTGTCTCACTCTTTTTGAAATAGTCGTAGATATCATGGACGTGATCTTCGTCCATAATTTCATTGATAAAGTAGTCGATGTTGATCTTTGTGCCGGAGTAGACGATACTCTCAACCTCTGAAAGCATCTCATCAAACTCGACGCCGTTAGAGACGGCCAAATCGTCAAGTGCCACCTTGCGGTCGATACTCTGAATGATAGCCACCTTAAACTTTGATTTCTTGGGCACAGTGCGAATGCGAATATCCTCCGGGCGCTCTATTTCATTGTCTATACAATATTGTTTTATGAGCTGGCAAAACTCATCGCCGTATCGCTTAGCTTTACCCGATCCTACGCCCGGAATGTTTTGTAGTTCGTCTGTCGTCTGTGGGAAGACGGTAGCCATTGCCTGGAGTGAAGGATCTTGAAAGATTATATAAGGTGGCAAGTTTAATTCTTTAGATTTCTTCTTACGCAAATCTTTCAGCATTTCATATAGCTCCGGCGCTACAGTTGTTTCCGCACCATTTTGCACCGGTTCGCTTTCTGCCGCATCTTTGTATTCGTGATCTTCCACAATCTTGAAACTGACCGGATGAGAGAGAAAATGTTCTCCCTTATCTGTCACATTAAGAATGCCATAGTTGTCAACTTCCTTAGACAAGTAGCCGGCGATCAATCCTTGTCGGATGACAGCGTTCCACGTTTTCTCCGAGTAGTTTTCGCCACAACCAAATTCTTCTAATTGCTCGTGCTTGTGAGCCAAGACTTCTTCAGTCTCATTACCCAGCAAGATATCTTTTATATAATCGTCGCGAAAATTCTCTCGGACAGCGAGCACAACTTCCAAGACGCGACACAATAAATCTTTTGCTTCCACTTTCTTTTTCGGATGTAAGCAATTGTCGCAATTGCCACAGTTCTCTTTTTTATATTCTTCTCCAAAATAATGCAAGAGCATCTTACGGCGACATACAGATGATTCCGCATAAGCTGCTGTCTCTTTGAGTAGCAGCCGGCCTATTTCTTGTTCGGCCAAAGGCTTGCCCTCCATAAATTTTTCCAATTTCTTAAGATCGTCTGGAGAGTAGAAGGCTAAACATACGCCTTCTCCGCCATCGCGGCCTGCACGGCCTGTTTCTTGATAGTAACCCTCCAAACTCTTTGGAATGTCATAATGAATCACAAAGCGCACGTCAGGCTTATCTATACCCATACCGAAGGCGATTGTCGCAACAATGATGTCAATTGACTCCATCAAGAAATCGTCCTGCGTTTGCGAGCGCGTCTGCGGATCCATTCCTGCGTGATATGCTGCGGCTTTGATGTTGTTGGCGCGAAGCACTTCTGCCAATTCTTCTACTTTCTTACGACTCAGGCAGTAAATAATTCCACTCTTGCCTTTGTTATGGTGGATATAAGTGATAATGTCCTTATCAATGTCTTTTGTCTTTGAGCGCACCTCGTAATAGAGGTTGGGACGGTTGAAGCTGCTCTTAAACTCTTTGGCATTGAGGATGCCCAAGTTTTTCTTTATATCAAGTCGAACTTTATCCGTTGCCGTAGCTGTGAGTGCAATGACCGGGGCGCGTCCTATTTCGTCTATGATAGGGCGAATCTTCCTATATTCAGGGCGAAAATCGTGACCCCATTCTGAAATACAATGCGCCTCATCTATTGCATAGAAGGATATTTTGACCGACCGTAAAAATTCTACCTGTTCGCGCTTTGTCAGGCTTTCCGGAGCGACGTAAAGCAGCTTTGTCTTGCCTGTTCTGATGTCGTCTTTAACCTGATCTATGGCGCCTTTTGTGAGCGATGAGTTGATAAAATGGGCGATGCCGTCGTCTTCGCTCGTATGGCGGATAGCGTCTACTTGATTCTTCATCAAAGCAATCAATGGAGAGATAATAATGGCTACGCCGTCCATCAGCAGCGAGGGAAGCTGATAGCAGAGCGATTTGCCGCCACCTGTCGGCATCAATACGAAAACGTCTTCGCCGTTGAGCAGTGTGCGAATGATAGCTTCTTGGTTGCTCTTGAAAGAGTCGAATCCAAAGTATGATAGCAGTTTTTCTTGTAGATTCAGTTTTCCGTCCATTGTAATCCTTCGATACGGTTGCGTTCCTCTTCGTTTTCAACCCTTTCTCTGTTAGCAGTTAGAGAGTTAAGTCTTCTCTGAGGGACTATCAGGAACAAAGTTAAAAAGAACTTTTGAATACGCGGAACTTTCTGCAATTTTTTACGACAAAATCATGCTCCGTAAAAGAAGCATTATCGAGACCATCAATGATATGCTCAAGAACGTGGCACAGATTGTTCATACCCGCCACAGAAGTGTATCAAACTTTATTGTCAACCTTTTGGCAGGAATGGCAGCTTATGCTTTCTACGATACAAAACCCTCTATCAATATGGAGTTTGAGATGGAGGGAGAAGCAGAGGTGAAGCAGCTCACACTTTTCTAAAACATACTTGCGTGAAACAATGAATCTTCGGCCTACAGCCAGGTCGAAAGAATCGTTGTGGACTATAAACTGAGGAATAAAAGAGGGGACCTTAAACCGAATTGGGGTTAGGGGCTATTGCTGCCTATTGCCTGTTTCCAAAGAAGCCATGCATCAATGTGCAAAGGACTATTGATACACAGCTTGCTTTGTTTTGAATTCGTCGAACTCACGTTATTTTCATCAAGAATCAAATAAAAGGGCTATCATACGCAAGCATTGCACAATAAATTCATCTTTAATCAGTTGAAAAGTAAGCGGCCTAAAGAAGTGACTACATTTTGCGCTTACGATGATGCGTCACGCAAGAATGAGAATGTGAGCAAGCCAAATAAAAACGCCTTCAGCATCGGCCTCAAAGGGTTGCCCTTTGCACCTCGTGATACCATAAGCATCATTGTTTAAATCAAAAGAGCGGAATAAATAGCCCTTTTTTTGTACTTTTGCGGCGACATAGCCTTTCAAGCGGTTTTACCAACCGAACAGATGGCTTTGCCCATATAAAAATCTATTTTAGTGTTCTACATCAACTAGAAAAGTAACACAACTTATGCATATAAGAAGACTTATTGTAGCCCTATTGTTCACGCTTCTGCTTGCGCCGCTAACTTATGCGCAGGTACGCTCAACAATGACAGATGATCAAGTGATGAGTTTCATCATGCGCGAAAGCCAAAAGGGCACGCCGCGTTCAGCCATAATGACGAAATTGGTTGAACGAGGAGTTACGGTAGACCAAGTGCGTCGTATTAGAAGAAAATATGAGATGCAGAGCAAATCTAATTCGACTTTAGGCGCCAAAGACTTAACCGGCTTCGACAAAAAGCAGAAAGACCGCCTTCGCCAACAGAATGGAGACGAAAGAGAAGACCCCAATGCGCAAAATTATCGACGCAAACGGTTTGATAATAATAAGGAAGATAAAGTCTATATTTCTGAAAAGCAGCGAAAGAAGCAACAACTCCGCCAAGAAGACGACTTGGACGACGAATTAAGCTTCGCACTGCCTGACACATTTGATCTTGACGAGGAAGAATACTTCGCAGTAAAAGAAAAGAGAAACAAGAAACAGGAAAAGAAAGTCTTCGGTCGAGATATCTTTAATAACAAGAAACTAACGTTTGAGAGCGATATGAATATCGCGACTCCTGACGATTATCGTCTAGGACCGGGTGATGCCGTGTTTGTAGACGTATGGGGGGCTTCACAGAAAAACTTTGAATCTACAGTTTCTCCGGATGGCACCATTGACATTGAAGGCTTTGGGCCTGTAAATGTATCAGGATTAACAGTATCCCAAGCTAATGCGCGCTTACGTTCTACACTTGGAGCACGCTATCAGAGTAGCAAAATCCGCTTGACGGTCGGGCAAACAAAGACTATCTCTGTCAATGTTATGGGTGAAGTAAAAAATCCCGGCACTTATACCTTGTCGGCTTTTGCTACCGTCTTTAATGCTTTGTATATGGCGGGTGGTACAAACGATATAGGTACACTGCGTAGCATTAAAGTCTACCGACACGGCAAAGCTATATCGACAGTAGATATATATGACTATATCCTAAATGGGAAATTGTCCGGAAATGTTCGACTGACGTCGGGAGATGTTATTTATGTAGGCCCTTATGAATGCTTGGTAGATATCACCGGAAAGGTTAAACGTCCGATGTATTATGAAATGAAGCACACAGAAAGTGTGGGCACGCTGATCAAATATGCAGGGGGATTTACAGGAGATGCTTACCGAACAAATGTACGTCTTGTTCGTAAGTCTGGCGGAATGTACTCTATTTATACAGTTGATGAGTTTGAGCGAAACAAATTCCAAATGATGGATGGAGACTCTGTTTCTGTTGACTCTACATTAAATCGCTTTAGCAATTTAGTTGAAATCAAAGGCGCCGTCTTCCGTCCCGGCCAATTCCAAATGAATGGAACGATCTCCACAGTCCGTCAGCTACTCGAAGCTGCCGGAGGTGCTACGGAAGACGCCATCGTTAATCATGCCGTAATGCATCGTCTGAAAGAAGATCGCACGCTGGAAGTGTTAGCTATCGACCTAAAAGAACTCGTAGATCATAACATTCCGGATGTATCTTTAAAGAATGGTGATGTCTTGTATGTTCCTAGTAGAAAAGACTTACTTGATACTCAGACATTAACTATCTCTGGCGAAGTAGCTTATCCGGGCGTCTATGTTTATGCTGATAACACGACCATCGAAGATTTCATCTTGCAGGCTGGAGGTCTAACAGATGCGGCCTCAACAATGAAGGTAGATGTTTCTCGTAGAATCAGAAATAGCAAGGCGCTTACTGCACCGGACCAAATTGCACGCTCTTATAGTTTCCAACTGAAAGATGGCTTTGTTATCCAGGGAGAACCAGGCTTTGTATTGGAACCATTTGACGAAGTTTATGTACGCCGCTCTCCCGGCTATGCTGAACAAGAACATATTAAAATAGAAGGTGAGGTTATGTTTGCCGGAGTTTATACCTTAACTCGCAAGACAGCCCGCTTAAGCGATTTGATTAAAGAGGCTGGAGGATTAACCAAAGAGGCCTATGCAAAAGGCGCACACTTGGAAAGAAACCTAAGCCCTCAAGAACAAATCAAAGAGCAGGCTACGTGGAAAATGATTACTGCAGGAGATTCAACAAAGGTAAGTAAACTTAATGGCGACGTAAGAAACATCGGTATAAACTTAGATAAAGCACTTGAAAGTCCAGGATCGGATAAATGGGATATTGTCTTACAAGGCGGCGACAAGATTGTCGTACCAAAATATAATAACACCGTCTCAATTAACGGAGAAGTTATGTATCCCAATACTGTCGCTTATACAAGCGGACAAGGGCTTAGCTACTATATCAATCAAGCCGGAGGATATAGCTTAACCGCAAAACGCAGAGATGTTTTTGCCGTAAATATGAATGGTACTGTCACAAAGATTCGTTCAGCTAAAGATATACAGCCGGGCTGTGAAATTGTCGTCCCAGCAAAATCTAAAAGACGCGGATTAGCTTTTGCAGAATGGATAAGCTTAGGTAGCATTGTTGCCACATTAGGCGCTGTCGTAGCAACCTTGATAAAGAAATAACGTACATGAATAGCAAAATACAAAGCCTATTAAAGGTTGCTCATCTCTTGCTGAGCAAATGGAAACAGATTTTCATCTTCTGTTTCATTGTTGTCAGCTTGAGCATTGGTTACATTATGAGTATTCCTCGCTCTTATCAATCAGATGTCGTGATGTTGCCAGAAATCCCCAGCAACAACAGTTTAAGCTCCGGCTTAGGTTCATTGGCATCTATGGCAGGTGTGAAACTAGGAAACGGTGACAGCGAGGACGCTATATACCCCGAGTTCTACCCCAAAGTAGTAAAGACGCCGGATTTCTTAGTTGCCCTATTAAACAAGCCCGTACGGCCAAAAGGATTAAAGCAAGACGTAAGCCTATTTATTTATCTTACGCAACATCAGAAAGCTCCGTGGTGGGATAGTTTGTTCCAATGGGGTGGACTTGGTTCAAAAGAAGCACCGACAAACAAAATAGATCCTCAACGCCTTACAAAGGCACAAGAAAAATTGCTAAAGGGATTAGGTGCTTCTATCGTAAGCTTTGTAGATAAGCGCACAAATATGGTCACCATTAACGTTACGATGCAAGACCCTGAAGTTGCAGCCCAAGTTGCAACAATGGTAGAAAACCAATTGCAGCAGTACATTGCAAACTACCGCACCAGTAAAGCACGCAATGACGTTAAATATGCTGAGAAAATTTCTCAGAAGGCGTTAGAAGATTACAAAGCAGCTCAGAAAGTTTACGCTCGCTTTGCCGATGCCAATCAGGATTTGGTTTTGACTTCCGTACAGCAAGAAGAGACACGCTTAGAGAACGAGATGCAATTAGCCTATAATGGTTATTCACAAAGCGTGACCCAATTACAATTGGCGCAAGCCAAAGTACAAGAGCGTATGCCTGCCTTTACCGTTCTACAACAAGCAAATGTTCCTATAAAGCCATCGGCTCCTAAGCGTATGATCTTTGTCTTCATGATGGCTGTTTTGAGTTTTTCACTGTCTTGTTTATGGATAATCATTAAATCAGCAATGCGTGATCAGCCAGAGATGCAATTGCTGGAAACGAAGAGCGAAAAGCCTTGACGCCATACTTATGTTGCACCAATTAAGACAAGGGATAAAAGGAAACAAGCAGGAAGTTGTCGACATTCTTTATTTATTTGTACTACAAGGTGTCAACAAGTTCCTTCCTTTTTTGGTGATTCCTTATCTGATGGTCAAGTTGGGTGCGACCGGCTATGGCTATATCGGTTTCTCACTCTCTGTTATACAATATTTAGCCTTAATTATCGATTTCGGTTTTGATTTAAGTGCCACAAAACACTTAGCCATTGCAGGCGACGACAAGCAAGAACGCACGCGCATCTTTTGGGCCGTTTTTTGGGCTAAGACAATGCTTTTGGCGGCCTCACTGTTATTACTTTTTATTCTGATTGCATTTGTCCCCACCTTTAAAAGCTATCAGGCGGCTATATTAGCTACAACGCCAATGGCTATAGGTTCGACCTACACATTTATGTGGCTCTTTCAAGGAGTAGGAAAAGTAAGAGCAATGGCCATAATCAATACCATCTCCAAGCTACTTTCACTTCCCCTCATCTTTATTTTCGTAAAAGTGCAAGACGATTACATCATCGCCTCGCTTTTACAAGCCTCCGTTTTTTGTTTAACAGCCCTTATTTCCTCTGTTTGGGCTTATCGCCAATCGTGGATAGGAAGCATCAGTTGGGATTTCTCACGCATCAAGTCTGAAGTTTCAGATAGCTTCCCCCTTTTCCTTTCACGCGCATCCACGAGCGTTTACACCCAATTATTCGTCATTATTTTGGGCTTCTTTTGTTCCCAATCCGCTGTTGGGCGTTACACCTCAGCTGAAGCACTCATGCGCGCCCTATGCTTTATCATTTACATCCCCATCACGCAAGTTTTCTTCCCAAAGATCAGTGCATTGAGCACTAAAGATCGAGTTGCGGCCGTGAATAAAACGAAAAGCGTACTTTACGTCGTAGGTGGAATCATGCTACTCTTAACTATCCTCTTGTTTGTCGGCGCTTCATTGCTGAAATCCGCACTTCACGACGAAGGTTATTTGGGATGGGACAATCTACTACGCATTATCTCCCCTGCTCCATTATTTATTGGTATCGGCGCAGTCTGTGGGCAAATGGGTTTAATCGCTTTAGGCAACAAACAGAGCCGTGTACATTTCCGCAACGTCTACGTCATAACCGCCGTAATTTCCATCCCGGCAGTTGGCATCTTGACGCCCCTCTACGCAGAATATGGCGCCGCGTGGGCACTATTGCTTTCTGAAGCGATTGTAGCCGCTCTTATGTTCTATTATTGTAAGAAAGATCAAGTCTTATGTTGTTCATTGCCTTCTTGATTGTAGCTGCGTTCACGTTTATCGGATGGTACATTACGCGCGACATTTTTTCGCCTTTTGTGCTTCAGCCCGGCGTTTGGTTCGGCATATTACTGCTCTTCTATCTCAGTGATCCTGAACTCTACCCTATTATTCATAGCTTCCCGATTGCCCTAATCGTTTGGACTATTTCTTTTTTAGGAGTGGCTTACCCCACTTATTATTACCTGCCGGAACATAGTCTTTTCAGCCACCGCCCGCCTTTACTCGCGTCGGTCCTAACACCTTCTCGACTCGTATTGAAACTCTATTTATTTATTGCCATCATTTCCGTGCCATTGATTCTTTATACGTTAATGCGATATGGTATGGAACGCGGCGAGTCCAACTTAATGACCTACTTGCGTATTGCTTCTTACGACGACACTTTGGATAAACCGGATTTAGGCCTAGCTTATTATACTATTGGCGTAGCTTTAATCGTCTTTATCTTTATCTTTGTCTACTCGTCCAAGAAATGGCTCAAGATATTGGCTGTAGTCATTAACGTTCTCGCAGCATTGATTTCCATGTCCAAGACGGGTTTCTTCGTCTTCTTGGTCCCCATGGTTTATATTCTTTATCTGCGTGGCAAGATCAAGTTGCGCACCATCGGCATCATACTTCTAATATTCATAGGTTTCAGTATTTGGTTTCAATATGCCCGTTCGATGGCTTCCCAGCAAGACTCTTTTTCGGCTACGTCTATGTTGACCATATATATAATGTCTCCCTGCGTAGCTTTCGACTATTATGTAGAACCTGCAAGTGCCACACAATTTGGTGAATACGTATTCCGCTTTTACTACGCTATCATGCATTCGCTCGGGAGCGATATAGAACCCGTCAGCAACGTATTGAAATTCGTTGGCGTTCCGGAAGAGACTAATACCTATACGATTCTATACCCCTTCTATCACGATTTCGGCTTACCGGGCGTAGGTTTGTTTGGCGGACTCTATGGCGCATTTTATGCCTTCTTATATAAACGAGCTCAAAGTGGGCAAAACGTCTATTTTATCTTATATGCCTGCTTCTTAAACTACCTCATACTACAATTCGTGCAGGAAAACATCTTATCCAATTTTTCATTGAATCTGCAATATGTCATCCTCATATTGTTCCCTTATATTTTCCAACAACTGTCTTCAAGACTATCAAGATGAGCCAGCCCAAGTTAGATATACTGATGGCCACTTACAATGGCGAAGCTTATATCAGTCAGCAAATATATTCTTTACAGCAACAGACTTTCACCGATTGGCGCCTGCTGATACACGATGATGGCTCAACGGATCGCACCATTGAAATCATCCGTGAATTAGCTGCAACCGACCAGCGTATATGCCTGATTGAGGATGGTTTATGTTTCCATTCTGCCGGTCGCAACTTTATGCATTTGCTCTCGCTCTCCACAGCGCCTTTTATATCTTTTTGCGACGAAGACGACATTTGGTTACAAGACAAATTAAGTACGCAGATGGAAGTCATTCAGGCAAAAGACAACAACATTCCGCAGTGTGTCTACTGCAATGCTTATGTCTACAACGTCAAAGCTCGCCAGCCTATTGGAGGCATTTCGATCTTGAACATCGTAAAAGACCTTCACGACGTCCTGTTTGCCAACGGCGGCATACAAGGTTGTGCAATGATTATCAATGACAAATTAAGAGAAAAATGCCTGCTATTCAAAGGCCGCATTGCAATGCACGATCATCTCATCACGCTCGTGAATGCCTTGTTCGGACATTTTACATATATCCCCCGTCGCCTCTTTCTCTATCGCCGCTATACCGGCGCCGTGACCGGAGCCACGGATCGTTCTCTCTTGCAACGCATTACGGGATTCCTAAGACGCAGGAAGCCACTGCTGGAAAGCAACCATCTAGATAGCATTTTGGACGTCTATCATTTTTATACCGAAGACTTATCTCCGGAAATAAAGGAAACGTTTGATCATTTTCTACGCTTTCTCAACCGTTCGCGATGGACGAATGCTATTTGGGTCTTCAAGGATCGTTTCCGCTTGTTTGGTAAATCAAGCCTTTTGGCTGTGAAAGTCCTATTACGTCCTATCCGTTAACGATTTGCACGCCATATAGTACTATCATTACCGCCTCTTACACACTATTCTTATTCCCTCCTCTTATATAAGTCGTAAAACGTGCTGATTTTCGACTTTTTCGTTCTTTACTCAGTAAGCTTCAAACAGTGCCTCCCATTGTTTGGTGCCAGCAAACAATAAACTCATAAGCCACAACAAGGCAATAATGAGACATACGCATCCACAAAGCGGCTCGCGATAACAATAAAGGCGAAATTGTGGGGCTGTCACAAGTTTTTTTACACAGAACTAAAGAAAAACTCTGGCGCAACGCCATCCTTGGCATACTTTTAGCTATACCTTGTGGAAAATGATTTCAATCTAAATAAAATAACGATTATGAAAATTCAACCATTAGCAGACAGAGTTTTAATCAAACCGGCCGCTGCTGAAGAGAAAACGGTAGGAGGCATTATCATTCCTGATACAGCAAAGGAGAAACCTTTGAAAGGTAGCGTGATTGCCGTAGGTAATGGGACAAAAGACGAAGAAATGGTCCTCAAAGCTGAAGATACTGTCCTCTATGGTAAATATAGCGGAACGGAAGTAGAACTCGATGGAGAGAAATACCTTATTATGCGTCAGTCAGACGTATTGGCTATTCTGCAATAACACATTAAAAGATATACAAGATTATGGCTAAGGAAATTAAATATAATGTTGAAGCGCGCGAAGCGCTTCGTCAGGGTGCAGATGCTTTGGCAAATGCAGTAAAAGTAACGCTCGGTCCTAAAGGACGCAACGTTGTCATCGACAAAAAATATGGTGCTCCGCGCATCACAAAAGATGGTGTGACCGTAGCTAAAGAGATAGAACTCGAAGATAACTTCGAGAACGCCGGAGCTCAATTGGTTAAGAGCGTAGCCAGCAAGACCGGCGATGATGCGGGCGATGGAACAACGACAGCAACCATCTTGACGCAGGCTATCCTTACGGAAGGAATGAAAAACGTAGCTGCCGGCGCTAATCCTTTAGACTTGAAACGCGGTATGGACAAGGCCGTAGCTAAAGTTGTAGAAAGCATCAAGGCGCAAGCAGAGCAAGTAGGCGAAAACTACGACAAGATCGAACAAGTTGCAAGCATTTCTGCTAATAATGACGTTGAAATCGGTAAGCTTATTGCCGACGGTATGCGTGCAGTAAGCGTAAACGGCGTAATTACGATTGAAGATGCTAAAGGCCGCGATACGGTCTTGAAGACTGTAGAAGGTATGCAGTTTGATCGTGGTTATCTTTCTCCTTATTTTGTAACAGATGCAGAGAAAATGCAATGCGAAATGGAGAAACCTTACATCTTGATCTACGATAAAAAGATCTCCAACTTAAAAGATTTTCTCCCAATTCTAGAACCCGCAGTACAGAGCGGCCGCCCTTTGCTCGTCATTGCTGAAGATGTAGACAGCGAGGCACTGACGACCTTGGTTGTTAACCGCTTGCGCAGCCAATTGAAGATTTGTGCAGTAAAAGCACCGGGATTTGGCGATCGCCGCAAAGCGATGTTGGAAGACATTGCTGTTTTGACGGGTGGTGTTGTGATTAGCGAAGAGAAAGGTTTGAAACTTGAGCAAGCTACACTCGAAATGCTGGGTAGCGCTGAAAAGGTGACCATTACGAAGGAGAATACAACCATCGTAAACGGCGTTGGCAACAAGGAAGCAATCAAAGAACGCGTGACTCAAATCAAAAATGAAATAAACAACTCCACTTCTTCTTATGACAAAGAAAAGCTACAGGAGCGCTTGGCTAAGTTGAGCGGCGGTGTTTGCGTACTGGAAGTAGGCGCTGCTTCTGAGACAGAACAGAAGGAGAAGAAGGATCGTTGCGACGACGCTTTGTGTGCTACGCGCGCTGCAATCGAAGAAGGTATCGTTACCGGCGGCGGTGTAAGCTATATTCGCGCACAAGAAAGCCTTGAGGGCTTGCAGGGAGATAATGCTGACGAAACAACAGGTATTCATATCATTCGCCGTGCGATTGAGGAGCCGCTTCGTCAGATCTGCTCTAACGCAGGCTTGGAGGGAGCTGTCATTGTTAATAAGGTACGCGAAGGAAAAGGTAATTTCGGTTTCAATGCGAAGACGGAGCAATTTGAAGACCTGCGTCAGGCCGGCGTAATTGACCCCGCTAAAGTTTCTCGCGTAGCTTTGGAGAACGCAGCCAGCGTTGCCGGAATGTTCTTAACGACCGAGTGCGTTATTACTGATAAGAAAGAAGACAAACCTGAAATGCCAATGGCACCGGGTGCAGGAATGGGCGGCATGATGTAAGCACAACGCAATTCCTAAAAACAAGAAATCCTCGCTAATCTCTTATTAGATTGGCGAGGATTATTTTTAGTTTACAGGCTTTATAAGGCGGAAAACGCGAATACCTATCGAACTCGGATGTTCTTTCAGATATTGTCGCAGGGTTTTGGGTTCAAGCACAACTTTTTTATGGATAGAGGAAGCATTCAGCAAATGTAGCTTGCCATCCCTTCCCCATACAGCAAAGCCTAAATGGGAATAATCAATTCCTTTCTTTGTCGTTACAATGGCAATAATATCTCCATCTTGAATATTACTCAATTGGGCTTTACCCAAAGATGTATTGGCTTCCGGTAAATAATAACCATCAAAACCTTGAATCTCTTCTTCTAATTTTCGGATGCTATCTATTCGAAAAGTATCCCCCTTTAAGAATTTATATTTTTCGGGATAAGTACTCATATAATTGTTCTTCACATGAATACGCGCCGGGCTATATTTTGCTTCTTTGACCTCTTGTAAAATCCCCTTAGCTTTATTGTCGTGTATCCACCAAGAAAAATAATGCAAACGCGAGAGATAACCATTCATCTGACCATTTCGATAACGGATAAATTCGAGGTTACGACAATAAGATGCGAAGTCTGTCTTCCCCTGCCACTTTGTCAGTGTCAGTGCTGCAGCTGTTTCAACCAGCGTCGTACAATCTAAAGCGTGCAGATTAACGACCAACTGCTCTGGATCTGACACTTCTAAGGTTGAAGCTACATAAGGCACATTGATAAATTGCTTAGCATAAAAAAGTATCGGTTGTCCGTCTACGTTTTTCTTTAGCAAGTCGACGACCTTTATTGAGTCTGCCCTATTATATATTGTAGGTATAGGCGTCAACTGTATGTCGCCTTTTTCTTGTTGCGCTATTGTTAAAGCCTGCTCTACTTTAGATTGAGCCGGTGCAATTGACTTCCCTTGGCAACTTTGCAACAATGAAAGCACAAGAAAGCCATATAAGGCATAAATTCTAAACATAGTTCGAAAAGAAGAAATGAAGGCCGTAATTCAACAATCAGAATCACGGCCTTTCAAAGTTTATTTATCAGAATATATTACTGAGCCAATTTATTTTCAGATCCAAGTACATCCTTAATCTTCTCTTTGTACATTGCTTCCATTGCATCGCGAGCCGGTCCGCAATATTTACGAGGATCAAATTCGCCCGGCTTCTCGCTGAACACTTTACGCACAGCAGCCGTGAAAGCCAAACGAGAATCTGAGTCAATATTGATCTTACAAACTGCGCTCTTAGAAGCCTTGCGCAATTGATCTTCCGGGATACCTACTGCATCCGGCATCTTGCCGCCATACTTATTGATCATATCAACATACTCCTGAGGAACAGAAGAAGATCCATGGAGCACGATTGGGAAGCCTGGAAGTTTCACCATAATCTCATCGAGAACATCAAAAGCCAATGGAGGAGGAACAAGACGGCCTGTCTTCGGATCACGCGTACATTGTTCAGGTTTAAACTTATAAGCACCATGACTCGTACCAATAGAAATGGCCAAAGAATCAACGCCCGTGCGCTGCGTAAAGTCAATTACTTCTTCCGGTTTTGTATAATGGCTAACCTCAGAAGAAACTTCATCTTCAACGCCGGCCAATACGCCAAGTTCACCTTCTACGGTTACATCAAATTGATGAGCATATTCTACCACCTTCTTCGTTAGCGCTATATTCTCTTCATAAGGAAGTGAAGAACCATCAATCATAACGCTGGAGAAGCCAAAGTCTACACAGCTCTTGCAAAGTTCGAAGCTATCTCCATGATCAAGATGAAGAGCAATTTCAGGATGTTCACAACCCAACTCTTTAGCATAAGCCACAGCTCCTTGTGCCATATATCGCAGCAAAGTCTGGTTAGCATAATTACGAGCACCTTTAGATACTTGCAAAATAACCGGAGAGCGCAACTCTGAACTAGCCTTTATAATAGCCTGCAACTGCTCCATGTTATTAAAGTTGAATGCAGGAATTGCATAACCACCATTAATGGCTCTCTTGAACATCTCACGCGTGTTCACCAAGCCTAAGTCTTTGTAATTTACCATAACAAAATATGTTTAAGTAGTTTGTTCTTTCAATTACTCGCAAAGATAGCATTTTTCAGAGGGAAAGCGTAATTAAAAACTCTTTTTTTTCAAGGCTAGCAAAAATCATCGTAAATCTTTGACAATATTAAAGATTCACGTCTTTTGTTTGTCAAATCTATAATACACCGAGATATCTCTGAATCTATTCTGATGAGGGTGACAATTGGAATGCATCTCCGGTCCAAGCATAGCGAAGAGGGAATAACAAGTGCTTCAAATCAGCCAAATCATCTTCAGGTGCGTTTGTTGTAGAAACCTTTGCTATCAAAGCTCGCGTCCGCGGAGAAAATGAGAGTGATACGGAGCACATTTTTAGATCTTGCTTCAAGATCTCCATTCGCTCCGGTGAGAAAGGATAAGGTTCGCGGAAAAACTTCTCAATCTCTGGTAACTGAAACTGATAGGCTAAAGGTTGCCAATCGGCATCGTACAAAACAATCCGGCTGCTCTCCGCAGGAGAAAGAATGGTGTAGATGACAGCAAAGATTGTATCTGCACTTTGTGGCAATAAGGCTAAATCCCAACGACTACTCTCGGTCAGAGAAATAGAAAACATCGAATCAGTCTTTTGTGTCATCACAGATTTTCCACCATATATATTATACGCTTCGGCCTTCATATTATAGTTATATAGGTCAATCATATCCAAGCGAGCATTCATATCAAGCATGGGTAAGATATCTGTAGGAACACGTACAAATACAGAATCGATCGGGCTTGCCAAGATTTTAGCGATCAAGCAAAAAGTGAAGCAGCAAGTAACAGTAAGTTTCCTTATCATAATTGCAAAAGTACACAAATCCAAATAGAATTACATCGCCTTTCTACAAAAAATTAGCTTGTTACAACTAACGAATAGTCTGCTGTGAAAATATATAAGCTAGCACGTTTCCTCGCAAAGAAAACTATTCAAAATTCAGAATCTATCTTTAATAAAAAAGCAAGCATACAAGCCTTAAAGAAGCCAACCAGAATTCATATCTTTGCATCAACTAAGATCCAAACTATAATGACAGGAATAAGACACCATATACTAACAATATTTTTTTTCTTATTAATATTGCCCGTCAAGGCACAAGAAGCGCGAGCATCTGCAAACGAAAGAGTCGATCATTTTTCTACATACGCTACGTTAATTACGAGGCAAGACTCTACACTAGTTTTTGTTACAGACGAACAAGATACACTTACACTATCCCTACCTTCTCGACAAAATAACAACACGTATCGTATAGGTGACTTACGCCCCAAAAACCGCTTTGCTATTATTATGCATCCAATTGACTATCCATCAAGTTTATTCTCGTATGTAAACTTAACACAACTATTAGGTCGTTGGATATCTACGGCAAACGGGAAGACCTTGTATTTTTCTCCTGATAGAAAACTTACAGGTCATTCATCTGTTGTATTAGAATCCTATCGTGTAGACCCTTATTGGGGTTACATTTTGGTAAAGTTTTCTTATTTCTACCCAGTAGAGAATGGTACATTTGGAAGAGGTGATGGAGAGGTCGTTTTAGATGTAAAAGAGCTTACAGATACAAAACTTGATGTTGTTTTGCAGCTTTCAAAGTTAGCTTACGTTAAGAAAAAAGACTGGCATATGAAATTTCGTCGTGAAACAAGAGCCGAACATCAAACCTTTATGTTGAAACAATATGGAATAAAGTTGAATTAGCCTTTTAGCCACTGCTAAAATAAACATTTCAAATTCAAAACTATGATCCGGACACTCATATTAGATTTTGACGGGACACTGGCAGATACCCAAACATCCATACTTTCCACAACGCATGCGGCCTTGCAAGAAATGGGACTCCCACAACCTTCAGACGATTTTATTCGCAGCCTGATTGGTCTCCCACTAAAAGATATGTTCCTTCGATATCCAGGCATTAAAGATGAAGCGATGGCGCAAACCGGTTTTGACACCTATAAACGCCTTTTTAACCCGATAGCAGAACAAACATTCAGGCTCTTCCCAAAGGTAGAGGCTACTTTGCGTCAACTGCGCTCTGAGTCTTCTATTAAAATCATAACGGCTTCAAGCCGTATGGTTGCTTCTCAAGAGCACTTACTCGGGTTAACTAATATTCGAGAATGCTTTGATTTACTTTGTGGTTTAGAGACTGTGAAGCATCAAAAGCCAGCACCGGATATGGTTTTACACATTTTAGACGTAACTCAAACGGCAGCTCATGAGGCGCTTGTCGTAGGCGATGCTACATATGACATTATAATGGGCCAAGGCGCCAATTGTCATACCTGTGCTGTCACTTATGGCAATCAATCAGCAGAACAACTCAACTCAGCTCAACCAGAATTTATCGTTGATAATTTTGAAGAAGTTGGCCGACTAGCGCTAGAATTATAACGTATAGTTGCTTCAAAATGGATTTAACAACGAAAAACGCCCTATCTCCAACAAAAGGAGGTAGAGCGAGTACCAATAACCACTTAATATTTTCTTATCCTTAATCTGTCATATCATTTGCTGATAGTAGTTTCCCAAGTTCATAGCGTAAATTCTGACACATAGGGCCATTACCTACAGACTGGTATCGCTTGATGCGATACTCCAAAGATTTAATCAAATTTTTCTCTTTCATAATCATCTGTGTTATGGTGTCCCGTTTGGACGACCGTTATGCATTTTTACTTGTTTTATCGGTGCAAAGTTACGCAAAGAGCACCTAATAGAGCGAAGCGAACACTTTATTCCGACAAAAAAGTGGCAGATTTAGTATTTTCCACTACAATCTGCTTAGTTCACTTGGCGTTCTTATATCCATAAACTGTTGTTATAACGAAATAAATGCGCTAATTTTACACCCTCATATCTAAACTACACGATCATGCAAGATAAAAAACAGCACATTACATTCACGGTTTACCAAACAGAAGCAGAATTGCCACTCGAAGATAAAGAACTCATCGACTTAGCCAAAGATGCTACGGAAACGAGCTTCTCTCCCTACTCAAATTTCTGCGTTGGCGCAGCCGTATTACTTGAGAACGGAAAAGTTGTCCAAGGTAGCAATCAAGAAAATGCTTCTTTCACGACCGGCACGTGCGCTGAACGTTGTGCGATGTTCTATGCCAACGCTCAATATCCGGGCGTAGCAGTAAGCGCTATTGCCATTGCAGCGAAGAAGCGCAATGGAGCATTTACCAATGTCCCTATTTCTCCCTGCGGTGCTTGCCGCCAAGTATTAGCCGAAGTAGAGCACCGACAAATAAAGCCTTATAAGGTTATACTATATGGGGCTAAAGAAATTTACTCTTTCGACACGATGGCTTGTCTGCTACCATTTCAGTTTAATGGCGATAGTCTTTAACTTATGAAATATGCGTGTAGCTTTCTTACCTCTACACGCTTTTACACATTATATATAAGGTGCGAGCGGCCTCAAATGGAAGCCTTCGCACTTTTATTTATTTCTTCGGTCGTTCAATGTGACGATATGCTTCATTTGCCGCTCTATCCAACGCTGTCGCTGTCGCATATAAGAACCGGGCCGTTTCGAATCAAAACGAAGTGGATTGGGGAGCGTCGCTGCTATCAATGCGCAATCAGAGCGACGTAACTGCTTCGCACGGCAATCAAAATTACAACGTGCGACAGCTTCTACACCATAAATACCATTCCCCATTTCGATACTATTCAAATATACCTCCATAATGCGGTCTTTTGACCACAACAGCTCTATCAATATCGTAAAATAAACTTCAAATCCTTTGCGTATCCAAGTAGAGCCCGGCCAAAGAAATACATTCTTTGCCGTCTGCTGACTGATGGTACTTCCACCCCTCCGGCGTCCGCCGTTTATCTGTTCTTTTGCCGCATCGGCAATCGCATTAACGTCAAAGCCATGATGGTGAAGAAAATTTTGATCTTCCGAAGCCATTACTGCGACGGGCATATATACCGACATACTATCCAACGGCACCCATCGGTGAAGCAAACGAGGCGACTCGCCGCGCTGCATCTGCTGCGCACAACGAATGACCATCAGCGGCGTGACTTCGACAGGGAGCCAACGATAAGCCAAGACGACTAAAACTGTACTTGAGAAGAAGCCGATAAGGACCCACTTCAGTATCTTAAAAAACTTCATAAGAGCAGGCTTTATAAAAATTCCTCCTTATTCCGTTCTTAATTCGGAATGTGGAGGAATAGAAACAAGTATTTAACCTAAAAACTTTTAAGTCTTATCGTTCATTTAGAAAGGCAGATCGTCAGTCGGGTCTTCTTCAGGCACTGCCGTCGGAGCCGGAACATCAGTTTGCGGAGCGGCGGGTTGTGCTGCCATAGGTGCTGCGGTTTGCATTTGCGCTGCTTGGACGCGCCAAGCTGAGATATCGTTAAACCATCGTCCTTGATACTCGTGGGCATCAATGTCAAAAGACACGGTAAGCATCTGTCCTACCTGTATATTAAATTGACGCAACCGATCCTCGCCAAAAACGCGAAAGACACAATGGCGGGGAAACTGTCCATCTGTCGTCTCTATTACAAACTCTTGTGACTTCCAATTGTTACCCGTGCGCTTTGATACACCTTCACGCGCTTCAAGGGCTGCAATTATCTTACCAGTAATTTCCATTTTGGTATCTCTAAATTATTTTCGAGGCGAAATTACAATTTTCTTTTTATCTTCTTGGCATAAAAGCCAATAATATGCCTCACTAACGCGAAACTTTTTCCGAAGGAGTCGCACCAATGATGCAATAGCGAACTCATAGCCAAACGAAAAAAGGTTATTATTCAGCATTTTTTCTTGCTTTACTCACGCTTACGACCGACAACCTTCCACAATCCTCTCCTACTCTTTCCAGATCAGCTGCAACTCGCACCACCGACAGATACAAAAAGGTAAAATGGCATAGAAAGTCAACACATTAGCACTTATTATAACGTGAGTTCGACGAATTACAAGTGTCTATAGATTTGGTGATTAGCGAAATTT
>ERZ772910.107-NODE-107-length-52403-cov-22.883300_pt1 | contig 52403 bp, 51 predicted proteins | sample MGYA00511357_ERZ772910 | MGnify/ENA primary metagenome ERZ772910 (study PRJEB29015, sample SAMEA2738096) | human oral metagenome | biome: human oral; feature: human-associated habitat; material: saliva | place: China | collected 2193 ... | reverse complement strand
GATGGCGGCGTATTTTTTGTTGCTGCCGATGCGGGCATAGTTGCTGCCAACCTGTCTAGTCAGTCTGGCGGCGAGTTGCCCGCTTTTTTGCAGGGTCTTGCCTTCCTCGTCTGCGGCGCGCCGGCTTTGTCTCCATCGCTGTCCGCTCCATCTTTGTCATTTTTAGTAAGCTCGACGCTGTAAGTCGTGTTGATAGCGTTTCATTAAATCTTCAAAATCACGCATCGTCATTTTTGCAGCTTCATTAGGATTAAAATTCTGACTGTTCACATTGTATGTCGGGTTGAAATAGATAGTAACAGCATTTGAACCTATACTTTGCCCTTGTATGCCCGCTTCTTTATCTTGCCTAGCTTGTGATAATTGAGAATATCGAAGTGCAGTTTCTGACAAATCGGCATTTTCAATTCTATTTTGCAGTTTGTTTGATAAACGGCTCATTTGGCTTAAAGGTTGAGTTTGCCCTCGTTTTAATCCGATATTCAGGCCGTCCATTAAAAAGCCGCCATACTGCATAAATACACGACTTGGGGAATGTATTCTGTTGGGAATGGTAAATCCTGACTGAAGCCTTGCCGCAAAATTCTTCATTACCGCAATGGCTTCTGCTGCTTTAGCTTTAATTCCATTAATCAGACCGGTAATCAACATTTGCCCAAAACCGGTAAATGTTGCGGGCAAGGTCACGCCAAACCAATTCAGTACGGCGGCAAAGGTTTGATAAAATAATCCAATAGGTGACCAATTCAGAATTTGGGCAGATATGTTCACTATGCCACTGCTGAAAAAAGCCTGAATATTTGTCCATGCAGCACTAAAAAACATACTTACCGAATTGGCAACATTTCCTACCAAGTTCCCTAAATCCTGCCACAATAATTTAGCACCGCCGACAACACTATCCCAATTGGTATAAAGCAAATATGCAGCTGTTGCCATTGCGGTAAATGCCAATCCGATCGGTGTCATCAATAATGTCCGCCCCAACATCAAAAAGGCATTACTCAACATAGGCAAAAATCTTACCAGTTTCAAAACGACTGTTTGCGCAAAAATTCCAAAAACTTTAAACATGCCGCCGAAACCGGCAAGCAAACCTTGTCCAAATGCTTTAAACAACGGCAATCCGCGCATTAAAACAGTACCTAATCCTTTAAAGACCCCAAGGAAACGGGAACCGACGGAAAGCACACCGCGCCATGTTGCAGAAAGCAAAGAACTTGCTTTTGCTGCTGTTTTGGCAGACATTCCGAACATTCTTAAAAACATCTGCATTTTTCCGACTTTACCCAATCGCATTAGTTGAACAAGACGGAATGAAGCACTTAATTTGGCAAAGGCAATACCTACTGAACGAACGGGCATCATCAGCATACTAAACCCGTAGGCAAGGCCTAAAACAGCCAATTTCCCTGCAAACAAACCTGCAAATAATCCCGCGCCTGTTTTAATCAGTTCTTTGTTTTGCTGAAGCCATGGCTGGAAAGTATTTTCCAAAAAATCCTGTGCGGTTTTGGCAAATTTTTGAATATCAGGTGCAAAAGCACTGCCGAAAATAGCCGCCGTATGTTCGGCCACACCGCCCAAACTTTCCAAAGCAGCCCCTAAAGTTGCGGTTTTCGTGGCAATCCGTGAATCTAAATCGGCCTGTTCACGCATCAGCTTCAGATTCGCTTCCAAACCGGCACGACCTTTTTCAGCAATAGTTAAGGCCGTCCGTTTTGCTTGCGCTCCGAACAATTCGTCAGCCACAATTGAAGCGGCTTCGTCTCCCTGTTCCTGTTTGATTTTTTTTAGCTTTTCCAACTCTGAAATCATGCCTTCCAAGCCTTTGAATTTTCCTGACTTATCGAAAAATTCAAAATCAACATTGGATTTTTCCAAAATATCTTTGGCAATTTTTTTCATACCGCTTTTGGCCATAGCAAGCTGTTTCGGTCCTGCTGCCATTTGGTCAAGCATCATGGAAAAATTTGTACCGAACTGGCTGCCTTCCAATCCGACTTGTGCGCCCATACCTTCGATGGCCATCATCTTTTCATAATTGCCCAATCCTTTGAGATTCAGCATATTCATCGTTGGCGCGTTGTATTTCATCGATTCGAACATGTCTTCTTTATTCATGCCGAAACCGAAATAAGCCCGCTGCGTTATATCTGCGGCTTTGGCAAATTCACTTTCGTTCAACCCCCGCGCTTCAATCAATTTAGCAAAGAACGCGCCACCTTCCTCTTGATTCATCTGCATCACGGTATTCAGCTTTGCAGATGTATGCAAACCGCCGTTTGTCAGCAAAGAATCTGATAAACCTTGGGATTTCAAAGCCTTTCCAAGGCGGAAGAAATCTGCGGTTGTTCCCGGCAATTCTTTTCCCAGTTTCACGACCTCCCTGCGAACCGTTTCAAATGCACCAAAACTGCCGTTTGATTTCTGCATGGCCATTTTTAAATCGGTTTCGGCAGATTCTTCTTTCAGAAAGATTTTGACCGACGAAATAATGGGTGCGGCGGCAACCGCCCCATGACCGGCAGTATCCATCATCTCGCTTCGCAAGCCGCTTCGGTATGCCTTGGCTTTTTCCTGCTTTCCAAGCGCAATATTCAGCTTTCTTTGAGCTGCCTGCGCTTTTTCAATGGACTTGCCCAATAAATCGTATTGGGCGCGCATCGCCCCTAAGCTGCTTTTTCCGGTTGCCAAACCTTTGGCAATAGACTTGCCCAAAGATTCCTGCTTGCGTGTTACGTTTTGGATTTCGCTTCCCAATTCCTTAACGGTATTCTTCGCACGTCCGAAAATTGAAGAAAAACCTGCACGGATACCCGCACCGATAACAACACTGACTGCTAATTCACTTGACATTTCAGCTTCCTGTTTGGAAAATTAATTGATGGAAAGGACGGCAAAATCATGACAACACAACATCAGTTTGAAGACGGCTATACCGAAACAGACAATCTGCCTTTGGATTTTTCCGACTATGTCGAAATCACAGGCAGGGTAATCTTTTGCCTTTTCAATGCCGGACTGTTTATCTGGATATTTTCAGGCCTGTTTGATGCGGCCAGCCCTGTTTTCTCCGCTGTTTTTGCCGTCTTTATCGGCCTGTTTGCCTTAATCTGCGCATCTCCGGCAACCGCTTTGGCTGCCTACCTGTTCTCCATAGTATTTTCGGGCGCATTGGCTATCGCCAACCGCCCGAAAACATCATGATTTCACATATCCTGCTTTGATTTGGCGCGTTGCCTGTTCCAGCCAGCCGTTAAATTCCGCTAAAGTCATGCGGTACATCACTTCAGGCGGCCAACCGTACCACCACGCCAAATCAGAAACCGCTTTATTCAGTTCCGCCGGTTCCACCTGCGGAATTGCGAAAAAAGAGCTGCAATTTCTGATAATCGGCCAAATCCAGCAAATCCAAGTCTTCCGGCACCAAGCCCGTAATACGTGCCATCATCGCCAGTTCCTGTTCCGCATCGGTTTTCAAACCGGCAACCGCGCGCAAATCGCCCACGGTCAAACGGCGGACGGGCAACGATTCCAACAGGTTTTCACCGTTTGCCGTGTGAACACGGATAGGGTAGTCCAATTTTACCGATTGAATGTCTGCCGCTTCGTTTTTTACCTGCATTTGATTCATGTCTGTTCCTTTAATGGGTATTAATACAACGGGACAAATATAAGTCAGCCATATTCTGGCAAACATTAATACTCTTTAAAAAAGCAAACAGGCCGTCTGAATGCAAACAGGCCTGAAACAGCGGATTTAGGCAGTTTTCCCAAAATACACGGCAAACATGTCAAATGTGACGCTGGTGTCACATTTGAAAGACGGTAACAGCCCCGATTTCAGACGGCCTTTTGCAAAAGTTCCGACGTCGGAACTTTTGTTTTGGATATTTCGGCAGCAAATGCGACGACGTCGTCGCATTTGAAAACGGCCGACGTCGACCGTTTTGAAGCGGTTTTTTCCAAATGTCCTGACGTCAGGACATTTGGATATATAAAAATCAAATACTTATTGAATTTGGCTTCAAAAGCGACGCCGGCGTCGCTTTTCAATCTTTCCCGCCAGCGGGAAAGATTGACTTCCAAGACGATATATCAAAAGTAACGACGTCGTTACTTTTCCAAAATTCCTGACGTCAGGAATTTTGGAAATTTCGCCGACATCTACGAACCGGATATTTTTATGTATTTTTTGAAAATGAACGGTATCGTCCATTTTGCCGGGCAAGAATTGCCAAAGTCGGCAATTCTTAAAAATCCTGCCTGAACGATATGCGAATGCGCAGATATTTCAAAAGTTGAGACATCGCAACTTTGGCGGATTACCGCCCAATCTTTCCCGACGTCGGGAAAGATTGATATACCAAAAGTAATGCGAAAATTAGTAACAACATGGTTGCAAGAGCAAAACCGTTTCCTAAAATGCACGCCGGCGTGCATTTTGGCATCTTGGTATATTTGAAATGTGCCGCCGGCGGCACATTTGGACAAATACCCGCCGGATGGTAATTTCCGACAATAATCACAGCCTACAAATGGACATGACGTCCATTTTTAAAATAGATTGCCCAAAGTTTCCGACGTCGGAAAATTTTCACGGCTAAAAACTTGAATGCGGTTTCGCTTCAGACGCGTGAAACAGCCGTTTGAGATAAGCAAAAGTTGCACCGGCGCAACTTTTGCGCTTTCCTTTTCGATTTGCAATCCGAAACCGACGGCAAAATCGTTTTTAAGTCGGTCAGGAACGCGCCTGACCGATGGGAAATATACAAAACGCAACTTAGGCCGTCTGAATGCAAACAGGCCTGAAAACGGCGGATTTAAGCAGTTCCAAAAATACAAGGCAAATAGGTCAAATGTGACGACATCGGCACATTTGGGCAAATTATCCGACATCGGGTAATTTGTTTTGATTGGCGTATCAAAACGGACGCCAGCGTCCGTTTTGCATACTTACAGCCAAATCAGGAAACGTAACACCAGCGTTATACATTTGAATCTTTGCCGACGTCGGCAAAGATTTGCCTCCCAAACATTCCCCAAAACGCTCGACATCGTCCGTTTTCAAATTTGCTGCAAAATACCGCTTGACTTTTCAGCGCAAGCGCATAATAATGAATCCGCTGCTTTCAATAGAGCAGCCAGCCGTAGGAAGCTGATACAGAATAGGCAAACACCGCCTGATTGGTTTGGCTTCAGTCCAAACAAGATGCGGATTTTTTACGTTTGCATTTCCCCTAGTGTGCCTTTTTCTTATGGTAGGCAGGGGCAAGGCGGGCATCTGCCCACCGGTTCTATTCTGCCGGTTTCCTACTCCTTGCCCTTTGTCTGCCGCCCCACCGTGTAGGAACGGAAAGGCGGCATCAACCGATAAGAATAGAAAGGCCATATCATGAAAACCTCTCAAACCGATACCCTGAAAAACTTCCAAGATTCCGATGCGCCGCAATGCCTGTATGACGGCCAAAATAATATTTACAAGCTGAACGAAGCGGCATACCGGCAGATAGCGCATATTGCCGATATGTTGGCGGCTATGTCCTGCTATTCACGCGGCGGCGACAAGCGGGAAGAACAGTTATTCAATACGCTGCATTTTGCCGCCGAAACACTGGAACAAAGCCTGTCTTGGAATTGCGAATAATCCGGATTGTATAAACAGCCCATACCTGAAAACGGTATGGGCTGTTTTTTTAATGCGCTTTAAAACGCAATCGCCTGAATATCGCTTTAATATGCGTTAAATGGCGATAGGAAAGGGAAATTTTGATGAACAACTACTTAGAAGCAGCACAAAAAGCCCGACGTGAAGCGGAAATTCGGGCTAAAACAGCACAGGCGGAATTAGCGGCTTTCCATGACAAACAGGCAAGGGAAAAATGGGGCAAACTGCATGCGGATAATGCGGAATTTGTTGAGAACCTGATTCGGGAAGGCCGCCTGATGCCGCGTGACCGTGCTTTGTTTGTTCACGCTTTGGATTTTGCGGAAATGCCTGAAACATGCGTTGAATTCAGCGAATACGACAATGGGAAATCATTAAATTCGGCATTGCGCGAACGCTTGGATTTTTATTTGAAATAAAAGAGAAAAAGCGCATTGCGCTGATTCTCTAGGAATTCCGGCAATACGCTTTTTGTACCCCCAATCGAACAACTGACTATCCGATGATTTCAGAAGATAGGGATAGATTAAAAGAATAAGCCTTTGGCGGATTTTAATTTGTATTAATAAATTAGTGGCAAGGCATTCTGACAAAAATGCAGCGGCCATCTACCCGATTCATGGCTTGAATATTACAGGCGGCGGGGAAACTTTAATTCTCAAAACAGGAATTTGAAAATGGGCAGTAAATCAAGAACAAATATCAAAGGTGATGAAGTTTTAACCTACATTGCCGATAAAGTAACCGAAGTTTTAAATCAGCGCGCCGTTCCTAAATCGGTTGTTGCTGCGGCAGCTTTGGCCGTTTCGGACGGCATATCTGAAACCTTTGGCGGACAACTGATTTACTTTAGAACCGGGCATTCAAATTCGTCCGAAGAACGCCGTCTTTCAATCATTTCCGATTTTGAAACAGGTAATTATTCGCGTGGTGAATTAGCCTCTAAATACGGTATTTCATTGCAACAAGTCTACCGAATTTTAAAAGTAGGTTGAAATGAATTTATCTCTGAAACGCTTTCAGATTTTCCGTGTGGGAACGCACTGGGATTCTAAAGGACGGCGTCGCCAGTTTTCCGCGCAAATGCTGAAAGATATTGCCGACGAACACAACAGCCGCACCAATGGCCGCGCCGCTTTGTTTATCGGGCATGGCGAATACCGCGAAATTGGGAAATTCCCCAAAGGGTTAAAGCCGCTTGGACTAGTTCATGAATTGGAATTTGACGGCAAAAATCTGTATGCCAATGCCTTTATTACTGCAGAATTGTTGAGCATGGTAAGAAAAGGCATGTATAGGCACGTTTCAGCAGGGTTTGACCCCTTTCCCAGCGGCCTAAAACTGAATCACATTGCCTTTTTGAATAATCCAGCTGTTAAAGGTATGGAACCGCTGAATTTTTCTGAAATATCCACACCATACATCACATTTGAAATGGATATTGATTTTTCCGAATCCAAACTGCCAATCTTCCAAAACGAATCGCAAAAGCTGGATTATTTAGCCCGAGAATATCAAAAGCAACATCCCGATGTAACCTATTATCAGGCCGTGAAAGCCTGTATTCATTTGACGAACTACCGATGAAAGACCAAACACCATGAACAAAACAAAAGCCATTGAATCTGCAAAATCTGCACTACAAGCCTTTCAAAATCAGGCCGCCGCAATCCGTAAGGAACGTGAAGATGTGGCGGGGCAAATTGAAAAATTGAAAAGCGAAATCAAACGCTTGCGCGACATGCCCGTAAGCAAGACGGATTTTAGCCTATTACTGAAAGAACATATTGCCGCCGAGAGCAAACAGGCAGAACAGATTTTGATTGACCTCTTGACGAGCGAACGGCGCGGTTTCGGCGAAAACGCCGCGATTGAAATACCGAGTTACAACAATATGCCTTTAAATGAGCTTGAAACCCACACAATAGGCAGAAAGGAATACGGTACATTGCGCGAAAACTGGATTTTCTCCGGCTTCCGCGCGGCACACGGCGAATTCTTATCAGGCAATTTTTTCAGCCATGGAGAAGACCGTACATTAAGCACACTTTGTTACTTCGTCCCCGATGCGGTTCACAGCCGAATTATGCAAACCATTGAAACCGCCATCGGTTCAAAATGGGGAAACGAAGAATTGCCGAGCATTTCCGAACGCCGCGAAACCATTGCAGACCTGCAAACCGAAATAGAAGACATGCAGGCGTGCTTGGCAGACCTAGACGAGGCATTAGTGAATTTAACGAAGCAACTGCACCCGCACCGATCGAATTAGACGAGCAAACCCGCCTGATTCTCGCAAATTATAGATATAAGGGAGTTGTTCAAAGACTTCCGCATCACACAGCTTGAGCTTGCCTATACGGTTGGCAGAGACAAAACCGGTAAAACAAGCGGCGAGCTGGCCATATGTAACTGGTAAAATAAAAAGCGACGGTGACGTCGCTTTTTAAAAAGTGAAAAAGAGTTACAAATAGTGAAATAAAAAACAAAATAAATTTTCTCAAAAAATGGTTTATTTTTTCGCGGGCGGCTTCAGCCGAGGCTGATGGGCGCATGCAGGCTGCGGGCGTATTTTTGAGGTTCGTTATTTGTCATAATATTTTTTTCCTTTTTATTTATTTTTTAATTTTCTTTTCAAGTGTTCCCAGAGACTGGTTACATTTTCCCCACCACATTTTCTTGTTTGGAAACCAAGAGTTGGTCAACTTTTAGATTTTCGGTGTCGATGATTTCAAATTTGTATCCCGCGTAAACCAAAAAATCGGTGCGTTTCGGGATTTTGCGCAGGGAATACATCATAAAGCCGGCGATGGTTTCGTAGTTTTCCGAATCGGGAAACTCTTCGATATCCAGCGCACGCATGACATCGGCGAGCGGGGTCGCGCCGTCCACCAGCCAGGTATCTTCGGTGCGGCGGATGATTTGCGGCTCTTCTTCGGTATTGACCAGCTCGCCCATGACGATGCTCATCACGTCTTTCAGCGTTACCACGCCGACCACCAACGCGTATTCGTTCACCACTACGGCAAAGTCTTCGCCGGAAGTTTTGAAGGTTTCCAAGACATCGTAAAGCGATAGCGTGTCAGGGATGAACAAGGCTTTGCGCAACACGCGCTTGTCGGTCAGTCGGACGTCTTTTTCTTTTAAAAATAAAGTCAGCAGCGTGTGCGATTCGATGTAGCCAATGACGTGTTCCAAATCTCCGTCACATACGAGGAATTTGTTGTGCGGTTTTTCCGACATCATTTCCAACACGGTATCGCTGTCATCGTGTTTATCGAAATAGGCGATGTATTCGCGCGTACTCATGGTGGAAGTGACCGTGCGCTCTTGCATATCGAAAATGTTTTCAATCAGATAGTGTTCTTGTTCTTTCAATACACCAGCCTGCGCACCGGCATCAACGACGGCATAAATATCTTCCGAGGTCAGCTGCTCCTGACGGACGGTTGAGATTTTGAAGAGTTTGAATATTGCGTTTGCCAATCCGTCAAAAACCCAGACAAGGGGCTTTAAGATAAAAATCAAAAACATCATCGGACGGACAATGCGTACCGCCACCGCTTCGGGATGGGTCATTGCCATGCGCTTGGGCATCAGGTCGGCAATTAAAATAAAGCTGCCTGTAACCAGCGAGAAAGTCAGCAAAGAGGCAACTGTGCTGCCCCAACTGCCTGCGTTCTCCAAAAGTTTGCCAAAATACGGACGTATTGCCGCCTCGCCGACGATACCGGCAAGAATGGCGACGGCGTTCAAACCGATTTGGACAACGGTAATAAAACTGCCCGGCTGCTGCTGCATATTGATTACGTCAAGCGCACGCGTATCGCCGCCGTCTTTCGCCATGACCTGCAATTTGATTTTGCGTGCCGAAGCAAGTGCGAGTTCAGAACAGGACACAAACGCGCTAATAACAATCAGCAGGCACAATAATAGTAAGGCTTCAAAAATATTCATGAAAAAGTGTGTGTATGGTATAGGTTAAAAATATTCAAACAGCAAAGGCCGTCTGAAAAATTCAATTTGATCTTAGATTTGCGTTTTATTTGTCAGTGATGCGTGAAGCAAATGATGGTATTGAAATAAATTTTACTTAAAAGTAAGTCATATTTTTTGCAGATAATCTTGCGGAAAACCTCATTATTTATACAGATAAGGCACGACACTTTCCTTCAATAGTTCTATCAACTCTTCATCCATGTATCTGTAATCATCAGGAATATCTAAAACAATCATTTCCTTATATTGCAAAGCACGAGGAAACTGTGCCAGCAAACGGCTCTTATGTTTTTGTTCCATCACAAAAATCTTATCCGCCCATGCGATGTCGTCTATGGAAACAGTATGCCGCGCATTGGGGCTGGTCCCCGCAGAACGTGCCTGTACATTTGGATAGCGTCGAAATACGGTTTCAGCGGTAGGACTGCGCCATTGGTTACGACTACAAATAAAAAGTGCATTCATAAAAATTAAAAAAGGCGGAAAATATCCGCCTTGTGAAAACCATCTCGATTGAATCGAAAATGTATCTTTTGAGTTAGTCAAACCATTCAGCATCAAATTCATGCTGTCTGAACGGATAAATAAAACCCAGTTTTTGTGCACGTTTGATTTTATTACTGCGGAGATATATCAAATCCCACTTTTTTTCAGGTTTATATTTCAAAGGATTTTTGCCATGTACACGATGACTGGGGCGTTGCTCTTGATGTCGTCGCCATGCACGGCTACGACTTTGATCTAAACTGTCCATTATCTGCTTTCTAATTTTGTTTCGGAAATCGGGTTCAGCAGCCGCGATTTTTTTTATGTATTCGATTATTCGGCAAGAAAATAGGATGACAAAATTATAGCGAAATTAAAGATATAATGCCAATATTAAACCATCTATTAGGCTCAAAATAGCCAAAGGCCGTCTGAAACTTGAGACACATTTAATATTTTAATCATCCAGCGCCTCTTCATCCAAGGATTTCAACCATTTTAATTTTTCGCCAATTTTGATTTCCAATCCGCGAGGGACGGGTTGATAGAAATCGGGTTCGTCCAGACCGTCGGGCATATAGCTTTCGCCGGCGGCGTAGGCGTTAGGCTCGTCATGGGCATAGCGGTATTCGCGTCCGTAGCCCAATTCTTTCATCAACTTGGTCGGCGCATTGCGCAGGTGGACAGGCACTTCGTCGCTGGCATTTTCTTTGACGAAACGGCGCATTTGGTTGTATGCCTTATAGCCTGCATTGGATTTGGCAGCGGCAGCAAGGTACAACACGGCTTGCGCCAAAGCGAGTTCGCCTTCTGGAGAACCCAATCGCTCATAAGTAGCAGCGGCATCATTGGCAATCGTTAACGCACGCGGATCAGCAAGTCCGATGTCTTCCCATGCCATACGGACAATGCGGCGGGCGAGGTAGCGCGGGTCGGTGCCGCCGTCGAGCATACGGCAGAACCAATACAGCGCGGCGTTCGGATGCGAACCGCGTACGGATTTGTGCAGGGCGGAGATTTGGTTGTAGAAACTCTCACCACCCTTATCAAAACGGCGGATTTGCGCACCCAAACTATCGGCAAGAAATTCGGCGGTCAGGGTTTTCAGACGGCGTGTGTCGGCGGCGCGTAAAAGTTGTTCCAACAGATTCAACAATCTGCGCGCATCGCCGTCGGCGGTATTGATTAGCAGCTCTTGCGCATCGGCTTCAATCGTGAAATCTCGGTATTCGGGCAAAGCCAAGACTTTGGCAATCAGCTTCTTGAGGTCGTCTGAAGACAAGGATTGCAAAACATACACCTGCGCGCGGCTCAACAGCGCGGGATTGACTTCAAATGACGGGTTTTCCGTGGTAGCGCCGATAAAAGTTAACAAGCCGCTTTCGACATAAGGCAAAAATGCATCCTGCTGCGCTTTGTTGAAGCGGTGGACTTCATCAACAAACAAAATCGTCGCACGCCCTTGTTGCAAGGCAATTTCAGCTTTCTCGATTGCCTCGCGTATGTCTTTCACGCCGGAAAATACGGCAGAAACAGGCAGAAACTGTGCATTAAAACTCTGCGCCAAAATCCGTGCCAGCGTGGTTTTGCCTACACCCGGCGGCCCCCATAGCAACATAGAATGCGGCTTTCCTCCCTCGACCGCCACGCGCAAAGGTTTGCCTTCGCCGATTAAGTGCTGCTGCCCAATGACATCATCTAAAGAATGCGGGCGCAGGCGTTCGGCTAAAGGGGCTTCGGGTTGGCGGGCGAAAAGGTCGGACATAGTGGCTTTCGTACTGGCTGATTGAAAAGAAAACTCTCTAGCATTATACGGCAGTTTCGCAAACGCACATATCGAGCCGCATTACGGTATAATACATGCTATTTTGAGAACTCTTCAGGCGTTTCAGACGGCCTTGCTTACAGGAAACATCATGACTTCAAAAACTCTTTTGGCAGCTGTTACATCAGCTTTCTTATTGGGTGCATGCGCTACCGGCGGCGAATCTTTCGGCGGTTTGGGCAGCGGTACAGGTATCGGCAGCAGCGTAGTGAAAATGGCGGTAGATAGCCAATGCCGTACCGAATTAAACAAACGTAACGAATGGCGCGTCATTGCTTTGGCCATGAGCGCGGAAAAACAAGCCGAATGGGAAAATAAAATCTGTGGCTGCGCCAGCGAAGAAGCGCCAAATCAATTGACTGCAACCGAAATGATGCAGGTATTGAGTCCGGCAACCCGCGAGCAAGCTATTGCTTCCGTTACCGCGAAAACGGTTACCGCCTGCTTCAAACGACTCTACAAATAATCGTTCAGACGGCCTTTTTTAATATCGAGGCCGTCTGAATTCGTTTTGACTTTCTATTTGAATTTTAAATATATAGAGAAGAAACCATGAAATACATCAGCACCCGCGGTGCAACCGCACGCAAGCAATTCAGCGAAGTTTTATTGATGGGTTTGGCTCCTGACGGCGGTTTGATGCTGCCTGAGCAATACCCTCAAATCGACCGTGCTACCTTAGACCAATGGCGCACACTCAGCTATCCTGAGCTGGCGTTTGAAGTCATGAGCCTGTTTGCCACCGACATCCCTGCTGATGATTTACGCGACATCATCAACCGCACCTACACCGAAGAAGTATTCTGTACCAAAGCCATTACTCCGGTGCGCACTCTTTCAGACGGCATCAAAATCCAAGCCCTGTCCAACGGCCCGACTTTGGCATTCAAAGACATGGCCATGCAATTCTTGGGCAATGCGTTTGAATATGTATTAAACAAAGAAGGCAAAGAACTCAATATCTTGGGTGCCACCAGTGGCGACACTGGCTCTGCCGCCGAATATGCCCTGCGCGGTAAAAAAGGCGTCAATGTCTTCATGCTGTCTCCGGAAGGCAAAATGAGTGCATTCCAACGCGCGCAAATGTTCAGCCTGCAAGATGCTAATATCCACAACATCGCTGTTGAAGGTATGTTTGACGACTGCCAAGACATCGTCAAAGCCGTACAAAACGATGCCGAATTCAAAGCCAAATACCATATCGGCACAGTCAACTCCATCAACTGGGGACGCATCGTCGCCCAAGTCGTGTATTACTTTGCCGGTTATTTCAATGCCACTTCGAGCAATGACGAAAAAGTCAGCTTCTGCGTGCCAAGCGGCAACTTCGGCAATGTCTGCGCCGGCCATATCGCCCGTCAAATGGGCCTGCCAATCCATCGCTTGATTGTCGCCACCAATGAAAACGACGTATTGGACGAATTTTTCAAAACCGGCGCATACCGCCCGCGCAACAGCGAACACACCCACGTCACTTCCAGCCCGTCTATGGATATTTCCAAAGCCTCCAACTTCGAGCGTTTTGTGTTCGATCTGATGGACCGCGATGCAGACGAAATCAAAACCTTATGGGCTGAAGTAGGCTCCGGCAAAGGTTTCAATTTGGAATTTATGTTAAACAAAGTACATCAACAATATGGCTTTGTTTCCGGCAAATCGACCCATGCCAACCGCCTTGCCACCATCAAACAGGTTTACGAACAAGACCGTGAATTGATTGATCCGCATACAGCCGATGGCATCAAAGTAGCGCGTGAAGTACGCGAAGCCGGCGAAACCATCGTCTGTCTCGAAACCGCGTTGGCTGCTAAATTTGAAGCCACCATCCATGAAGCAGTCGGCGAAGTTGCCATTCCCCGTCCGGCTGCATTGGAAGGCTTGGAAAACCTGCCGCAACGTGTCCGTGTTGTCCCTAATAACGCAACGACAGTAAAAGACATCATTAAGGAAGCTTTGGCTTAACCGGCTGTCTTTGACGACTGAAGAAGCCGTCTGAAACTTTTTCAGACGGCCGCAACTGGTGCTTGAGAAGTGGGCAACATATTTGCCAATCCTACCGCATCACAGTCGTTCTCATTATAAAATCAAGGCGTTAAAACAATACCAACTCCTTTCGACTTTCAATTGCAAACATTGTAATGACAGATATTTTCGTTTAGAATTGCATGTTTGCTCTAAATCTGGATTGATATGCAGACAACACAAGCCACATCCAACTGGGAGCTATACAAGCGTTTGCTTGGATATTTAAAAAGCTATTGGAAGATGTTTATCGTCTCCGTAGTGGCCATGCTGATTGTCGCCGGTACGATGCCGGCTTTCGGTTATTTACTCAAACCTTTGATTAATGAAGGTTTTGTCGATAAAAACATGAAAAGCATGTCATGGTTGCCGCTGGCAATTGTGGCGCTGTTTTTTGTTCGCGGCCTGTTCAACTTCATTAACGAATATTGCACGACTTATCTGTCCAGCCACTTGGTGCAGCGCTTGCGCGGTGAAATGTTCAATAAAATGATGCACTTGCCGACTTCGTACTTCAGCAGCAATACCGGCGGCCGTCTGATGTCGCGCATTTTAAGCGACGTCAACCAAATTACCGATGCAGGATTTAACGTCATTACCGTGATTGCCAAAGACGGCGTGAGCGTGGTCGGCCTGTTGGGCTTGTTGACTTATCTAAACTGGCGTTTAACCCTGATTACTTTTATTATTTTGCCGGTCGTTGCCGTATGTATCCAAACAGTCAGCAAACGCTTGCGCAAATTGTCTGCTAACAACCAAATTTATCTTGGCCAGCTGATGCAGGTTTTGGGCGAAAGCATTAATGGTGAACGCGTTGTAAAAATCTACAGCGGTCAGGATTATGAAAACCGCCGCTTCAACCGTATTGCCGACGATGTGCGCCGCAACCTGCTCAAACAGGTTTCCGCCAGCTCTGCCGGTACCGGCATTACGCAATTAATGGCTTCGGTTGCACTGGCTGCGATTATTTACGCAGCGGCACGCCAAGCAGGGCTTTCCGGCTTTAGCGCAGGCGATTTTATGTCGTTTTTGTCCAGTATGATCATGATGTTTGACCCCATCAAACGCATGACCGGCGTGATGCAGTCACTGCAACGCGGTTTGGCGGCGGCAGAAAGTGTCTTCACCTTTTTGGATCAACCCGAAGAAAGCAACGAAGGCAAACAGATCCTCAGCCCAAAACCTGGCGATATCGAATTTTGCGATGTTGTACACCGCTATCCTGAAGCCGAACGCAACAGCTTGAGCCACATTAACCTGCTTGTACCTCAAGGCAAAGTGACTGCATTGGTCGGCGCATCAGGCTGCGGTAAAACCACCCTGGCCAATATGTTGCCGCGCTTCCTTAATCCGGATGAAGGCAAGGTCTTGATTAGCGGCGTCAACATTAATGAATATACACTCGAAAGCCTGCGCAGCCGCATGGCATTCGTCAGTCAAAACGTTGTCCTGTTTAATGGTACGATTGCTGAAAACATTGCCTATGCTCAAGCTGACAAATTCAGTGAAGAAGAAATTATCAATGCTGCAAAAGCCGCGAATGCTTGGGAATTTATCCAAAAAATGCCGCAAGGCTTGCACACTGAAGTTGGCGAAAACGGTTTAAAACTGTCCGGTGGCCAACGTCAACGCCTCGCCATTGCGCGTGCGCTTTTGAAAAATGCGCCGATTTTGATTTTGGACGAAGCCACCAGCGCATTGGATAATGAATCTGAACGTTTGGTACAAACCGCATTGGAAAATCTGATGCAAAACCGTACCACATTGGTGATTGCCCACCGACTTTCTACCATCGAAAAAGCCGACAATATCGTTGTGATGCATGAAGGCAATGTAGTCGAACAAGGCACTCATCATGAATTGATCAGCGCAGGCGGACGCTATTCCGACCTGCACAGCCTCAGCGAAAAATCAGCCAAACCGGCAAGCTAAGTAGCTGAACACCATATTCCATTCTTTTTATTAACCTCGGCCGCCCCGACCTATCCTTTTCAGACGGCCTTATCCGACAGGAAATATCAATGGCAGCATTCAACACCCAGAAAGTCTTGTCCGTACACCACTGGACCGACGCTTACTTCACTTTCACCTGTACCCGTGACGAATCTTTGCGCTTTGAAAACGGCCAATTCGTCATGGTCGGCCTGATGGTAGACGGCAAACCGCTGATGCGCGCATACAGCGTAGCTTCTGCCAACTGGGAAGAGCATTTGGAATTTTTCAGTATTAAAGTACAAGACGGCCCATTGACCAGCCGCCTGCAACACCTTAAAGTCGGCGACGATGTCCTCATCAGTAAAAAACCGACCGGCACATTGGTTGCCGGCGACTTGAATCCGGGCAAACACCTCTACCTCTTGAGCACCGGTACCGGCATCGCCCCTTTCCTAAGCATTACCAAAGACCCTGAAATTTACGAGCAATTCGAAAAAATCATCTTGGTTCACGGTGTACGCTACAAAAAAGACTTGGCATACTACGACCGCTTCACTAAAGAATTGCCCGAACACGAATACCTGGGCGATTTGGTTAAAGAAAAATTGATTTACTACCCGATTGTTTCACGCGAAGAATATGTACACCACGGCCGTCTGACCGATTTAATGCGCAGCGGCAAACTCTTCGAAGACATTGGCCTTCCCAAAATCAATCCGCAAGACGACCGCGCCATGTTGTGCGGCAGCCCTGCCATGTTGAAAGATACCTGCAGCGTCTTGGACGAATTCGGCCTGACCGTTTCTCCGAAAACCGGCGTTCGCGGCGACTACCTGATTGAGCGCGCATTCGTCGATCAATAACGTACGTCAGCAACAGGCCGTCTGAAACCCTTCTTTCAGACGGCCTAAAACCTTAATAATTTATCCCACATTATGCCTACCCTACTCATCATCCGTCCGTCCAACCGTCCGCAACAAGATATCCAAACCTGCCATGCAGCCGGTTGGCAGGCTCAGGTATTGAGTCCGATTGAAATAGAGGCGGATTGTTCGGCGCTAAAAAAACTCCCCGAACAATTCAAGCAAGCCGATGTGGTGTTTTGGGTCAGCCCGACCGCTATTGAAACCGCAGCGCCTCATCTGAACTTTTCAGACGGCCCAAAAGCACACATTACCGTCGGCCAAACCAGCCAACATACTTTGGCGCAATTCTCCCCCTATCCCGTCTTCTCTCCCGAAGATGGCAACGACAGCGAAGCCGTCTTGAGAATGCCTATTTGGAAAAACCTGCCACCCAATGCCCGAGTTTTAATCATTCGAGGTCATGGCGGCCGTGATTTTCTGGCAGACAAACTGACCGAACTGGGTTTCCAAATCGACATCGCCGAAATCTATTTCAGACGGCCACACGCCATCGATTGGCAGAACTTTAAAACCGAAGACATCGCCGCCGCCTACGTCACATCCGGCGAACTCGCGCGCGAATTTTTCCATCAGATTCCGCCGCAATTTTCCCGATTCTTCGAATCCTTGCTATACTTTACCCATCATCCGCGCATTGCCGATGCGCTTCGCATCGTCGGCGCCAAACATGTAGAAACCGTCACTTCTTTATCCGCTGCACTTTCATCCATGCCACAAAGGAGCCAAGCAGTGAACCCAGTCGAAGACAATAAAGATACCCAACAAGTTGCCAATACGGCAGCTCCGGCGCCTGAACGTTCTGAAAACACCAGGCCGTCTGAACAAATCAAACCTACCCAACCTCAGCAAGTGGAGGCGAGCATGCCCGAGTCCAACAATCTCCCACAAAACAACTCCCCTGTTATCATCAAACAATCTGGCGGCAAAGCCTTGGCCGCGGGTGCGATCGTCTTGGCACTGCTTGGCCTAGGCGCGAGCGGATTCCTGTTTGTACAGGGTCAAAATGTTTTAAAAAACCAAGAGCTCGAATTCAACCAAAAAATCGACAAAGCCGCGTTAGGTGAATCTGAAAATGCCAGCCTTTTAAAAGACAACCTCAACCGCCAAACCGCTATTCAGGCCGAGTTAGACCGCCTGAACAACGGTCAAAAAAGCAATAGCGAGCAAATCCTGCAAATGCAGAAAGCTTATCAAGAGTTACTCAAAGGCCGCATCAACTGGCTGGTCGACGAAGCCGAATCCATGTTGAACACTGCTTCGCAACAATTGATACTGTCAGGCAACCTCCAAGGCGCGGTCAGCGTATTGGAACACATTGACAGCCGCTTAAGCCGTTTTGAACAGCCTGAGCTTATCCCCATCAAGCAAGCCATCAGCAATGATTTAGCCGCGCTGAAAAACCGTCCTTATGTCGATATTTCCGCTACTGCCTTGCGTATTGACCGTCTGGAAACCGGTATTTCAGGCCTGCCTTTGGTTTTGGACGGCGTATTGAAACCAGGTGCTGCACCTGTCGAAGCCACTAATTCAGGAACTTGGTGGGAAAACACATGGGAAAAATCCCTCAATGCCCTCAAAGGCTTGGTTGAAGTCCGTCATCTGGACAGCAACGACGCCATGTTGATTTCACCCGATCAAACCTACTTCATTCGTGAAAACCTGCGCCTGCGCCTTTTGGATGCGCGCATTGCCCTGTTGCAACACAACGGCGAAGTGTATCAAAGCGATTTGAACAACGTTGAAGCAACTGTAAAACAATACTTTGACAGCAAATCCCCTGCTACCCAGTCATGGCTAAAAGAGTTGGCCGAACTCAAAGCCCTTGATGTCCGTATGATTTCAGACGACAGCCTGAAAGCCAGCTTGAGCGCCGTTCGCGCTTATCAAGAAGGTTCGCGTACACAAATGACGACCGAAGAAGCTGCACAAACCCAAGCTGCCGAGCAAACCGCTTCCGCTCCGGCTGCAACTACCGAACAAGCCACAACTGCCGCATCGGCTGCCGCTTCCGTTCCTCAGTCTTTGGAAGCACCTGCTTTGCCGTCTGAAAACAAAAAAGAACCGGCCGTCGAAGCTGCCAAACCACAAAACCAAACCAAGCCTGCTGCCAAAATTAAAGGAGAGCAAGCATGAAAACCGTCGTTTGGATTGTCATTCTGTTTGCCGCCGCCGTCGGTTTAGCCTTGGCTTCCGGCATTTATACCGGCAACGTGTACGTCGTGGTTGAACAAACCATGCTGCGTATCAATCTGCATGCCTTTGTTTTAGGCCTGCTGTTGAGCGTATTCGTCTTGTATTTCCTGATTAAATTCGTGTTCGGCCTCTTGAACATTCCGGCGCGTATGCAACGCTTCGGCATTGCCCGCAAAGGCCGTCAGGCTTCTACCTCTTTGAACAGTGCAGGTTTGGCGTATTTTGAAGGCCGTTTTGAAAAAGCCGAACAAGAAGCTGCCAAAGTCTTGCAAAACAAAGAAGCAGGCGACAACCGCACCCTGGCTTTGATGTTGGGTGCTCACGCGGCCGACCAAATGGAAAACTTCGAATTGCGCGACCGCTACCTGCACGAAATCGAACAGCTGCCACAAAAACAACAGCTTTCCCGTCATCTTTTGCTGGCCGAATCTGCACTGAGCCACCGTGATTATCCGACTGCTGCACAAAACCTTGAAGCCGCAGCAAAAATCAATAGCAACTTAAGCCGCCTGGTCCGCCTGCAATTGCGTTATGCCTTTGATCACGGCGATGCTGCAGATGTCTTGGCAAAAGCAGAAAAACTGGTCAAAGCCGGCGCCATCAACGATTACGAAGCCGAACAGTATCAAAATTGGGCATATCGCCGCCTCTTAAGCGAAGTGACCGATGCACGCAGTCTGAAAGCTTGTTTGAAACACATTCCAGAAAGCTTGAAATCAGGCGAATTATGTGTCGCGATTGCCGAAAAATACGAGCGTTTGGGTTTGTATGCCGATGCGGTCAAATGGGTTAAAACCCATTATCCGCAAACCCGCCAGCCTGAGCTTTTGGAAGCATTTGTCGAATCCGTACGCTTCCTAAGCGAGCGAGAGCAACAAAAAGCCATCGACTTGGCAGACTCTTGGCTGCAGGAACAACCCGACAATGCACCGCTGTTGATGTATCTTGGCCAACTGGCTTACGGACGAAAACTTTGGGGCAAAGCCCAAGGCTACCTCGAAGCCAGTATAGCCCTGCAACCCAGCGTATCCGCACATTTGGTCTTGGCCCGTGTGTTTGATGAAACCGGCCAACCGCAAAAAGCGCAAGAACAACGCAATCTGGTTTTGGAAAGCGTGGCCGAAGAAGAACATCCGGCAGCCCTTCCTCAGCCAAATTGATGTGCTGATTTCGCATTAAGCGACAACATGAAATCTACAACAGAACCAACCATTTAATCATTTCAGACGGCCTCAATACATATCTAAGGCCGTCTGAACTTTGTCCAACACACCAAATCAGAAAGCCTATTTATCATGACTGCTCTGAAAAACGACACTTTCCTCCGCGCCCTGCTCAAACAACCTGTCGAATACACTCCCATCTGGATGATGCGCCAAGCCGGACGCTATCTGCCTGAATACAAAGCCACACGCGCACGCGCAGGCAGCTTTCTCGATTTGTGCAAAAACACCGAGCTGGCGACCGAAGTCACCATCCAGCCTTTAGAACGTTTTGATCTGGATGCGGCAATTCTGTTTTCCGATATTCTGACCGTTCCCGATGCCATGGGTTTGGGTCTGTATTTTGCCGAAGGCGAAGGCCCGAAATTTGAACGCGCCTTGCAACACGAAGCCGACATTGCAAAACTGCAAGTTCCCGACATGGAAAAACTGCAATACGTGTTTGATGCAGTGACTTCCATCCGTAAAGCACTGGACGGACGAGTTCCGCTGATCGGCTTCTCAGGCAGCCCGTTCACACTCGCCTGCTACATGGTTGAAGGAGGCAGCAGCAAAGAATTCCGCACCATCAAAACCATGATGTATTCGCGTCCTGATTTGCTGCATAAAATCCTCGACACCAATGCTCAAGCCGTTACCGCTTATCTCAACGCCCAAATCGATGCCGGCGCACAAGCCGTACAAATTTTCGACACTTGGGGCGGCGTATTGAGCGATGCAGCGTTTAAAGAGTTCAGCCTGAAGTACATCCGACAAATCGTTGCCGGACTCAAACGCGAAAATGAAGGCCGCCGCGTGCCTGTTATCGTATTTGCGAAAGGCGGCGGCTTATGGCTGGAAAGCATGGCAGAAATCGGCGCAGATGCATTAGGCTTGGACTGGACGTGCAACATCGGCGAAGCCCGCCGTCGCGTTGGTGAACAAGTTGCTCTGCAAGGCAATTTCGACCCGTTTGCCCTCTTCGGCACACCGGAGTCTATCCGCACCGAAGTCGCGCGCATCCTTGCCAACTACGGCAACGGCAGCGGCCACGTATTCAACCTCGGCCACGGCATCAACCAACACGCCAACCCGGAACACGCTAAAATTTTGGTCGATACCGTACACGAACTGTCCCGTCAGTATCACCGTTAATGGAAACAACGCAAAGGCCGTCTGAAAACAAAAACACAATTATCGTGTAAATTTGTTTTCAGACGGTTTTTCTATATACTTAATATCTGAAGCTTAGCAGCTGACACCTTCAAACTTAAAAACACATCCACTCCCGCTACCGAATATGAATTTTTTAAAAGACATCACCTGGACCGAAATTTTCATCTTCGCCCACACCTGCGCCGCACTCGCCTGCATGCTGCGCGTGTTGTACAAACAAAAAAATATCGGCTCAACCTTTGCCTGGCTGATTATCCTCTTCCTTTTCCCCGTGTTCGGAACCATCGCCTACATCCTTATCGGCGAGCCTCGTCTCGGCACGGCCCGCGCCAAACGTACCGGCGAAATGAACCGCTTCTACCACAACTTTGCCGCCGCCCACCTAGCCGATATCTATCTCGACATTGCCGACCAAGTCAAATCACGTTACCACGGCATCAGTAAAGTTGCCGAAAAAGGAACGGGGCTGGGTGCCACCAAAGGCAACGCCATGAGCCTACTCTCGACCACCGATGCCATCATCGATAGTATGCTTACAGACATACGCGCCGCAGCCCATTCCTGCCTGTTGGCCTTTTACATTATCGAGCCCAAAGGCCGCATCGAAGAAATTCTAAATGAAATCCTTGCTGCCAAAGCCAGAGGCGTAGACTGCTCCATACTGGCCGATGCCGTCGGCAGCAGGAGCTTTCTTGAAAGCGATTGGGTAGAGAAATTGCGCAAAGCAGGTGTTGAAGTACATACCTCCTTACCTGTCGGCATCTGGCGTACATTATTCACACGCACCGACCTGCGCAACCACCGTAAACTCCTCGTCATCGACAGCAAAATCGGTTACACCGGCAGCTTCAACCTTGTCGACCCGCGCTATTTCAAACAAAACTCTGGCGTCGGCGAATGGATAGATGCCATGATGCGCTGCACAGGGCCTATGGTACTGGAGTTGTCTGCCGTCTTCTTCGCAGACCTTGCCGTCGAAACCGATGAAAACCTCCAAAACGTACAAACATACCTCAATCAAGCCCAAAGCCTGCTGCCCAAAATCCTTCCTGAAAAAATGCAGCAAGGCGATATTGTTGCCCAAATCATTCCATCCGCCCCAGAGCAAAGCAGCTTCGTTATCTACGAAACCATCATCAGCGCCATCTATGCCGCCACCAAACAAATCACGATTACTACTCCCTACTTTGTCCCCGACGAGCCGCTTCTCATGGCATTAACCGTTGCCGCCAAACGCGGCGTCAAAGTGACCCTGATACTGCCTGCCAAAGTCGATTCACTGATGGTACGCTACGCCTCACGCGCCTACTACCCTATGTTGCTGGAAGCCGGAGTCAAAATCGCCATGTTTGAAGGCGGTCTTCTACATGCCAAGACCATGACCATTGATGAAGACTACTCTCTCTTCGGCACGGTCAACATGGATATGCGCAGCTTCTTCCTCAACCTCGAAATCAGCCTCGCCATCTACGATCGCGATACCACTAAACAAATCTGCCACCTACAGCGCAGCTACCTTAAAAACAGCAGCTACATTGCCATCAAATCATGGCAACAACGCTCCAAACTCCGCGGCCTCGTGGAAAATGCCGTCCGCCTGATGAGCCCTTTACTGTAAAACATAAATATTTAGGCCGTCTGAAAATACTTTTCAGACGGCCTTTTTATATGGAAACAGATTAATCGGCCATACAAACTTATAAAATCTAAGTCCGGTTTATTTTCAAATTGGTTCGAGATATCCCATTATGTTTTAATTACTATAAATAACTTATCTTGTTTTTACAGCCAGGCTTTCTACCCAATTAGATTAATAGGATAGAATACGGATAATTTTCATATTATCTAACGCATTCAAATTGTTAACCTATTAAATTATCTCAGGAGCAATTATGTTCAAAATAAAATTTAAATTGTGGCTGCCAATGCTGTTGGCTGCAATTTTGGCTGCTTGTTCTCAACAATCCCCCTCGTCCGAAGCTCCTGCCACAGCCGAATCAGAAATAGCTAACCAAAGCGTAGAAACAGCAGAAAAACTAGCAACCAGTTGGGGAGATGAAGTACAGTCTTCCGTTCATTCCGTAGATTTGCGCCGTGTTACTAAGAACCCTTTGGCAGAAGGCGTATTGAACTACTCTGCTAAAGATTATCGCGGTAAAAAAATCAACTCGATTTCATTAGCCGCAGGTAAAGTAGAATTATCCGTACAATCTGACAATGGCGACCTGTTTCCAATCTTCCGCGACGGCAGCAACTACTTTTTACAAGGGAAAGATGGTCAGTCATACCGTTTGGTTTATAAGAACAATAGCAATAAAACTTTGGAAATCATAGCCAGCGTAGATGGTTTGGATGTCGTCTCAGGCCAAGCAGCCAGCAGATACTCAGATGGCTATGTTCTGTACCCACATGATTCGCTGGTAATCGAAGGTTTCCGTAAAAGTGACGATGCTGTAGCATCTTTTGTATTCAGCAATCCAGAAGACTCTTACGCTGCAAACTCGGATAAAGGTTCCATCAAAAACACCGGTGTAATTGGTACAGCAATTTTTGAACTGTACGACCCGACACAAAAAACCAGCGAACCCGACGCATTTCCAGCCGATAACGGATATGCCCAACCACCTTCCAAATAAAAAAGCCCCCTTGTTTACATACTCACAAACTGTATAACCAAACTTGTTAAAACGCAAAGGCCGTCTGAAATTCAGTTTTCAGACGGCCTTTTTTATATATGAAACTTTAATCGTTCCTTTATTTTAAATCAAATACTTAAACCATCATTTATACCAACCAAACAAACCAATACCTATCCCTATTTCAAACTGCATGGTTATAAATAATTTGACAAAGTCATTTTTAGAGATATAATATTTCTCATATATGATTTTTATTATATATATTTATTTATAGACAATTCATTCTGAAACAAGGAGCAATAAAATGAAACGAAACTTGGGTACTTTGGATCGCGTAATCCGTATTGTGATTGGCGTAGCACTGATTGCTGCAGCCGCTACCGGACAAATTGGCTGGTGGGGTTGGCTGGGCATCATCCCTCTGGGTACAGCATTGATTGGCAACTGCGCACTGTACAGCTTATTGGGTATCAACACCTGCCGCATCAACAAAAAATAACGAAGGCAAAACATGAGTACGGTCGGACAACTCCCGCGAATTACGCCTTCCGAAGCAATGGCAAAAATCCGTGAGGGCGCGTTGGCAGTGGACATCCGAAGCCAAGCCGAATATCGGGGCGGGCATATTGGCGGCGCATTATCCCTTCCGCCTGAACGGCAGCGAGACAAACTGCCCGATGATACAGCCCCATGCCTGATTTTTTATTGCCTGAGCGGTAAACGTACAACACGGGCAGAAACAATATTGTCAGCGCTTGGCCAAGGTCGAGAATGCTATATTCTAGAAGGCGGCTTACAGGCATGGAAGGCTGCAGGGCTTCCTATTGTTGCCGACCGTGCCGCACCGGATATCATGCGGTAGGTGCAAACCATTGCGGGCAGTTTAATTCTGTTGGGCGTGCTGGCAGGTTGGCTGGTATCGCCTTGGTTTTATCTGATAGACGTGATGGTCGGCGCAGGCCTATTAACGGCAGGACTAACCGGATTCTGCGGCATGGCACGCCTGCTGGCCAAAATGCCATGGAACCATTAAGCAAAGGCCGTCTGAAAGTTGCTGCCGAGGCCATTATGACTGATAATTCGACCTCCTCATTTGCCGAAAAGCGTGAAAAATGACCATTGCCGACAATCAACCACCCTACGAAGAAGCCACCGCTTTTCTCAAACTTCTGGCCAATCCCAACCGTCTCGCCGTATTGTGCAAACTACATGAAAGGCCGCACAATGTAACCGAGTTGGCTGAATCATCAGAACTGCCGCAAGCGGCAATGTCCAGCCAATTAGCGCTACTGCGTGAAGCCGGTTTGGTAGCGTTTGAAGTGAACCATCGGGAACGGCAATATTACATTGCCGACCCGAGGGTAACCGAGATGATACAGTTGCTGTATTCCTTTTTCTGCGCAGAAAAATCTTGAAATGTTGCCGAAATAGGATAGTCAAAAAATCTATCTATTTATAATTTTAAAGGCCGTCTGAAAATTTTTCAGACGGCCTTTCATTGTATTTATTTTCAGATGACCTTTTTTATCCTGCTTCTATATTTACACTTAAAGTCGCGTGCCTGCGTACCTCACACACCCTGTCTCTGCAGGTTTAATGCGTGCTACGGCTTGCTTGCTTTAAATAAATGCTTTATCCAAAAGCTTGTAGATCTATGACTTTTCCAGAGAAAATATATTTGGAAAAATTTTTTACCTCCTTGCTAGTCAAAAAAGGACATTCATCCTTTCCTACAAATCCCTGACCAGATAAGTAAACGTCAGTTAACCAGCTTTCAGTTATTGGTAAATGCTCAAAGAATCTCGATTCAACTAATAAATCTGTATAGTTTGGTTGTTTTCCTTTTTCTCTATAGCCTAGTGAATTAAACAAAATAAGAAATTGAATGTGTGGTGGTGTTAATCCTCGAATTAGACCATAATATTCTCTTTTATCATCATCACTTATTTTGTTACTTGTTGAGATTAGTTTCAAAAGTCTAAATAATGTAATTAAGTACGGTTTCAATTTATGATGTAAATCAATTTCTTTTACAACTTCTTCATTGAAATTTATTTCGAACTGAGCTTCATTTCTTAAGTTACACTCATCTTTTAGGAAATTATTTTTAAATAAATCAATAATATGTTTATTTAAAATTAGCAGGTCATAATATTTATTTGAAATTTTTGAGTTATTATTTTCAGACTCTATTATTTCTTTTAAGAGTTTGTTGTTTTCTTCTAACAGCACCTTAAATAGACTATAAAATTCATTATTTTTTTGGTTTTTATGAGTTAAATGGCTAAACCATATCAAACCACCAGCAGAAGCACATGTGCCTAATGCAATAATCAAGTTTATACAATCATTTTTTTCAATTTTCCAGCCTAAGGCTTTTAAAATAGCATAAAATTCACTAATACAAACTAACAATGCACCAATACAAGCTAAGATAGTTAAGAAAATATAAAAAACAAGAGTGCAATATTTATTAATTTTTTCATCAGTATTTTTTAAAGATTCCATAGATTATTTCCAAAAATAATGAAAATTAGGATTTAGTTTCAGCAACCGTAGGTCAGATTCTTGAAGCCGATATTTTAGGTTACAGGTAGTCTGAAAATTTTCAGACGGCCTTTTCTTAATCTCTCTACTTAACCATCACCCTTTCTTTCAAAGTCTTCAATACGTTTTTCACCGTATTAATCCGCACTTCAATATTTTCCATCTCTGCGGTAAATCGCAGCTTATCCGCGCCGGCAAGGCGGTATTTTTTGTCGTTCTGAATCAGCAGGATGATTTCGGTTGGATCAACATTGTTGTTTTTGCCAAAGGTTACCGTTACCGCTTCGCTGGTCGCATCGATGGCGTCTATACCCAATTCTTTTGCCACAAGCCGTAAGTGGTGGCTTTCAATGAGGGTTTTGACTGGTTGTTCGGGCAGGCCGAAGCGGTCGACGAGTTCTTCGTGTATGGCGTTGATTTGCTGCACGGTTTCGCAGACGGCGAGGCGTTTGTAGAGGACGAGGCGCTCATGAATGTCGGGGCAGTAGTCTTCTGGCAATAATGCCGGGCTGTGCAGTTTGATTTCTGTGGTAATGCCCAATGGCGCGTCAAGGTCGGGTTGGCGGCCTTTTTTGAGGTCGCGGACGGCTTGTTTGAGCATTTCGGTGTAGAGCGTGAAGCCGACCTGTATCATTTCGCCGGATTGTCCTTCGCCAAGGATTTCGCCTGCGCCGCGGATTTCTAAATCCTGCATGGCGAGGGTGAAACCTGCGCCGAGTTCGTCTGCCGCCGCGATGGCGTCGAGGCGTTTTTCTGCGTCTTTGGTGATGTATTCGGGCGTGAGCAGGTAGGCGTAGGCTTGGTGGTGGCTGCGGCCGACACGCCCACGAAGCTGGTGCAATTGTGCCAGCCCGAATTTGTCGGCGCGGTTGATGATGATGGTGTTGGCGTTGGGGATGTCGATGCCGGTTTCGATGATGGTAGAACAGAGCAACACGTTAAATCGTTGCTGTAAAAAGTCGCGCATGACTTGTTCCAGCTCGCGCTCGCGCAGTTGTCCGTGCGCTACGCCGATGCGGGCTTCGGGCAGCAGGGTTTCCAGTCGCTCGCGCATATTTTCAATCGTATCCACTTCATTGTGCAGGAAAAATACCTGCCCGCCACGTTTGAGTTCGCGCAAAACGGCTTCTCGCACGCTGCCTTCGCTGAAGGGTTTGACAAAGGTTTTGACGGCAAGGCGGCGGCTTGGCGCGGTAGTAATCAGTGAGAAGTCGCGCAGACCTTCGAGCGCCATGCTGAGGGTGCGCGGAATCGGTGTGGCGGTCATGGTGAGGATATCGACATTGGCGCGCAGGCGTTTGAGCTGCTCTTTTTGACGCACGCCGAAGCGGTGTTCTTCATCAATAATCACTAAACCTAAGTTTTTGAATTTGATGTCGTCCTGCACCAGTTTGTGCGTGCCGATAACGATATCGACCGTGCCGTCCGCCATTCCTTCCAGCGCGGCTTTGGTGGCTTTGCTGTTGTTGAAACGCGAAAGGCTGGCAACTTTTACGGGAAAATCGGCGAAACGGTCGGCGAAATTTTGCGCGTGCTGCTCCACCAGAAGCGTGGTCGGGGCGAGTACGGCAACCTGTTTGCCGCCCATCACCGCCACAAACGCGGCGCGCAGGGCAACTTCGGTTTTGCCGAAACCGACATCGCCGCACACAAGGCGGTCCATAGGCTTCGCCTGCGTCAAATCTTTAATCACGGCGGCGATGGCGGCGGCCTGGTCTTCGGTTTCTTCATAGCCGAAGCCGTCGGCAAACGCCTGATAGTCCAACTCGTTGATTTCAAACTTGTGTCCCGATTGGGCGGCGCGTTGGGCGTAGAGGTTGAGCAACTCGGCGGCGGTGTCGCGCGCCTTTTCGGCGGCTTTGCGTTTCGCTTTGTTCCACGCGCCGCTGCCGAGCTTGTGCAAGGCGACGTTTTCATGCGCCTGGCCGGAGTAGCGGCTGATTAAATGCAGTTGCGAAACAGGCACATAAAGCTGCGCTTCGCCCTCGTATTCGAGCAACATCATTTCGTTGGTTTCATCGCCCAAGTCCATTGTGACCAAGCCCATATATCGGCCGATGCCGTGTTCTTCGTGTACAACAGGATCGCCGATATTGATTTCGGCAAGGTCGCGCAACAGGCCGTCTGAAACGGCGGCGTGTTTCTTACGATGATGTTTGCGCGAGCGGGCAACATATTGATAAAGATCGGATTCGGTAATAACCGCGATGTTTTGATCTTCTAATTTAAACCCGTAAGCCAACGGCGCCACTGTAATCATCAGCGGCTCATGCGCCGACAAAAAGCCCTGCCAGTCGGACACGCTTTTAGCTTTCAAGCCGTTTTGCTGCAAGAAACCGAGCATGGTTTCGCGCCGTCCCAAGCTTTCGGCACACAGCAAAATCCGTCCGTCAAAGGCCGTCTGAAAATCCTTCAATGCCTGCAACGGTTCATCTGCTTGACGGTTGACGGCCAAGTTTGGCAACGTATGTTCATTACCAAAAATATCCGGCAATACCTGACCATAATTTTTCAGACGGCCTGCAAAAACATCGGCAGAGAGATACAAATACTGTGGAAGCAAAGGCGGATAGGTTTCGTCACCCTGCGCCATGGCGTAACGCGATTTGACGTCGCTCCAAAAACGGTTTGCCTCGGCGTGAACATCGCCCAAAGAGACAAAGAGCGCATCTTCGCCGATATAGTCAAACAGCGTTTCCAGCTCATTTTCAAAAAACAGCGGCAGGTAATATTCCACGCCTGCACCGAAATGGCCGTTGCTGACGGCTTTGTACACAGCCGCATCGTTCGGATTGCCATCGACTTCTTCACGGAAGCGGCTGCGGAAGATTTTTTGCGCCTCGCTGTCGGTGGGAAACTCGTGTGCCGGCAGCAGGCGGATTTCGGAAACAGGAGAAATGGTGCGTTGCGTTTCGGTATCGAAAGTTTTGATGCTGTCGATTTCATTGTCAAACAAATCAATGCGGTACGGCATTTCGCTGCCCATCGGGAACAAATCGACAATGCCGCCGCGCACGGCAAACTCTCCCGCCGCAACAACGTGGGAAACATGGTTATAACCTGCATCCACCAAATCGCTTTTCAGACGGCCTATATCCAAAGTCTGTCCTGTTTTCAGCCAAAACGTGCGCCCTGCCAGAAACGGCACAGGCGGCAGCTTCTGCATCGCCGTGGTAACCGGCACGAACAACACGTCCGCCGCGCCGCTTTTAATCTGCCACAATGCCGACAAGCGCTCCGACACCAAATCCTGATGCGGCGAAAAACGCTCGTAAGGCAGCGTTTCCCAGTCCGGCAGGAACACAGCCGTATCGTGCGGACGGAAAAACAGCCAGGCCGTCTGAAGGCGTAGCGCCTGTTCCGCATCTTGGGTCAAGACAACCTTGAGCTGCTTATGCGGCAAATAACGCGCCAAAGCCAAGGGCAGCGAGCCTTGCGAAAGATTGAGCCAACGGGATTTTTCACGGGGTTTGGGAATCGGATAAGTCATGACAAAACAGTTTGTAATAAGTAAATACAAGCACCATAGGCCGTCTGAAAAATTTTCAGACGGCCTTTAGCGATCAAATAGATTTTCAATTTTACTGGATACAGGTTTAAAAGAATATAAGGCCTTACATTCAGACGGCCACGCCGGCCAGTTTTCCAATAAATCCGGTTATCACCAATGCCGCAACGCCCCATAAGCACACGCGCAAAACGGCAGGAACGACAGGCGCGCCGCCGAGTTTGGCGGAGACATGGCCCAATCCTGCCAGTCCGCATAAAGTGGAAACTGCCAAGGCCGGAACAATGGCGGTAGAAGCCGTCAACGCGACCAGTAAAGGCAAAATCGCGCCGGCACAAAATGAAGCGGCAGAAGCCAGCGCGGCCTGCATGGGTTGGGCGGCAGATGTTTCGGTAATGCCGATTTCGTCGCGCGCGTGGGCGGCGAGCGCATCGTGTTCCATCAAGGCTTTGGCCACCTCTGCGGCAAGCGGGTCGGACAAACCGCGGCGGCGGTAAATTTCCGTCAGCTCTTCCAACTCCGCATCAGGATTATTTGCCAATTCGTAGCGTTCTTTGTGCAAATCGGCTTTTTCCGTATCCGATTGGCTGGACACTGAAACATACTCCCCCGCCGCCATTGACACCGCACCCCCGATAAGCGCAGAAACGCCCGTCAACAGCAGGGTTTGGAAATCTGGCGCGGCAGCGGCTACGCCCGTCAACAGCGAGGCAGTGGAAATTAGGCCGTCATTGGCACCCAATACGCTTGCCCGAAGCCAGTTGTTGCGGTCGCTGAAATGGCGTTCGCTGTGGTATGAATACATATATGCTCCGATAAATTGGCTGTTTCTAGATGATGTAACATTGTATTGTTTTTTGAAATCAATGTCAGTTTATCCCTTCAGATCAAGCATTCTTAAATCTTTCTGTTGCCATTTCAAACCATAAAAACCAACACTCCTCTTTGGATTTTTTCAGACGGCCTCAACGCTTTTACAAGCAAATTTATTGTTCCAAGTCATGGCATTATCACAAGGCAGTTTTGTGCTGCTTGGTTTATCCGCTTAAAGATGCTATCTTTATGAATCTTTCCACTCCTCAATCCATTGAAAGGATGTATCATGTCCGAAGAAAACAAAATCAAAGTAAACGATTTGCCTGAAGATAAAAAAGAGCAAACTGAAGAAACCGAGCTGCCCGTTATCAATAACGAAGAAAAACGCGGCGGTCACAGCGAAGGCGGTTGCTGCGGCGCATGCGGCGGCTAATCTTCCCGACCAAAGCCTCCGAGGCCGTCTGAAAAGTCTTACTTTTCAGACGGCCTTTTCCTTTCTAAACACTTACAGGTAAATCAATGAAAGGATGCAGGAGAAGAATTTAAACCCAACCGCGTTTATGCTACATTCACATCTTTACAAACCACAACAATCTGCACACGCAGACACACAAGGAAGAAAAAAATGTTTTGGTACATCGTCGGCTTTTTCGCCATTATCGTTTCCCTACTCGCCCTCTGGGTCAATGCCAGCGCGTTCGGTATGCAGGAAGACGGCACGCCGCAATCCGAATACGAAAAAATGTTGGGTCTGGGCGCGAAGCTGAAAGACAAAGATACGGTTGCCAAGGAACGCGAAGCGGCGCGCTTTCATCCTGACGATTAAGCCTTATAGACTGGACAATCTTGCCGAACTGGGCTAATGTTCCAAACGCATAATGCACACCAACACAACTATACGAGAAGGTAAGAGAAATGACTGTACGAATCGAACACGATTTACTGGGCGACCGCGAGATCCCTGCTGAAGTATATTGGGGCATCCATACTTTGCGCGCCATTGAAAACTTTAAAATTTCCACACAAAAAATTTCCGACGTACCGCAATTTGTCCGCAGCATGGTCATGGTTAAAAAAGCCACCGCGCAAGCCAACGGCGCATTGGGTGCCATCAAGCCGGAAATCGCGGCCGCCATCGAAAAAGCCTGCGATGAAGTATTGGTCAAAGGCCGCTGCCTCGACCAATTCCCGTCCGACGTTTATCAAGGCGGCGCCGGCACTTCGGTCAACATGAATACCAACGAAGTCATTGCCAACCTCGCATTGGAAGTCTTGGGACACGAAAAAGGCCGCTACGACATCGTCAATCCGATGGACCATGTCAACGCCAGCCAATCCACCAACGACGCCTACCCTACCGGCTTCCGCCTTGCCGTGTATTACAGCATCGGCGAATTGCTCGACAAACTGGCCATCCTGAAAAACGCTTTTGCCGCCAAAGCCGAAGAGTTTAAAGACGTTTTGAAAATGGGGCGCACCCAGCTTCAAGACGCCGTACCGATGACGGCCGGACAAGAATTCCAATCGTTCCAAGTGTTGCTGGAAGAAGAAATCCTCAACCTTGACCGCACCCGATCCCTGCTGCTTGAAGTCAACCTCGGCGCCACCGCCATCGGCACAGGCGTGAATACACCCAAAGGCTATGCGGCTTTAGTCGTTGAGAAACTCTCCGAAGTCAGCGGCCTGCCTTGCAAACTGACTGAAAACCTGATCGAAGCGACCTCAGACTGCGGCGCATATGTAATGGTACACGGCGCACTGAAACGCACAGCCGTCAAACTGTCCAAAATCTGTAACGACTTGCGCCTGCTCTCTTCCGGCCCGCGCGCCGGTTTGAAAGAAATCAACCTGCCTGAATTACAGGCCGGTTCTTCCATCATGCCCGCCAAAGTCAATCCCGTGATTCCCGAAGTCGTCAACCAAGTTTGCTTCAAAGTCATCGGCAACGACACCACCATCACTTTCGCAGCCGAAGCAGGTCAGTTGCAGCTGAACGTTATGGAGCCGGTAATCGCCCAATGTATGTTTGAAACCATTTCCCTCTTGGGCAATGCCGCGGTCAACCTGTCCGACAAATGCGTCAAAGGCATTACGGTCAACCGCGAAATCTGCGAACGTTACGTTTTCAACTCCATCGGTTTGGTGACTTATCTGAACCCATACATCGGCCACCACAATGGCGACTTGGTCGGCAAAATCTGCGCCCAAACCGGCAAAGGCGTGCGTGAAGTCGTACTGGAGCGCGGTCTGTTGAGCGAAGAAGAGCTCAATCGCATCCTCTCTCCTGAAAACCTGATTAATCCTCATCTGTAATCAGGATTTGAAATCAAAGGCCGTCTGAAACTTTAAACGTTTAAAGTTTCAGACAGCCTTTTCGTATTGATATTGATATTGATATTTATCAAATTTTTTTGTGAAATTCAGAATTAAAAGATAGCCTGACCGTCAGGTTTGATTTAACATGGTGTCGCCCCAGCCTGTTTCTTCCTTAAGGTTATGCCGGTAATGATGCCTCAGAAGAAACCGGATATTGGAATAACATCTTCATTTATTAGGAAAACCAGATGAATCAAATTACACGCGAACAAATGCTGCAAGTATTCGAAAATCGCCGCGCCACCCGTTATTACGATCCCAACAAAAAAATCAGCCAAGAAGATTTTGCAGCAATTTTAGAATTTGCCCGCCTCTCGCCCAGCTCTGTCGGCTCCGAGCCATGGAAATTCTTGGTGATTCAAAACAAAGCGCTGCGTGAGAAAATCAAGCCTTTCAGCTGGGGGATGCAATTCCAACTGGACGACTGCAGCCATCTGGTGATTATCCTTGCCAAGAAAAATGCCCGTTACGATACCCCGTTCTTCCACAGTGCTGCCGAACGCAGGGGTCTGCAAGGAGAGCAGCTGGAAAAAGCGTTGGCAAGATACAAAAGCTTCCAAGAAACCGATATTAAAATTGCCGACGACCAACGCGCACTCTTCGACTGGAGCGGCAAGCAGACCTATATCGCTTTGGCCAACATGCTCACAGGTGCAGCCGCCATCGGCATCGATTCCTGCCCAATCGAAGGCTTCAACTACGACAAAATGAACGAAGTATTGGTGGCAGAAGGCCTGTTTGATGCCAATGAATGGGGCGTATCCGTAGCGGCAACATTCGGCTATCGTGCCAAAGAAATCACCAAAAAATCACGCAAACCGATTGAAGAAATGGTGACTTGGATTGAATAAGCAGTTTGTATTCTCAGGGCGGCGCATGCCGCCCTTTTAGTTTTCTAAAAAGTGAGGCAAATTCCGTAACAACAAATACTTCTAAATTTAAAATCGAAAAGGCCGTCTGAAACCATGTGTCAGAAATCTTAGATTTCATTTCACACCGTTTCAGACGGCCTGATTTAATACGCTTCTACTTAAAACGATACTTTCAAACTGCCGTAGAAGGCACGGCCATGCTCGTTGTAAGTTTGTGCGCCGGCAGTTGTGCGGTACAGTTTTTTGTCAAACAGATTGCTGATACCGCCACGGACGGCCACGCGTTTGTTCCAGTTGTAGCCTGCGTTGATGCCCCAAATGCCGTAAGAACCGACTTGGGTTTGGTTGCGCTCGGAAGTTAAAGGAGTAATACCTGAACGTAGATTACCGTCTCGTTCCAGTATATTAATCGCTACGCCGCGCGGTTTAGTACGGCCGTAGTGGGTAAAGGTCAGGTTGGCATCAAAACGTTCGTTTGGTGTCCAAGAAAGTGTGCTGTTGATGGTGTGTTTCGGCACCAAAGACAATGGATTGCCTTGATAATCTTCGGATTTGTGCATGTAAGTGAAATTGTTGCTCCACTTGAGTGTGTCATGCAACGGAATCACCAAGTTGCCTTCTATACCCGAAATAGTCGCTTTCGGCGTATTTTCCCATTGCAGGAGCCAGTTGCCGATATCGCTGGTGGCAATGAGCTGGTCGCCGATCACGATTTTATTGCGGTACGCGTTGTGGAAATAAGTCGCGGAAGCCTGCCAGCCATTTTTGTTAAACTCAAGACCAATCTCTTTATTGATACTGGTTTCAGGTTTCAAATTGCTGTTGCCCATGTAGAAACAGCTGACAGTGTTCGGCGCATTGAGCGGACAGCCCTGACCGCGTGTGTACAGGATAAAGTCAGAACTAGCTTGATACAGATTTGGCGCTTTGTACGCACGGGCAATACCGCCTTTAACCAACCAGTTTTCACCGATTTGATGCGAGAAGTTCAAAGCCGGACTCCAGTTGCTGCCACTGGCACTGTTATGGTCGAAGCGGATGGCCGGAATCAGATGGGTTTTGTCGGTCAACGAAATATTGTCTTCAACGTAGGCCGCCCAATTGCGTTGGGAAGTTTTACCGCCACGATGTTCCGATACGCCGGAGAAGGTGTTGACAATTACACGTGGCGGTTGACCAGAACGACCTGGAATAATATCTGTCAGACTTTGCGAGTTAGATGTAGGATCATCCAACTTACTGTCAGTAAATTCTGCACCGACCGTCAATACATTATCAACTCCAAGTTTAAACGGAATATTCGCTTCGCTGCTGAAGCGCAAGTTTTTCAGACGGCTTTGAACAAAATCCAAGCCTGTGTAGCTGCCTTCCGGACCACCGGCCAAACCTTCAGGCAAGTGGCTGTTGACTGTGCGCTCATAACTGATCACGTTTTTGGTATCGCCCCATTCCCATGCGCCGTCATGCGTTAAAGAATAAGCGGAACGGTATAAGCGGGCAGTTTCGGCTTTGCTGTCGGCCAAAGAATTAACCAAAGCAGAACGCGGATTGCTGTTTTGCGTATCGCCGTTGTAGATATTGCCCTGACGGCTGTAACTGCTGTCCAAAATCAGCGTTTGCGCTGGGCTGATCTTCCATTGCAGGCGGCCTGCAATATCTTTATTGCGTACGCCTTCGACACCGGCCGCGCTGTCATTGCCGTGTCCGGCATTAATATCGGCAGCATCTGCATCCGTTTTATTCAGGTTGCCGTAAATGCGGAAGCCCAAAGTATCTTGAATAATCGGACCGCTCAAATTAAAGCCGATACGGCGGGTTGCGCCCTCTTTGCTGTCTTGCGGCTGATTGGCATAAAGATTGACTTGGCCTTTAAATTCTTTAGACACTTTTTTGGTAACAATATTGACCACGCCGCCCATCGCGCCGGAACCGTAACGCGTTGCCGCCGGACCGCGCAAAACGGTGATGGATTCGATTTCTTCAACCGGCACCCAGTTGCTGTCGCCGCGCGTATTGCGTTCACCGCGCATACTGATACGCTCGGACTGGCGCGAATTAACCGGCTTGCCGTCAATCAAAATCAAAGTGTTTTCAGGGCCCATACCGCGCAAGTCGATTTGGCGTTTGTTACCACGCTGACCTGTTGCCGTATTACCGGTCAGGTTGACACCCGGCATGGTGCGGACAAATTCGGAAATATCATTGGCTACAGGGCGTTTATCGATGTCATCTTTAGAAAGACGCGATACGCCGAGCGATTGTTGCAACTGCTTCTCGGCAGTAACGTAAACGGTATCGACTTCAGCCTGCTCAACGGCTTTCTCTTCAGCTGCGTGTGAGAATGCACTAATTAACGCCAAAGGCAAAATGGCGAGTGTGAATGTTTTCATTGCATTGTTTCTCTTGGTTTTGTTTGTTTAAAATTAAAATGAAAATTATTTTGGATTTTAAATAAACTTAACAGAATTTTCAATGCAATTAAGAGTGATTTACAATTAAAAGTTAAATTGTGCTAATAGAAATAACAAAATACCAAACAACTAAAAAGGCCGTCTGAACCAGCATGAAACGAAATCCGAGATTTCTATCATACCGTTCAGACGGCCTTATTCAATTTTTAATTATTTGCCTGCTGCTTTTTGCAGAATAGCATACAATTCGTCTTTGAGTTTGAGTTTGGCTTTTTTCAGCTCTTCAATCTCTTCGGATCCGCTGGTAACAGGATTGTTAACCAAACCGGTGATTTTATCGTCCAGCTCATTGTGCTCGTCAAACAAACGGGCAAAGTGTGCATCCTCTTGTTTCAGTTTAGAAATCAAATCGCGATATTCTGGAAACATTTTGTTTTCCTCTCTTGTTAATTAAATAAAAAAGTACTACGGTCAAAAACTAGGACGAATCAATCTTTAGCTTCATTATAACAAACACGGGCGTTTTATCCAGTCTTTTTTAAGTCGAAACTGTTTTACATCAAAATTAATAATATCAACATAAGTTAGCGCCAAAATAGAAAGAAACGGCTTTCATAGACGGCTTGCCGACTTGGGCATACAATCGGGCTTATGCGTTTACACAATGGCCGAACCACCCTATTCCGTCATATCAACGGCATGGACGGACAATTTATCCTGCTTGAGAACCATCCTTCATGGATGCCGGTCAATGATGCCGATTTCAACCATGCCGCGCCCCTGCCCGACGGCTTGGCCGTACACGAAGAATCATTTTATCCATTTGAAAAAATAGATGCCAAAACGGCAGACAATATCAAAATCTTCAGCGAAGAAGCCCTACGACTGGAGAAAGAACGATTAAATGCGGTAGCCTTGGTAGAACTGGCAAAAAATCTTAAAGCCGCCCAAGCGGAAGCCGATTTATCCGCGCTTCTGGAAAAAATGGATTTTCATTTAAAACAAGATGATATTTTCAAATAAACCTTTCAATCTCAGGCCGTCTGAAACCAAACACCCGACACAATTGTTGACAATGCAAGAAAAATAGTTCATCTTGAACCAATTCGCAACACTCCATCCTATATTTTCAGCCCATCACAAAGGAATCGAGAACATGTTTTCAAAAAGCGTTACCCTCGCACAATATGACCCCGATTTGGCAGCAGCCATCGCCCAAGAAGACAAGCGCCAGCAAGACCATGTCGAGCTGATCGCATCTGAAAACTACGTCAGCTGTGCCGTTATGGAAGCCCAAGGTTCGCAATTAACCAACAAATATGCTGAAGGCTATCCTGGCAAACGCTACTACGGTGGCTGCGAATACGTTGATATTGTCGAACAATTGGCGATTGACCGCGTAAAAGAACTGTTTGGCGCCGCTTATGCCAATGTCCAACCGCACTCCGGCTCCCAAGCCAACCAAGCCGTATATGCTTCTGTTTTGAAACCGGGCGACACCATTTTGGGCATGTCTCTGGCACACGGCGGCCACTTGACCCACGGCGCAAGCGTTAACATCTCCGGCAAACTCTACAACGCCATTACTTATGGTTTGGATGAAAATGAAGTTCTCGATTATGCCGAAGTAGAACGCTTGGCTCTTGAACACAAACCCAAAATGATTGTGGCCGGCGCATCTGCCTACGCGTTGCAAATCGACTGGGCAAAATTCCGCGAAATCGCCGATAAAGTCGGCGCATACCTCTTTGTCGACATGGCGCACTATGCCGGACTGATTGCCGGCGGCGAATATCCTAACCCTGTGCCATTCTGTGACTTCGTGACCACCACTACCCATAAAACCCTGCGCGGCCCGCGCGGCGGCGTGATTCTGTGCCGCGACAACACGCATGAAAAAGCGCTGAACTCTGCCATCTTCCCAAGTCTGCAAGGCGGCCCGTTGATGCACGTTATCGCTGCCAAAGCCGTAGCGTTTAAAGAAGCGTTGCAACCTGAGTTCAAAGAATACGCAAAACAAGTGAAAATCAATGCTGCCGCCATGGCGGAAGAGTTGGTTAAACGCGGTTTGCGCATCGTTTCCGGCCGTACTGAAAGCCACGTTTTCCTCGTTGACCTGCAACCGATGAAAATCACCGGTAAAGCCGCTGAAGCCGCTTTGGGCAAAGCTCACATTACCGTCAACAAAAACGCCATCCCGAATGATCCGGAAAAACCATTCGTGACTTCCGGCATCCGCATCGGCTCCGCCGCCATGACCACACGCGGCTTTAACGAAGCCGACGCGCGCGTATTGGCAAACTTGGTTGCCGACGTATTGGCCAATCCTGAAGACGAAGCCAACCTCGCCAAAGTCCGCGAACAAGTGACTGCTTTGTGCAATAAATATCCGGTTTACGGCGCATAAGCATTTCCGACTTGGATAAAATATTAGGCCGTCTGAATGTTCAGACGGCCTTTTTTTATTTCAACTTTTCTTTTAAATTTCAAAACTGTTTGTTTCGCTGACTTTGCGTATCATGCCTGCCGCGACAGTGTGATTGGTGGCTTCGTCAATTAAAATAAACGCGCCTTGGGCATGGTTGTCTTCATATGCGGCAGCGGCAAGCGGCTGTTGGGTTTTAAAGCTGACACTGCCAATATCGTTGAGCTTGAGCGTTTCGGCGGATTCGACCCGGCTGAGAGTGTTCACGTCCCAAACGTAGGCAATTTCGCTGATTTTTACCGGCGTGGTTTGGGTGGTGTGTTTCAGCAAATATTTACGGCGCAGATTGAGCGGAATATCGTCAAACCAGCACAGCGCAGCTTGAAATTGTTGTTCGGGAACAATGGCGCTGTCGGCTGAAACAATGCTGTTGCCGCGTGAAATATCGATATCGGTATCCAAAACGACCGTCAACACTTCCCCTGCCTCGGCAGATTCGGTTTTGCCGTTTGCATTATAGATTTCGGCAACTTTGGCAACATGGCCGCTGGGCAAAACTTTGACTTCATCGCCCACTTTCAGACGGCCTGCTTCCAATCTGCCTTGATAACCGCGGAAATCGTCGCTGCTGCTGCCGTCTTGGCGCGCCACACGTTGTACGGGAAAGTGCGCAGCTTGGTCAGCGGCATTTTGACGGTTGACAGGCAGGCTTTCAAGCAAAGGTAAAAGCGGCAAACCTTGATACCACGGGGTCTGACTGCTGGCATTGACGATATTGTCGCCTTTTAAGGCGCTGATGGGCAGGAAGTGGATTTGTGCCTTGAGGCCGATTTGTTCCGCCAGTTTGCGGTAGGCCTCGATAATGGCTTGATATTTGGCTTCGTCAAAGTCGAGCAGGTCGAGTTTGTTGACGGCGACAATGATGTTGGGGCAGCCCAAGAGTTTCAGAATCGCGCTGTGGCGTTTGGTTTGGGGCAGGAGGACAGGTTCGCTGCCTGAAAAATCGACGCGTGTAGCATCAACCAAAATAATGGCGGCATCGGCAGTCGAAGCGCCGGTAACCATATTACGCGTGTATTGTTCATGTCCCGGCGTATCGGCAATGATGAATTTGCGTTTGGGCGTGGCGAAATAACGGTAGGCGACGTCAATGGTAATGCCTTGTTCGCGCTCGGCGGCAAGGCCGTCTGTCAGGCTGGCAAAATCAGGCGTTTCGCCGTTTTCGGCGGCGCGGTTGAGTTTGTCAATCTGGTCGGTCAGCAAGGTTTTGCTGTCGTAGAGCAGGCGGCCGATGAGGGTGGATTTGCCGTCATCGACACTGCCGGCGGTGATGAAGCGTAAAAGCGGAGCGGAAGCTGCGGTCATGATTCTTTCCCATTTCTCGTGATTTTTCAAACTGACTGCTACTTTAAACAGGCCGTCTGAAAATGGGAAAGAATGTTTGGTTGTTAAAAAAGCTGTTTTCGTTATATCGCAAAGCTATGGGATATTGCCTCACGCCATCCGTTTTCTCCGTGTCGCCAACCAACACACAATCGATCCTAAGCACACCATACCCGCCCCCTGCCAAAACGTCATGGACAAAGGCGCGCTAATCACAAACGATGACACTACCGCAGACAATACCGGAATGAAATAAGATGCACCAGCCAATACAGTCAGGTTGCCACGCGAAATACCGATATTCCACACCGCATAGCCCAAACCCATGCAAGCTGCGGCGGCAACGGCATAGCCGAGCGATACGGCGTCAAAATTCAACGTATCCGCGCCGCTGAGAAAATACTCTATCCACAACAATATCGACACCAGCGCAAAGAAAAAGCTGACGCTACTGCCTTCCGCTTTCACACGCGCCGTCAGCGTACAATATGCCGCCCAAAGCACGGCATCTACAAATGCCATGATATAGCCGCCGGGATTGGTGCGGACATTGTGGTAAATACCGGAAACCGACAAGCCGACATCGCCGCCCAGTACAGTAGCAATCCCCAAAAACGACAGCACAAAGCCGATGACTATCCACCATTTTGACGGCTGTTTGTTGAAATATACCGCTCCGACGATGGTAAACGTCGGCCACAAATAATTGACCATGCCGATTTCCACCGCCTGTCTTGCGTTTTGTGCAAAGCCGACCGACAGTGACAAACACAATTCGCAGCCGACAAAAAACACGCTCGCCCAAAACAAATAACTGCGGTTGTAATTGCGCAAATGCGGCCGGCCGAAAATCAGCCAAATCAATACGGTGGACAAGGTGTACATCATTGCCGCGCCGCCCACTGCCCCCATATGTAGGCTCAAAGAACGTATCAGAGAAATGACGAAGCTCCACAAAGCAACAGCAAGCAGCCCGATGGCAGTGGCTTGTTTGGATGAAATATTTTGAGATAAGAAATGAATCATGGCGTATGTGTTGAAGATGTTATTAGGTTTATCGTAGTTTGAAAATATCGTTTCTACATTAATTATTTTAACGGTTTCAAGGCCGTCTGAAAATGATTGTTTCAGACGGCCTTCTATTTGCAATTAGTCCTAAACATGACTATAATCTACGCCCAATTAGTCAATATAGAGACCAATTTATGAATCAGCTCGACCAACTCGGTATGCGCATCAGCCACATAGACAGCGCATTTGACCAATGGATTAAACAGCAAAACACCAACTACAATACCTTCGCCGTTCTCTATACCTTAGCCACCGAAGGCAGCCGCACTCAAAAATACATAGGCGAAGAATGGAGCCTGCCCAAGCAAACCGTTTCCGGCACATGCAAAACGCTGGCGGAACAAGGCTTGCTGACATTTCACGAAAGTGAACAAGACAAACGCGAACGCTTATTGTCGCTGACCGAACAAGGCAAGGAATACGCCGCACCATTGGTGCAAAACATGCAGGAATTCAGCAAACGAATTTTTACCGCCTTCGGTGAAAAACGTGCAGCCCGACTGTTTGCCGATTTGGACGCGTTGGCCGAATTAATGGCGCAAACCCTCAATACTAAATAAGGAGGGCAGCCATGTGAAAAATGTTGAAACACATCGGTCAAACACACCGCCGCAAACTCATCACGACCTTCTCTCTCGTCGGCTTGGATAATCTGCTCTTGTTGGTATATCCCGTATTTGGCGGCTGGGCGATTAATGCCGTTATGGAAGGCAAAGTCTGGCAGGCAATGTTGTATGGTGTGGTGGTTTTATTGATGTGGCTGGTCGGCGCCGCCCGCCGAGCAGCAGATACGCGTACGTTTACCCAAATCTATACCGAAATCGCCGTCCCCGTTGTATTGGAACAGCGCAAACGAGAAGTACCGCATTCCGCCATTACCGCACGCGTCGCCCTATCGCGCGAGTTTGTCAGCTTTTTTGAAGAACACCTGCCCATCGCTGCTACTTCGCTGGTCTCCATCTTCGGTGCATGTATGATGTTGCTGATATTGGAATTTTGGGTAGGCGTATTGGCTGTCGCGATACTTGCCCTGTTTTTATGGTTGCTGCCGCGTTTTGCCGCCATCAGCGAAAACCTATATTTCCGTTTAAACAACCGGCTTGAACGCGACAACCACCTTATCCGCGACGGCAACGAGCATCAGCTCTACCGCCACTATGGCTGGGTTGCCAAACTACGCGTGCTGATTTCCAACCGCGAAGCCTTAGGCTATCTCAGTATCGGCATGGCGATGAGCGTATTGTTCGGCTTCGCCTTTATACACATGACGCTTAAAGGCTACGGAAGCGCCGGCCATATCTATTCCGTCAGCACTTATTTATGGATGTTTGCAATGAGCTTGGACGATGTACCGCGCTTGGTCGAACAATACTCCAATTTAAAAGACATCGGACAACGCGTTGAACTCTCGGAAGAAAACAATCTTTCCAAGGCCGTCTGAAACCTTAACACACTATCAGGACATATTATGAGTTGGTTTTATTTAATCTTAGCCGGCATGCTGGAAATCGGCTGGCCCTTGGGGCTGAAATTGGCACAACAAGAAGTCTACCGTTGGCAGGGCATCGCTGTCGCCCTGGCCTGCATTGTCGGCAGTGGATTTTTTCTATTCCTCGCCCAAAAAAGCATACCGATGGGGACGGCCTATGCCGTTTGGACAGGCATAGGCGCGGCAGGCGCATTTTTAGTAGGCGTAGCCTTTTTCAACGATGCCGCCAACTTCGGCCGCTGGCTCGGCGCATTCTTAATTATTTCAGGCGTAATCGTCATGAAACTTTCCAGTCATTAAAAAACCGCAAAGGCCGTCTGAAACCAAGACGGCCTTCTTATATTCCGAATATAACGAAATCATCTTAAATTAAAACCAAGCATTCTTTCCTTTTTTCAGACGGCCTGTTTAAAGTAGCGACTGTTCATTATTCAAACAATCGGCTATAGCCGTCCCAACAAAGGAAACAAAATGAGCCAAGCCAATCCACTGCCTGCCGAACTCTCCGCCCAACTCTCCGCCCTATCCCCCACCCAACTTGCCTGGCTCTCCGGCTATTGCTGGGCGCAAAGCCAAGGCGTATCCGGCGCAGCGGCCGAACCGACCATCCTGCAAGCAGCCGCCCCAGCAGTCAGCCGCCGCGTGTTAGTCCTTTCCGCCTCCCAAACCGGCAACGCACGCAGCGTTGCCGAATCCTTACACGCCAAACTTCAAGCCGCCGGCGTAGAAGCCCGCCTCAGCAGCGCAGGCGATTTCAAAAGCAAAACCCTGCCCGACGAAGACATCGTCCTTTTGGTTACCTCCACCCAAGGCGAAGGCGAACCGCCCGAAGAAGCCCTACCCCTATACAAATTCATCTACGGCAAAAAGAAACCCGACCTCAGCAAACTCACCTTTGCCGTCTTAGGCCTTGGCGATTCCTCCTATCCCAACTTTTGCCAAGCAGGCAAAGACTTTGATGCCAAATTTGCCGAGCTGGGCGCAGGCCGTCTGAACGACTTGGGCATTTGCGACTTAGAATTCCAAGCCGATGCCGACGCATGGATTACCACCGTCGTACCCAAAGTGGCCGAGTTAGCCGCCCAAGCAGCAAGCCCAAGTACAACGGCTGCACCAAACGACTCAGCAGCACCAAGCAGCAACACTCTATACACCAAAGAAAAACCCTACACAGCCACCCTATCTGTGCGCCAAAAAATCACCTCACGTAATGCAGAAAAAGACGTCGAACATATCGAAATCGACCTCAGCGGCTCAGGTCTGCATTATCAGGCGGGCGACGCGCTCGGCGTATGGCCGCTTAATGCCAGCGACCTCGTTCAAGAAATCCTCGACCTCAACCAACTGAACGGCAACGAAACCGTCCAACTTTCAGACGGCCGCGAAACCGACATCCGCACCGCCCTGACCGAATCCGCAGACATTACCCAAAACACACCCGCCTTCGTCCAACAATACGCCGAATTAACAAACAATGAAAAACTCAAAAGCATAGCCGCAGATAAAACCCAACTGGACGCCTACCTCGCTGCCACACCGCCCGTCGGCGTATTTGCCGCCTATCCGCACCCACTGGATGCACAAACCCTATACAGCCTCTTCCGCCCACAAACCCCGCGCCTTTACTCCATTGCCTCCGCACAAGGCGAAGTCGGCGAAGAAGTCCACCTTACCGTAGGCGTCGTCCGTTTCAACCACCACGACCACACCTACACCGGCGCAGCATCCGGCTACTTGGGCGAACGCCTCGAAGAAGGCAGCGAAATCCGCGTCTTTGTCGAACCCAACCCCAACTTCCGCCTGCCCCAAAACGGCGATACACCCATCATCATGATCGGCGCAGGCACAGGTGTCGCCCCCTTCCGCTCCTTCATGCAACAACGCGCAGCCAATGGCGACAGCGGCAAAAACTGGCTCTTCTTCGGCAACCAACGCCTGGCCGACGACTTCCTCTACCAACTCGAATGGAGCGAATGGCGTAAAGACGGCCTCCTCACCCGCGCCGATCTCGCATGGAGTCGCCAAGGCGAACACAAAGTCTACGTCCAACACAAAATCGCCGAACGCGCCGCCGAAGTTTGGAGCTGGCTGCAACAAGGCGCACACATCTACGTCTGCGGCGACGCCGCACGCATGGCACGCGATGTCGAAAACGCCCTGATCGAAGTCATCGAAACCCAAGGCAAACTCAGCCGCGACGAAGCCGAAGACTATCTCAACGACCTGCGCGAAGACAAACGCTACCAACGCGACGTTTATTGATTGGATAAACAAAAATAAAGGCCGTCTGAAAGCTGAATTTCAGACGGCCTTTTTAAAGAGCCGGCTCGGATTGTTATCAATTCATCCGGTTTTGCATTATAATTGTGCAAATTTGACTCACTCGAAAGAAAATAAATTGGAAGGATTACAACAACTTGTAGATTTATTGGTGGGTTTTGTCGATTGGATATTGAAATTACTGGCATTCTTGTTTTAAACTACGTTTCATTCTTTTATACATTAAAGACGTATTTTCATCATGCAAACCGCGCAACGCTCTGCTACTTTCTTCTATTGGTACCACACAAACGTGCGGTACTTTTTTGCGCTTGTCTGAAACAGACTAAATTGAAAATACGCAAATTAGAGCCGCCTCATTTGAGCGGCTTTTTTTTATACCCATCATGGCCGCTTAAATCCACCCATTTTTAAGAAATAAGGAATACAGCCATGACCGCTTCAACTAAAATCCACAGCCAAACCCAAATGTTACACACCTGCCGCATGGTCGTTGACAGCAACAGCCACCACAGCATGCTCAACATGCACACTTTGCCCGATTCGCCTGACAGCCTCATCAGCGAAGCCCTAATTCCGCAAGTGCGCACCATCGCGACTTTGATTGCCGCAGAGCGCCACGACTTCAATCAAAGCAGCCCCAACGTTTTTACTGATGAAGCAGATTTCTTCGCAGCGCGTATTTTGGTTCTGGGCGTACGCCGTTTCCATTTGGATATTACCCTGCTGCCTATGCTTAAAACCGCCAACAAACGCGCCGAAGCTTTTGCCAAACGCCACCACATGCCCTTCTCTCCCGCTGAAATGCAAATGTCCCTGCACGCCCGCCGCCCTGCCAACCTGCTGATTATCGAAACCGAACACGAAATGCCTGCACTTGGCAACCTGGCTGCCAACAGCCGTGCATTTGCAGCACAACTTTCCAATATTATTTTGTAAAACCACTTGAAAAACAGGGAAATGGTTTAATATTAGGCAAACACACTCCGCCGAAATCTCGGCAAAGACAAACCTCTCTCAGGAAAAACAATGAAAAAACTGATTGCCTTAGCCGCCCTTTCCACTTTTGCCCTCGCTGCCTGCAAAGACAATACCCAAGCGCAGCTTGAGCAGCAACAAAAACAAATCGAAGCATTGCAACAACAGTTGGCTCAACAAAACGGCCAACAAGAAGACAATACGGTTTACCAGCTCACGCCTGAAGCCGTGAAAGACACCATTCCTGCCGAAGCACAAGCCAACGGCAACAACGGCCAACCGGTAACCGGTACAGACGGCCAACAATACATCTACGACCAATCCACCGGCAGCTGGCTGCTGCAAAGTTTGGTGGGTACTGCAGCCGGTGCATTTATCGGCAACGCATTGGCCAACAAATTCACACAAGCGCGCAATCAAAACAGCCCGATTGCCCGTCAAGCCCGTACCAACTATTATCAAACCGCACGTCCAAACGGACGCACCAGCCAACAGCTAAATACGCGCACCCTGCGTGCCCAACAGCAAAATGCGCAGCAACAAAACGCTCAACAGCAACAGCGTTACCGCGAAACCGCGCGTCAGCCTTCCAACTACCGCCGCCCAAGCATGGGTCGGGGCTTTGGCCGCCGTCGCTGATTCGGTTTATATTCCATCTTTGATATAAACGCTCCCAATATAAAAGGCCGTCTGAAAATCAGATTTTCAGACGGCCTTTGGTTTTCTCTATTTTCTTATTGCAGACTTGTGGGTCTGTCTGTATGCGTTATGCCCAGAAATCGCGAGGTGCGTCCAATACGGGCTTGACGATGCCGGTACGGATGGCGAAATCGCCAAAACCTTCATCATCCAAACGGTTTTGAGACCAATCTGCCACCCAGCCTTCGACAATTTCAAGGATTTCAGGTTCGGTAATATTTTCTTTAAACAGGCGCGGAATGCGCGTGCCTTCGCGGTTGCCGCCTACGTAAAGGTTGTAGCGGCCGATGGCTTTGCCGACCAAACCGATTTCCGCCAGCATGGCGCGACCGCAACCATTCGGGCAACCGGTTACGCGCAAAACGATGTATTCGTCTTCCAAATCATATTTGGCGAACATTTCGTCGATTTTATCGGAGAATGTCGGCAGGAAACGTTCGGCCTCCGCCATCGCCAGCGGGCAGGTCGGCAAGGCAACGCAAGCCATCGAGTTCTCACGCTGGATGGTAATCGATTTGCTGATTAATCCATGCTCTTTGGCGATTTTATCAATCGTATCTTTTAATTCCGGCGGCACATTGGCAACCACCAGATTTTGATTGGCTGTCAGGCGGAAGTCGCCGGGATGGATTTTGGCAATTTCGCGGATACCTGTTTTCAACGGCCTGCCGGGGTAATCGAGCAGACGGCCGTTTTCAATAAACAAAGTCAAATGCCAGTTGCCTTCATGCCCTTGTACCCAGCCGATATGGTCGCCGCGATGCGTGAATTCGTAAGGGCGGATGGGCTCAAACTTAATACCCATGCGCCTTTCGACTTCTTCTTTGAACACATCCACGCCGACGCGTTGCAGCGTATAGCGTGTACGCGCTGCTTTGCGGTCGCTGCGGTTGCCCCAGTCGCGCTGGGTGCTGACGACGGCTTCGGCGGCATTGAGGGTGTATTCGAGCGGTACGAAACCAAATTCGTAAGAAGTGTTTGGATAGGTTTTGGTATTACCGTGTTCGCTGGATAAACCGCCGCCGACCAATACATTGAAGCCCACCAACTTGCCGTTTTCTGCAATCGCCACGAAACCCAAGTCGTTGGAATGAATGTCCACATCGTTATCGGGCGGAATCACGACGGCAGTTTTGAATTTGCGCGGCAAATAGGTTTTACCCAAAATCGGCTCGACCTCATCGGCAATTTCTTTATTGCGCGGCTCGGTCGGCTCGGTCGTGAACACTTTTTCACCGTCCAGCCACACATCGGCATATGCCATCGTGCGCGGCAGGAGGTGCATACTGATGCGCGCCGCCCATTCATAGGCTTCTTGATGCAGAGTACTTTGTACAGGATTGCTGGTGCACAACACATTGCGGTTGACATCGCTGGCTGTAGCAATGGAATCCAAACCAAGTTTATGCAATGCCTGATGTGCCTGTTTTAAATCGGTTTTCAGAATGCCGTGGTATTGGAAGGTTTGACGGTTGGTCAGGCGGATGGAGCCGTAAATCGTATTTTCACCGGCAAATTTGTCGATACCCAGCCACTGCTTCGGCGTAATGATGCCGCCGGGTAAACGGCAACGCAACATCATGTTTTTTAAGGGCTCAAGTTTTTGTTCGGTACGCTCGGCACGAATATCGCGGTTGTCCTGTTCGTACATGCCGTGGAAACGGATAAGCTGAAAGTTGTCGGCAGTAAAGCCACCGGTAAAATCGTCTTTCAACTCTTCCTTAATCGTACCATGCAGATAATCGCTGCGCTCTTTCAAGGCTTCGTTGCCGGACAAAGGCGTCTCAGGCAGCTTGGCTCGTGGATCGGTTGTGGTAGCAGTCATTGAAGCACTCCTTATTTTTGGTATAGGCGTTACTTTAATGAGGCCGTCTGAAAATGAGAAAGAATGGTTTGTTTGTTTTAAAGACGATTTTGTTATATTGGTAAAATGCCGCACTTACCTATAGCTAATTTGAATTTACTATATTTATGTTCTGACTGATGAACGTTGGCAGATTAGAAATAAATTAAACAAATGGCTTACATCATTAGCCTGCATCAAGCCCGATTCTAATTAAATCCACTATAATCCATTATTTTCCACGGGCTTAAACCGTAAAAATACGGCAAGCAAACTTTATGTCTCACTCCCTTATACGCACCTTCGCTCAAACTTTTGGTTTTCCCTATACAGAAACGTTGCAAGAACTGCCCCCTCTGGAAGACAACCGTCATCTGCATTTGGGTGCATTAGCAGATTTCTACCGCCATATGGACGGTACATGGCATTCCGACAATCCGCTTGCCGATTATTGGCTGGAGATGGAAACTCTGTTTTTACATTGGGTAACTTATCCCAAGTTGCCCAACAGTTGGCACGATTGGGCCTTCAGTTGGGATAGGAAGACCAAGCAATATCTGCCCACACAAGGCTGGCGTGAAGAATGGGCGATATTTGGCATAATGTTCGACGATTCAATTCTTTTTGCCGATACTGCCGCCCCCGACAGTCCTGTTTATTGGCTGATAACAGGTTACGGTACGATAGAAAACCGCCGCCTTGTCGCTCCTTCCATAGCAATACTAATGCAAACCTTATTGGCAATTTATGATTTTGAGTGCGAATGGCGGAAAGCAGGCGGAGAGTTTTACGATGAAGAAAGCTGTGACATACCTTCAGCATTATATTCTGCTCTGCATGATTTACTACAACGGGAACTGCCACCGGAATGCGCAGCAGGATTTGAAAAAGCGTTTTGGGGCTGATGCTGTAATTGCAATCTAAAAAACCTATTCTCTGCCGTCTGAAATTTTGACTTTAAGAAACAATTATTTAAAATAATATGATTGATTCATTTGAAATATCAGTTTGAAAATTCTTGAAGAATTAATAGGCTGCTGAGACATAAAAAGGCCGTCTGAACTTTGCTTTCAGACGGCCTTGATATTGGATGGGACAAACCGATTAGGCTTGTTTGTTCCAACGTTCGATAGATTCTTTGATGACTTGTTTCGCTTCTTCTACATCGCCCCAAGATTCAACTTTAGTAGTACCTGCTTTTTTCAGGTCTTTGTAGTGGTTGAAGTGGAACTCGATTTGTTTGATCAGTTGTTGCGGCAAATCGGCCAAAGTTTTGTAGGCGTTGCCGTTATTGCGGTCGTCGGCTGGAACGCAAACGATTTTGTCGTCCACTTCGCCGTCGTCAACGAATTTCATCACGCCGATAACGCGTGCTTCCAGGAAAATACCGGTTGCCAAAGGCTGCTCGGTAACCAGCAATACGTCCAATTCGTCGCCGTCTTCGTCCAAAGTTTGCGGAATGAAGCCGTAGTTGGTCGGTTTGGCGAAAATTGCCGGTTCAACGCGGTCGAGTTGGAACGTGGCCAGTTTGCGGTTCCACTCGATTTTGTGGTTGCTGCCCGCTGGGATTTCGTTGACAACGTTGATGATGCCGCCGTCCACGTCGCCCGGGGTCAGGATTTTGTTGAAGTCTGCCATGATGGTTTCCTTTGATTTTAAAGAGAGTCAAACGGCGAAAGTATAGCAAACCCAAGGCCGTCTGAAAATGTGAAACTGTCGCATTCAGACGACCTTTTTGGCATTCAGCCTTTTGAGCAGTTCTAAAATTGCGCGTTTATTGGAAGGGGAAAACACTTTTTCCGCCGCTTCTTCCGCGCTAAACCAACCGTAGGCAACGTGTTCGTCCGGTTGCAGAACGATGGGCGTATCGCGCGGAATTTGGGCGGAGAAGATGTGTTCGCGGTTTTCAAAAACGCCTTTGGGATAGCGATGGCGCCAGTGATGATAGATTTCATAAACGGTGCTGTCGTGCCAGTTTTCCAGCTGGCCGTCTGCAAGGCGAATACCGGTTTCTTCCCACACTTCGCGCCATGCGGTTTCTTCGATACGCTCGCCCTCTTCCAGGCTGCCGGTAACCGACTGCCAAAAACCTTGCGGCGCCGTGCGTTCAATCAGCAGGATATTGCCGTCTTTATCATGCAAAACGACCAAAGCGGAAACAGGATACTTCAAAGGCTTACCGCTCATGACTTGTCCTTGCCGGTTTGATTGGGTAGGCTGATTTTTTGTAGTAAGTAAGCCAAAAGGTTTTCCATGTATCACTCAAAATGGGAAATTGATATTCAGACGGCCTTTGCCGGAAATCCGCAAAGGCCGTCTGAAATTATACCTGATTTAACTGCGCCAGTTTCCGAGACACCAGCTCTGCCGCTTCTTCCGGCGACTTGGCTTTCAAGCCAACTTCGCCAAAATACGAAATTTTAGGCAAATCACACAAAAACTTATCTACGTCTTGCGCCGTCAAAAAGCGGCCGTGCAAATCGAAGCCGACATTTAAAGCACGCCCTTTAATTGCCGCCACCCTGTCATGCAAATGGCCGTACAAGTGATACCAGCCCAGATAGCAGCCGTCCCATTCCTGAATCGGATAGTGAAAGAGAACCAGCGTATTCTTAATTTCCGGCGATTTGAGTTTCAAATACGGCCGTATGGACGACAGCAGCGGATGGCCGTCATGCTTGGTCTGACTGCGGAAAAAATCGGCATGCTGCCGAATCACATGATCATGATTGCCGTAAATCAAGTGATGTTGCCCGTTCAAATGCGACAAAACGCGCTCTATTTGCTTGTAGTCTTGGGCAAAGGAAAAATCGCCCAAGTTGTACACCGTATCTTCAGGCGTAACGGTTTCATTCCACGTTTGGATTAAAAATTCATCCATCTGCTCCACGTTATCGAACGGTCGAAATTGCGGGCAGAATTTGGCGATGTTTTTATGTGAGAAATGTAGGTCTGATGTGAAGTAGGTTTTGCTCATGCCGTGCTTTCTGCGTTGCAAGCTTGAATCGTATCACGCGCAGGCGTATGCTGAATAATGTTTATTGTATGCTTCAAGGAGTTTTTATGCGTTTGGTTATTGCTGCGCCGGCCAACGGCGCAATATTGAAAGACGCGCTCAAAGCGCATCTTCAAAACGACCCGCGCGTCAGCAACTTGGTCGATTTATCCTCACCAAAAGGAACCTATCCGCAACTCTCGTTTGCCGCAGCCGAAGAAGTCGCGGCAGGACGCGCCGACCGTGCGCTGTTGATTTGCGGCACCGGCGTGGGCACGGCAATCGCCGCCAATAAAGTGCGCGGCATACGGGCAGCGACAGCGCACGATTTGCTCACGCTCCGCGGCTCGGTGGAAAACTATGATGCGCAGGTTTTATGTATGGGGCAAAACGTGATTGCCGCTCCGGCCGCTTGGGCCTTGGTCGATATCTGGTTGGATTTGCGCCACGACACAAGCAGCGGTTATGCACCTAAAGTCGGCGAAATCGAAGCGTACGAGCGCGGAAAATAAATACGTGTTGCTCCATATATTTTCAGACGGCCTTACAACTGCTTCAAAAACGCCTGAATGAACGCGATTTTATCCAATTCCGGCATAGCATTGAACGCTTCCTGATGGTCGTGGATGTAGTCGA
>ERZ772910.105-NODE-105-length-52854-cov-4.926021_pt1 | contig 52854 bp, 55 predicted proteins | sample MGYA00511357_ERZ772910 | MGnify/ENA primary metagenome ERZ772910 (study PRJEB29015, sample SAMEA2738096) | human oral metagenome | biome: human oral; feature: human-associated habitat; material: saliva | place: China | collected 2193 ... | reverse complement strand
ATTGTTTTTTTATGGTAAAATATTAATAGAGGTGATTTTATGAAAAATAAATTTATTAATATAAAGACTTATGTAGAGAGGATAGTTGTTATATTATTAATATCTATTTTAAGTTTAAATTTTATTTCAAAAATTTCTTTTGCAGATGATAATTTTGATAGAGCAAATAGAATTTATGATATGGACTATAAATCTTTCTTTATAGGAAATATTATAGAAGACTCAGATGGAAAGTTTAAAGTTAAAGCGACAACAATTTTTCTTGGAGAAAATATTGATGAAATTGAAGTTCCTAAATTTAATGAATATAGCTATAGTAGATTAGTTCCGGCAAAAGGAGATTATTTTGTTGGGATCTTAAAGAAAGATAATACATTAGATTTAACTTGGATTTTTAAAGCTACATCTGCTAATTATGAAACTTTATATTTAGCAAATGATAAAGATCCTAATAATGCTGAAGTTAAATTATTTCAAAATATGATAAATAAGGGAGAGTATGTTCCTAATCTTGATGAAATCGAAAAGAATAAAAGATTAGAAGCTAATAAATATACAAAACCTAAAGATGATTTTACTAAAAACTATGATGAACTAACTGAAGAAGAAAAAAAGGAAAGACTTAAAGCAGTTAATGAAAAATCTGAAAAAGATTATGAAAAAAGAATGGAAAAAATTACAAGTTTTTTAAAAAATCCTATTATGTTAATTGTTCCAGGAGTTTTATTGCTATTAATAATATATGTTGTTCGTTCAAGAAATAAATTTAAAAAAGAAATGGAAGATCATTTTGATGAATACGATGATGAAGAATCAGAATAATACAATAAATAGTGATATAGAAGCTAAAAAGCTATTGAATTTTAGCATTAAATTCTCATACTCTTTACTTTATAATGGCGCTGAAGTTTATAGAGTTGAAGATAGTATTAATAGAATTTGTAAATCTTTTCAAAACATTAAAGCAGTTAATGCTTTTGCATTGAGTAATATGGTTATGATTTCTTTTGTGTATAATGAAACGAATTATACTAGTATGAGAAGAATAAATGATACTGCTAAAAATTTAGAGAAGATATCCTTGTTAAATGATCTTTCTAGAAGTATAGTTTCTGGGAAAGTAAATCTTGATGATGGATTTAAAGAATTAAAAAATATAAAAAACAAGAGTTCATATAGTAATTTTACTAAAATTTCATTAGTAACATTATCAGCTCCATTTTTGGCATTTATTTTTGGAGGTACAATAGGTGATTTTATTCCAGCTTGTTTAGCAATGTTTGTTGAAATGTTAATCTTAGTATATATAGAAAAATCTGGATTGCCTTCATTTTTAACAACATTTTTTTCTGCAAGTGGAGTATCACTTTTTGTTATGACTATGTCGAAAATTGTAAGTATAGCAAATTTATCAAGTATTATGATAGCTTCAATTGTCCCATTATTTCCTGGAATTCAGATAACAAATGCTATGAGAGATATCTTATCAGGTGATATTTTATCGGGAATAATTGGTATAATGTCTGCAATATTCACCGCGGTTTCTATTGCTATTGGAGTAGTTTTAGTGCTTAGAATTTTTGGATAGGAGTTTTTATGGATTTATTTTTAAATGTTATGTGTGCTATTGTTTCAAGTATAGCATTTTCGATTTTTTTTATTGTTCCCAAAAAAGCAATTGTATATTGTACAATAACAGGTACAATAAGTTGGATTGTTTACTATTTTTGTAGTAAACATTTTGGAAATGCAGTTAGCAATTTAATAGCTTCTATAGTTGTAGGACTATTTGCTGAATATTTTTCTGTAAAACTAAGACTTCCTTCAACAGTATTTTTATATATAGGAATTGTTATGTTAGTTCCAGGATATAGAATGTATCATACTATGGAATATTTTGCGAAAAGCGAGTATCTACTAGCTTTAAATAGTGGCATAAGCACTGTTATTCACGCATGCTCTATAGCGATCGGAGTTTTAATATCTGCAGTTTTTTCTAAATCAATTAAAAGAGTTAAATTTGATAGAGTTAATAAAATCAATGAGATTACAGATAAAATTGGAGAGTTTTCGGAGAAGTAGTATTAATATTTTGTATAAAATCAACTTTTTTATGAATTAATTTCTTAAATGGTTGATTTTTTAAACAAAATAATGTATAATACTTAATGTTCTTTTATGGGAGTAGATGAGTTCTGGTGTGCTCTCTGGTCTTCAAAACCAGCGTAAGGAGTTTGTAGCTTCTTAGGTGGGTTCGATTCCCACATATTCCCGCCAATTTTTTTTATAAAATGTGATTTAACACTTGACTATTATTGTACAATGAAGTATAATTAGCTCGTGGTATTATTAAATAAATGGAGGTATTATTATGTCAAACTTAAAAAAATTACAATCAAAACAATTAGATGAATTTTTTGAAGCTATTCTTATGTTAAAAAGCAAAGATGATTGTTATGCATTCTTTGAAGATGTTTGTACTTTACGTGAATTAAATTCTATTTCTCAAAGATTAGAAGTTGCAAAACTTTTAAAAATTAGAAAAACTTACAATGAAATAGAACTTGAAACTGGAGCATCAACTGCTACAATTAGTAGAGTAAATAGGTCTTTACAATTTGGAGCTGAAGGATATGAATTAGTTCTTGATGCTTTAATTGCAAAAGATTTAAAGGGAAAAAAATAATTAAGAAAATTAAAGTAAGATACTATTTTAAATAGTATCTTTTTTATTTAAAAGTTTTTTATTATTGAAATAATAAGTTTACAATGATATAATATAATTGTTAAAATTTAAAAATTTTAGGGGGTATTATTATGATTAATGAAAGAATTAGTAAGTTGAGAAAAATGATGGCTAAAAGAAATATAGATGCCTATATTGTACCTAGCTCAGATCCTCATCAATCAGAATATTTAGCTGATTATTACAAAACAAGAGAATTTATAACAGGCTTTACAGGTTCAGCTGGTACTGCTGTTATTACAACAAAGAAATCAGGATTATGGACTGACGGAAGATATTTCATTCAAGCTGCAAAAGAATTAGCAGCTGGAGAAGTTGAATTATATAAAACAGGATTACCAGAATCAATATCTATTGAAGAATTTTTATTACAAGAATTTCCAAATAGAGGAAAAATTGCATTTGATGGTAATAATACTTCTGTTGCTGAATATGAAAATTTAATTAAAAAATTACCTAATTTTGAATTTATAACTGATGTTGACTATGTTGGAGAAATTTGGAATGAAGAAGGTCGTCCAGCAAGTCCAGATAGTAAAGTATATATTTTTGATGAAAAATATGCTGGAGAGTCAACTTCTGATAGATTAGCTAGATTAAGAGCTATGATGAAAGAAAGAGGAATAGATTATCATTTCATCGGATCATTAGATGATATAGCATATGTTTTAAATATTAGAGCGAATGATGTTCAATGTAACCCAGTTGTTATTTCATACCTTTTAGTTTCTGATAAGGCTTGTAATTTATATATTGATAAATCAAAATTATCTGAAGAAGTTGCAAATTACTTAAAAGAAAATAATGTTTGCATTAAACCATATGAAGTTATAGGAAGAGATGTTTCTGATATTGAAGCAAGAAAAACATTATACTTAGAACCAAGAAAAACAAATGTAGCAGTTTATTCATCAATTGCAAGAGGTGTTAATATTGTTACTGGAACAAATCTTACTTCATTAATGAAATGTCATAAGAATGAAATAGAAATCAAGAATACTAAAAATGCGTACATTAAAGATGGTGTTGCTTTAGTAAGATTTTTAAATTGGTTAGAAACAGGAATTCCAACAGGAACTATAACAGAAATGATAGCTTCTGAAAAATTATTAGAATTTAGAAAACAACAAGACTTATTTATAGAAGATAGCTTTGAATCAATTTCTGCTTATGGTGCAAATGCTTCAATGCCACATTATAAACCAAGTCATGAAAATCCTGTAAAGGTTGAACCAAGAGGATTATATTTAATTGATAGTGGTGGACATTATTTAGATGGAACAACTGATATTACAAGAACAATTGCTGTTGGTAAATTAAAAGAAGAAGAAATTTACCACTATACTCTTGTTTTAAAAGCTCATATTAATTTAATGGAAGCTAAATTCTTAGAAGGAACTAATGGTGGATATTTAGATGCATTTACTAGATATTGCTTATGGAAAAATAGAATTAACTTCAATCATGGTACTGGACACGGTGTTGGTCACGTATTAAATGTTCATGAAGGACCACAAAGAATAGCAACTGCTGGAAATGAGTATCCAATGGAAGTTGGAATGGTTACTTCAGATGAACCAGGTATCTACATTAGTGGAAGCCATGGTATTAGAATTGAAAGTATAATGGTTTGTGTTGAAGATGAAATGACTGAATTTGGACAATTCTTAAAATTTGATAATTTAACAGTTGTTCCAATTGATACAAGACCAGTTGATAAATCATTATTAAGTGATGATGAAATTGCTTGGTTAAATGATTATAATAAAATGTGTTATGAAAAATTATCTCCATATTTAAGTGGACATGATTTAGAATACTTAAGAGAACAATGCAAGGAAATTTAAGAGAATTTGATATAAATTACGAATTAAAAAAACTACCAGATTTACCTGGAGTTTATATAATGTATGATAAGGATGACAATATTATATATGTTGGCAAGTCTGTTTCTTTAAAAAATAGAGTTAGGTCATATTTTACTACTAATCATAAGTATAAGAAAGTTCAAGCTATGGTAGAACATATTCATAGATTTGAATATATAATTGTTAATAATGAAACTGAAAGTTTAGTTTTAGAAGCAAATTTGATTAAAAAAAATAGACCAAAATATAATATTAACTTAAAGGACGATAAGCAGTATCCTTATATAAAGATTACAAATGAAAAATTTCCAAAAATTTTAAAAGTTAGAGATGTAAAGGATGATAAGGCTCAATATTTTGGGCCTTTTCCTTCAATTTCAGACTTAGAAAAATTAATGGAATTATCTATATTAATTTATAATATTAGAGATTGTAAATTAAATTTTGACAGGGGAAAGTTTTTACAAAGACCTTGTATGAGCTATTATTTGGGAAGATGTTCAGCACCATGTACTCAAAATATAGATAGAGAAAATTACAATAATGATGTAAAAAAAGTTATTAAATTTCTTTCTGGAGATACTTCTGAAATTAAAGAAATTTTGCTTAATAAGATGAAAGAAGCCTCTGTAAAAGAAGAGTATGAACTTGCGATTAAATACAGAGATTTTTTGAGTGAATTAGATTATTTATTTACAAAACAAATATTTAACATAAAGAAATTTAAAGAATATCATTTAATTTCGTATGCATATGTTGAAAATATATTGGTAGTTGCAATTTTTATTGTAAATGACGGTCTTGTAATAGATAGAAAGCATTTTATTGTTGAAAACAATCTAGACTTGGAGTTTGAAGAATTATTTTCAAATATAATTAGACAATTTTACATAAGTCATCATAATAAGGTTAAAGAAATATATATTGATTATTCAGATGATAGATTTTTAAATGAGATATCTTTATTTTTATCAAAAATTTTTGATGAAAATTCAATTTCGGTTAAAAATCCTAAAAAAGGTGTAAAATTTGAACAAATTAAGATTTTACAAAAGAATGCAAAAGAAATTTTAACTAAACATATTTTTGATAGTAAAAATATTAATATAAAATATTTAGAAGCAATTAACTATTTAAAGAATATTTTAGATATTGAAACTCTTAACAGAATAGAATGCTATGATATTTCTAATATTTCTGGTGATTTTAATGTTGGAAGTATGGTAGTTTATAAAAATGGATTTAAGAGTTCAAAAGATTATAGAAAGTTTAAAATAAAAACTGTTGTAGGTCAAGATGACTATTCTAGTCATAAAGAAATGCTTACAAGAAGATTTAACAGGTTTTTAGATGAAAAAATAAATTCTATTGGAAGTAGTTTTTCTGAAATGCCAGATCTTATTTTAATGGATGGTGGTAAGGGGCATGTTAATGTAGCAAAAGAAGTTCTTTTGGAGAAAAACTTAAATGTTCCTGTTATAGGACTTGTTAAAAATGATAAGCATAGAACAAAAGGGATAATTTTTGAAGATAATTATATCGAGCTAGATATAAATACAAATATATATAGATTTTTATTTGACATTCAAGAAGAGGTTCATAGATTTGCCATTAATTATCATAGAAGTTTACAGAATAAAAAATTACAAAATTCAATTCTAGATGAAATTAAAGGTGTTGGAGAAATTAAGAAGATAAAACTTTTATCTCATTTTGGAAATGTTTCTGCGATTAAAAAGGCAAGTATAGATGAACTAATGACTGTTGATAAAATGGATAAAAGAACGGCAAAAAATATATTTGAATTTTTTAATAATGAGGGATAGTATGGAAAAAAGTGTTCTATTAAAAGATTTAGTTGAAAAACTAGAGATTGAAATTGTATATAAAAGTGATGATTATGATAATATTGAAATAAAATTTAATGAATTTAATAGACCTGGTCTTCAACTAAATGGCTTTTTTGATACATTTCCATATCAAAGAATTCAAATAATTGGACAACCAGAACATGAATACTATGATAAACATTTACCGTTTGATAAAAGAAGAAATGTTTTTGATAAATACTTTTCTTATCCAATACCTGCTTTAATTTATAGTTATAATATTAATGTGCCTTATGAAGTTTATTCATTAGCAAAAAAACATAATAGAACTATTTTAAGAGTTGATTATGGAACAACAAAATTAATTTCTAAAATGAGTGATTTTTTAGAATATGCTTTAAGTGAAGAGATTAGAATTCATGGTGGATTACTAGAAGTTTTTGGTATGGGCATATTAATAATAGGTAAAAGTAGTATTGGAAAGAGTGAAACGGCATTAGAACTTATTGCTCGTGGTCATAGATTGGTAGCAGATGATGCTGTTGATATAAAAAAAATTGACAATAAACTATATGGACAGTCTCCTGAAAACATTCGACATTTTTTAGAAATTAGAGGTCTAGGAATATTAGATATTGAAAGATTATACGGTTCAGGAGCGATAAAAAGATCTACTGATATTGATTTTGTTATTGAACTCGAAAACTGGGTTGAAGATAAAGAATATGATAGATTAGGTCTTGATGATAAATATAGAAATATATTAGGAATAGAAATTCCTCATATTGTTATTCCAGTTAAACCAGGTAGGAATATAGCCTTAATAGTAGAGGTTGCAGCAAGAAATATACGCCAAAAGATGTATGGTTATAATGCTGCTGAGGAACTAACTAAAAGAATAATGGAAGAAATTAATAATAAATCGAATTAGGTGGTAATTATGTTATTTAGTAAATTGAATTGTGTTGTAAAATATGATGAGCCATTAAAAAATCATACAACATTTCAAATTGGTGGTAAATGTATTGCTCTTATCGAACCAAAAAAGGTAGAAGATATAATTGAAGCAATAAAAATTTGTAGAGAAAATAATCTAAAATTTTTCGTTATAGGTAATGGATCTAATTTATTAGTTCCAGATGATGGCTATAACGGAGTTATAATAAAAATAAAAAGTGAATTTTCAAATATACAAGTTGAAGGAGATTATTTAATTGCTCATTCTGGAGCAAAATTATCAGAAGTTTACACAGTTGCATATGAAAACTCTTTAACTGGATTTGAATTTGCTTCTGGGATTCCAGGAACAATAGGTGGAGCGATTTTTATGAATGCTGGAGCCTATGGTGGAGAAATGAAAGATATAGTAGAATCTGTTGAAGTGCTAGATTTTGATAATTATGAAGTAAAAGAATTAAAAAATGAAGAATTAGAATTTTCTTATAGAAAAAGTATAATTCAAAGAAAAAATTATATAGTTTTAACTATAAAATTAAAATTAAAAAAAGGAAATAAAGAAGAAATAAAAGCTGTTTATGAAGATTTAAGGGAAAAAAGAAATTCAAAACAACCTTTAAACTTTGGTTCTGCCGGAAGTACTTTTAAAAGACCTGAGGGACATTTTGCTTCAAAATTGATTGAAGACGCTGGACTTAAAGGATATCATATAAATGATGCATGGGTTTCTGAAAAACATTCCGGATTCATTGTAAATAAAGGCAATGCGAGTTATAAAGAAGTTATGGAACTTATTGAGCATGTTCAAAAAGTTGTTTTTGAAAAATTTGAAGTCAAATTAGAGACTGAGGTAAGAATATTAAAGGATTAGATTATGGAAGCAGTTATAATTACAGGAATGAGTGGAGCGGGAAAGACATTAGCATTAAACCATTTTGAAGATATGGGTTATTATTGCATGGAAAATCTCCCTCCAAAATTTATTGTAGATTTTGTTGAACTTATAAATAATTCTACAAAAGGAATTGAAAATTTAGCAATAGTTGTTGATGTAAGAGCTAGATTTTTTGAAGATTTATCAGAAACAATTCAAAACTTAAAGAAAATGGATTGTGAGTTAAAAGTCCTATTTTTAGATGCTAGTGATAGAACTCTTATTAACAGATATAAAGAATTAAGACGACCACATCCGGTAAATCCAAAGGGAACTCTTTCTGAGTCTATACATTTAGAAAGAGAAATGTTAAGTGATATAAAAGATAAGTCAGATATAATTATTGATACAACAAGATTAACCGCTAGTAGTTTTAGAAACAAATTAAATACTCTATTTTTTAATGGAAACAAAAAAGATTTAGTTATAAATATAGAATCTTTTGGATTCAAAAATGGTATACTTGTTGAAGCTGATTTAGTTTTTGATGTAAGATTTTTACCTAATCCATATTATATTGAAGAACTAAAAGAACTTAACGGAAAAGATGATGAAATTCAAAATTATGTTATGGGTTTTGGTGACTCAAAGATATTTTTAAATAAAGTTATAGATTTACTTGAATTTTTAATTCCTAAATATAAGACTGAAGGAAAAACAATGTTAACTATCGGAGTTGGCTGTACCGGAGGAAAGCACCGTTCAGTTTGCTTAGCTGAAGAATTATTTGCTGAACTTAAAAAAAGACATTCTAATGTTAATATTTCTCATAGGGACGAAAGACTATGGTAGAAGATCCAAAAATTGTAACCATAGGGGGAGGAACTGGAAGTTCAACCATTCTTAAAGGTTTAAAAAAATATTTTAAAGATATTACTGCAATTGTAACTGTTGCTGATGATGGTGGAAGTTCTGGAATGCTTAGAGATGATTTAGGTGTTATTCCACCGGGAGATATTAGAGCTTGTTTGATTTCTCTTGCAAATACAGAAAAATCAATGGAAAGATTGATGAAATATAGATTTAAAGAGGGAAATTTAAAGGGTCAAAGTTTTGGAAATTTATTTTTAGTTGCAATGGCTGATATTTATAAAGACTTTGTTTTGGGAATACAAGAAACTTCTAATATCTTAGCAATAACTGGTAAAGTATTACCTGTTACTTTGGATAATATAAAATTATTTGCAGAACTTGAGAACGGTGAAATAATTGAGGGAGAAAGTAATATTACTGCTTTGAATTTAGAAGATGAAAATAGTAGTAGAATAAATAGAGTTTTTATTTCTCCAAAATATGCAAAACCACTTAATGAAGTTGTTCACGAAATCTACAATTCTGATGTAATTTTTATAGGTCCGGGAAGTTTATATACTTCTGTAATTCCAAATCTATTAATTTCTGAAATAAGTGAAGCATTAACTAATACTAAAGCAAAAATTTGCTTTATTTTAAATGTTGTTAATCAATCAACAGAAACCTTTGATTATAAGGTTACTGATCATTTAAACGCAATTTATAAGCATTGTGAAGGGATTAAAATTGATACAATTATAGTAAATAATGAAATAATTCCGGAAGAAGTAGATTTGAAATATAAAAGAAAAAGTGCAAGTCAATTATTATTAAGTGATGAAGAGAGAAAAACTTTAAAAAAGTTAAATATAAGAGTTTTAGAAGATAACTTGATTAGTAAATCTTCAGGCTATTCAAGACATAACGAAGATAGACTTGCAAGATTAATTTTAGAAAATTTTTAAAATTATACTGTAATTAAAATTTTTTAGATTGGGATTATCCCAATCTTTTTTGTTACTTGTTTTAAATAGAATTTATGAGTTTAAAATAATTATAAATACTGGAAAGAAACTACTTTTTGTGGTAAAATAATATATTGAGTAATTATATATTTTTTAGGAGAGAGTATGAGAGATTTATATGAAATTTTAGGGGTGGATAAAAATTGTAATAAAGCAGAATTGAAGTCTGCATATAGAAAATTAGCTAAAAAGTACCATCCTGATGTTAATCCTGATAATAAAGAGGCGGAAGAAAATTTTAAAGAGGTAAATTTTGCTTATGAAATACTAAGTGATGACGATAGAAGACAAAAATATGATACTTATGGAGAGGCTAGCTTTAATGCTAATGCTTCTGGAGGAAGTGGATTTGGCGGCTTCTCTGATATGGAAGATATTTTTGAAAGTATTTTCGGAAATTTTGGAGGCTTTGGTGGATTTGGATCTAACTCAAGAAATTATAATCGTCCAAGAAAAGGAGAAGATACTGAAGTTTATTTAGATTTAGATTTCTTTGAAGCTGTTAATGGTGTAGAAAAAGAAATTTTTATTAATGTAAAGACAGTTTGTAATACTTGTTCTGGAAGTGGTGCAAAACCAGGGACAAAGAAAGTTACATGTTCAAAATGTAATGGTAGAGGAAGTATTAGAATTCAAAGACAAAGCTTTTTTGGAACTGTTGTTTCTGAAGAATTATGTGATGAATGTAATGGCTCTGGAGAAATGATAGAAGAAAAATGTGAAAAATGTAAGGGTAAAAAGTATGTTTTAGTTAGAAAGAAATTTACTATTAAAGCTCCTAAAGGAGTAAATACAAATAATATTATGACATTGAAAGGTCAAGGAAATTGCGGTGAAAATGGTGGACCTAATGGAGATGTTTATGTAATTTTCAAAGTGAAATCTCATGAATTATTTGTTAGAAATGGAAATGATGTATTTTATGAATTACCAATTTCTTTCACTGAGGCTACTTTAGGAGCTGAAGTTGAAATTCCTACTTTAGATGGAAAAGAAAAATATTCAATTCCAGAAGGAACAGAAACAGGAACTGAATTTGTTTTAAAAGGCAAAGGTATTTCAGATGTTAATGGTTACGGAACTGGAAATTTAAAATTTAAAGTAAAGATTATAACTCCAAAAAATCTAACAGATAAGCAAAAAGAATTACTAAGAGAATTTTCTAATGAAAGAGAAGAACATTTAATTGAACATAAAAAGAACTTTTTTGAAAAAATAAAGGAGCTATTTGACTAATGGATTGGACTGAAATTGAGATTGTAGTAAAAAATCAATTTGAAGATAATATAGTTGGGATACTTTATTTATTTGATATTGATGGAATAAATATAAAAGATTCAAGAGATTATGAAGAGTTTGCAAAAGATAAGCCTTACTGGGTAGTTTTAGATGAGGATGATTTTGAAAAGAGTGAATTTATTACTGTTAAAACATATTTGAAAAATGATGATGAGCTTGAAGATAATCTTATAGTTTTACAAGAAAGAATTTCAGAGTTTGAAAAAGAATATAATGAAAAAGTAATTTTAAAAATAGATTCTAAAATAAAAACTGAAGATTGGGCAAATGAGTGGAAAAAATATTATAAGCCTACAAAAGTTGGTAAAAATTTTTTAATAAAACCGACTTGGGAAGATTATGATTTAGCTGAAAATGAAGTTATGATTGAATTAGATCCTGGAATGGCTTTTGGAACAGGAACTCATGAAACTACAGCCCTATGTTTAGAAGCTCTTGAAAAAGTAGATTTAAAAGATAAAACAGTTTTTGATATAGGTTCTGGAAGTGGAATTTTATCAGTTGGAGCTTTGAAACTTGGAGCAAAAAAGGTTGAAGCCGTTGACATTGATATTTTAGGTGTTGAAGCAACATTAGAAAATGCTAAGCTAAATAAAGTTGAAGATAGAATTATAGTTCATCATGGTGATTTGTGTGAAAAATTAACTTCAAAAGCTGATGTAATTGTTGCTAATATTCTTGCGCATATTTTAGTAAAATTATTAGATGATATAAGTAAATTTATAAAAACTGATGGAATTTTTATTGGCTCTGGAATAATTGAAGAAAAGTATGTTGATGTCGAAAATGCTTTAATAAAAAATAATTTTGAAATTTTAGAAGTAAATAGAAATAAAGATTGGGTTTGTGTGATTGCAAGGAGAAAGAATGCATAGATTTTTTACTGATGAGTCAATCATAGAAGGAAAAGTTAAAATATACGGAGATGATTATAATCATATAAAAAAGGTTCTTAGAATTACAGAAGATGAAAAAATTGAAGTCGTTGTTTTAGGAGAGCTTTATATTGGGAATATAGAGATTTGTGATAAATATATTTCTGTTTATAATTTAGAAAAAATTTCTAAAAATACTGAATCAAAGATTAGAATTCATCTATTGCAATGTTTAGCAAAAGGTGAAAAAATGGATTTAATAGTTCAAAAATCTGTTGAGCTAGGAGTTTATGATATAACTTTGGTTAATTCAAAAAGATGTATCGTAAAGATTGATGAAAAAAAGGAGAATAAAAAAATTGAAAGATTGCAAAAAATTGCTTATGAAGCATCAAAGCAATCTAAGAGATTAATTGTTCCAAAGATAAATGAAGTAATACAATTTAAGAATATTATAAATATTGTAGGAGATAACTATTTACTCATAGCTTATGAAGAAGATAAAAATATTTCATTAAGAGAAGTAATTAGTAAAATAAAAAAAGAAAATTCCTTCAAAGATATTTATATATTAATAGGTTCAGAAGGTGGATTTGAAAGAGAAGAAGTAGATTTCTTAAAGAATAATGGTGCATATAGTATTGGACTTGGTGCAAGAATATTAAGAACGGAAACTGCTGGCATAAATTTACTTTCAATTCTACAATATGAATTTATGTAGGAGGTTTATGAACAAAGTTAGTTTTTTAACTCTGGGATGTAAAGTAAATCAGTATGAAACTGAGGCTATGCAAGAGTTATTTAAGAAACGAGGGTATGAGATTTGTAATGAAGAAGATATATGTGATGTATATGTTATAAATACTTGTACTGTTACGAATTTAAGCGATAGAAAGTCAAGACAATTTATTTCTAGAGCAAAAAAATTAAATGAAGAAGCTATTTTAGCGGTTGTAGGTTGTTATTCTCAAGTTGCTCCAGATGAAATATCAGCTATTGAAGATGTTGATGTTATTATTGGAACAAAAAATAGAGCTAGAATAGTTGAATTGTGCGAAGAATCAAAGAAATCTAATTTAAAGTTTAATATAGTTTCAGAACTTACAAAGGATTGTGGATTCGATGTATTATCAATTGAAAATCAGGAAAGTAAAACTAGAGCATATTTAAAAATACAAGAAGGTTGTAATATGTTTTGTACATATTGTATTATACCTTATGCAAGAGGTCCTATTAAATCAAGACCAATTGATGATATTTATGATGAAGCTGTTAAACTTGCGAATAATGGATATAAAGAAGTAATTATTACAGGTATTCATGTTGGTTCGTATGGATTGGATTTAGATAATAATACTAGACTTATTGATGTTATAGAAAAATTATCTACAATAGAAAACTTGGATAGAATTAGACTTAGCTCAATTGAAGCTGGAATAATTTCTAAAGATTTCTTAGTTAGATTAAAAAATTGTAAAAAAGTTTGTGAACATTTCCATTTGTCTTTACAAAGTGGATGCGATAAAATTTTAAAACTTATGAATAGAAGATATACAACTGATATGTATAGAAAAAAAGTTACTATGATTAAGGAGATTTTTCCAAATGTTGCTCTTACAACTGATATAATCGTAGGATTTCCAGGAGAAAATGATGAAGATTTTAGGGAAACGGTAAATTTTGTAAAAGAAATTGGGTTTTCTAAAATTCATGTTTTTAAATATTCTAAGAGAAAAGGGACTCCTGCTTATGATTTTAAAGAACAAGTTGATGGAAATATTAAGAAGTTAAGAAGCAATGAATTAATATTATTAGCTAAGGAAATGACAACGGAATTTTTGAAAAAACAACTTTCAGAAAAACATGAGGTTTTATTTGAAGAAAATGTTAATGGAAATAGACTTGTAGGATATACAAGAAATTATATAAGATTTTCAGCCCCTTATAATGAAAACATGAAAAATAAAGTTGTCTATTGTAATGGAGTTTCTGTTGAAGGGGAAGAAATTTTTGGATTGGCAAGTAAAATAAAGATATAAATTTTAGGAGGATTATTTTGGAAAAGAAAAACTTTTATTTAACAACACCTATTTATTATCCAAATAGTAATTTACATTTGGGTCATACTTACACTACAATAGTTGCAGATGTATTAAAAAAATACAAGCAAGCTCAAGGTTATGATGTATTTTTAACAACTGGAACTGACGAACATGGTCAAAAATTACAAGAATCAGCAATAAAAGCTGGGAAAGAACCTTTAGAATATATTGATCCAATTGTTGATAGTGCAAAAGAGTTGTGGAAGACTTTAGATATTGATTTTGATGCTTTTGTTAGAAGCACAGATAAAATTCACGAAAAAAATGTAAGTGATATTTTTACAAAGTTATATGAAAAGGGAGAAATATACAAAGGAAGTTACAAAGGAATGTATTGTGTTCCTTGCGAAGCTTTTTGGACTGAGAGTCAATTAGTAGAAGGAAATAAATGTCCAGACTGTGGTAGGGAAGTTTCTGAGAGTGAAGAAGAAACATATTTCTTTAGACTTTCAAAATATCAAGATAAACTTTTAAAATTATATGAAGAAAATCCTGATTTTATTCAACCAGAATCAAGAAAAAATGAAATGATTAGCTTCATTAATGAGGGTTTAACAGATTTATCAGTTACACGTTCAAGTTTTGACTGGGGTGTTAGAGTACCATTTGATGAAAAACATATTGTATATGTTTGGATAGATGCTTTAAGTTGTTATTTAACTGGAGTTGGATATGGAACAGATGAAGAAAAATTTAATAAATACTGGCCTTGTGATGTTCATTTAATAGGAAAAGAAATTATGCGTTTCCATGCAATTATTTGGCCTTCAATTCTAATGGCTTTAGATTTACCACTTCCAAAGAAAATTTTTGGTCATGGTTGGATTTTATTTGATGATGATAAGATGAGTAAAAGTAAAGGAAATATTGTTTATGCGGAACCAATTATAGAAAGATATGGTATGGATGCATTAAGATATTTCATGCTTAGAGAATTTACTTTTGGGCAAGACGGTAATTTTACTTATACAAAAATGTTAAATAGAATAAACTCAGATCTTGTAAATGACTTAGGAAATTTAGTTTCAAGAACTGTTGCAATGTGCGAAAAGTATTTCGGTGGAATAGTACCTGCACAAACTGAATTAACAGATATTGATAATGATTTAATTGAAACAGCTGTTACAACTAGAGATAGAGTCGCTGAATTAATGGATAAACTTAACTTCTCAATGGCACTTGAAGAAATTTGGAAGTTAGTAAGAAGAACAAATAAGTATATTGACGAAACAACACCTTGGACTTTGATTAAAGAAGGACAAGAAGATAGACTTAAAACAGTTATTTATGATTTACTTGAAAGCATAAGAATTATTTCTGGATTAATTAAACCTTTCATGAAAGAAACTTCATCTAAGATTAATGAACAAATAGGATATTCAGATTATTCTTATGAAGATTTAACTAAATTTGGGCTACTTAAAGTTGGAACAAAAGTATGTAAAGGTAAAAATTTATTTGATAGACTTGATGTAGATAAGGAATTAGAAATAATTGTAGAAAAGAATTCTGAATTAATTGAATTTAGAAAGAAGAAAAATTCAGGATCTAATGAAGAAAAAGAAGTAGTTGATGAAGAAAGAGAATTAATTACAATAGATGACTTTGCAAAAGTAGAACTTAAAGTTGGAAAAATTATAGAGTGTCAACCACATCCTAAAGCTGATAGACTTTTAGTTTCTAAAATAGATATCGGGGATGAAGTAAGAACTATCGTTTCAGGAATTAGAAAATTCTATAATGAAAAAGACCTTATAGGTAAAAAAGTTATTGTTGTTACAAATTTAAAACCAGTTAATCTAAGAGGTGTTGAAAGTAATGGTATGATACTTGCTGCTTCTGATGAAGAAAACTTAAGTGTATTAACTGTTTTAAATGATATTAAAGAAGGATCAAAGGTATCATAATGAGAATAGTAGATAGTCACTGTCATATTGATGATGAAAAATTCGACTATGATAGAGAAGAGGTTATTTCTAACTTTGAAAATGATGGAATTGATTTTATAGTTGATCCAGCCTCAGATATTGCATCAAGCGAAAAAATTATTGAAATAGTAAAGAAATATGATAAAGTTTATGGTGCAGTTGGTATTCATCCACATGAAGTTGAAGGAGTTACTGATGAAGATTTAGAAAAAGTTTATCAGATGTCTTTTAGTGATAAAATAGTTGCTATTGGAGAAATTGGACTAGATTATTATTATGATAATTCTCCTAGAGAAAAACAAAAAGAAGTTTTTAGAAAACAACTTGAAATTGCTGAAAAGAGAAAACTTCCAGTTATAATTCATACAAGAGATGCGATGGGAGATACTTATGATATTTTATCTGAATTTAAAGGTAAAATAATAGGAGTAATGCACTGCTATACTGGTTCTAGTGAGATGGCTAAAAGATTTATGGAATTGGGCTATTATATATCAATTTCTGGAGCTGTAACATTTAAAAATGCAGTTAATGTTAGAGAAATGGTAAAAACTATTCCGTTAGATAATTTGCTTGTAGAAACAGATAGTCCATATCTGACTCCAGAACCACATCGTGGAAAAAGAAATGAACCTAAATACGTAAAGTTTACAGCTGAAAAAGTTGCTGAACTAAAAGAAATGGAATTAAATGATTTAATTTACAATACTAATAGCAATGTTAGAAATCTTTTTTCAATAGAGGATTAGTATGAAAAAAATTAAAGAAATAATAGTAGTTGAGGGAAAAGATGATATTTCAAAAGTAAAAGCTGCATTTGATTGTGATGTTATTGCAACAAATGGAACGCATTTTTCAAAAAATTTGCTAAAAAAAATTAAAGAGGCAAATGAAAAATGTGGAGTAATAGTTTTTACTGACCCTGACTACGCAGGAGAAAAGATTAGAAAAAATATAAACAAGGTTGTTCCTAATTGTAAAAATGCATTTTTGAGTAGAAGGCTTGCTTTAAAGGGAGATAATATTGGAGTAGAAAATGCTAAAGTTGAAGATATTATAGAAGCTATTGAGAATGCTAAAGTAACCCTTTTAGATAGAAAAGATGAAATAGATTTAAGTCTTTTAACATCCTTAGGAATTAGTGGTATGGGTAATAGCAAAGAACTTAGAGAACAACTTTGTGAGTATTTTAAAATAGGATATTGTAACTCAAAACAATTTGTAAATAGATTGAATAGTTTTGGAATTACTGAAGAGGAGTTAATTTTAGCTGTTGAAAATATTTTAGGAAAGGAAGTTTAATATGGATTTATATAAATTATCAGCAATAAAAGAAATTTGTGATAAATTCGGATTTTCTTTTTCTAAAAATTTTGGACAGAACTTTTTGACAGATAGAAATATCCTAGAAAAGATTGTAGAAGTTTCAGCTATTGATAAGGACTATGGTGTAATAGAAATTGGACCTGGATTTGGTGTTCTTACTAAGTTTTTGCTTGAAAAAGCTGGAAAAGTTGTATCAATTGAAATTGATACAAGATTAAAAGAAGTTTTAGATTATACACTTAGTGGTTATGATAATTTTGAATTTGTTCAATCAGATGCTCTAAAAATTGATCTTAAAAAACTTATCGAAGAAAAATTTACTCAAAAGAAAATTGTAGTTGTAGCGAATTTACCTTATTATGTAACTACACCTATTATAACAAAGCTTCTTGAAAGTAATTTAGACTTAGAATCTATAACTATTATGGTTCAAAAAGAAGTTGCTCAAAGACTTGTTGCTGATGAAAATAGCAAAGATAATTCGAGCATTAGTTTGTTTGTGAAATATTATGCAGATGCAAATATAGCATTTAATGTTTCAAGAAATGTATTTGTTCCAGCACCTAATGTTGATAGTGCTGTTGTAAATTTGAAATTAAAAAAAGATAGATTTGAGTATGAAAAAACAATGTTTAAACTTATAAAAAATGGATTTGAAAATAGGAGAAAAACAATTTTAAATTCTTTTTGTAAATCTGGAATTGAAAAAGATAAGATTATTGAAGTATTAGATAAATTAAACATTGATACTAGAATAAGAGCTGAAAAACTATCGCTCGAAGATTTTAAAAAAATTGCAAAAGAATATGAAAGTTTATAATTAAATAAGATAAATTTATACATAATTTGTATAAAAAAAATTTATGCTTTGTTTAAATAAAAAATCATAGGGTATAAATTTATTGGAATAAATATTGAAAATATTTAAAATTACAAAAAAATTTTTTTAGGGGGAAACTAAAATGGCAAAAGTAGTAGTATATTCAAGTGAGTCTTGTACATATTGTAAACAAGCAAAAGAATTCTTAAAGGCAAATAATGTTGAATTCGTTGAAAAAAATGTTTCAACTGATTTAGAAGCTAGAAAAGAATTAATGGCAAAAGGACATATGGGTGTTCCTGTAATCTGTGTTGATGATTTTGAAATGGTTGGTTTTGACAAAGCAGAATTATCAAAAGCATTAGGATTATAATATTAATATAATAAATAAGAGGTTCAGTTTTTAACTGAACCTTTTTTATGATTAACTATTAAAAAAATAAACAATATTTACTTTTTTCAGCATTTATAGATATTAAATAATATTGTTAATAATAATTTTAAACTACTGTTAAATTTTTGTAATTTAATGGTAGTTTTTTTGTTAAAAACTATGTTATTTCTTTGATTAATAACTCAATTTATGGTATAATAATTGTTGTTTAGGAGGAAAAATGGAAAAATTAAAATTAAGACAATTGATTATTTTATTTTCTATAGTTGTACTTTGTAGCATTTTATTTGGTTTTTATTTAAAAAGTGTAAAACTTACTGATAGTTTTGATTATAAACTAATGAGTTTTGTTCAAAGTAATAATATTTTTACTAAGAATACTTTTCTCCTAAATTTTATAAAGTTTATAACATCTTTGGGAAATGGGATAGGTTGCTTTATATTATTAATTCCAATGGGAATATATTTTTATTTTAATGATTTAAAAAAAGACTTTATTTTTTTAGTCTGTTCATTATTAATAACTTATATTTTAAATGAATTGATTAAGCATATAGTTTTAAGAAAAAGACCTATTGAGTTTTTTATAATTAATGTTACAGGATATAGTTATCCAAGTGGACATTCAATGAATATATCAGCTTTTTATTTAACTTTTAGATTTTTATTAAATCGAAAGAAAAAGAACAGGTATTTAGATATATTTATATATGTTCTAATAATAATGATCGCTTTAAGTAGAGTTATTTTAGGTGTTCATTGGCCAACTGATGTTATTGTAGGACTTACATTAGGATATTTATCTTATAGATTATCTAGAGAGATATATCTTAATTTTTGGAGGGATTAATGGTATATTTAATTATCTTTACTGTTGTAGTATTTATTTTTACTTCAATAGTAGGAAATAAATTAAAGAAACAGAACTTTTTAATAGACTTAAAGTTAAAAAACTTTTTTCAAAATAATAATTTAAGATTTTTGAAATCTTCAATGAAACATATAACTTCAATGGGGGATGTTGTTACATCATTGATTATTATTTTTCCAATCTTCTTTTATTCTGTTTCAGAAAAAAACTATGTGTTAGCTAGTGCTATTTTAAATTCGTCACTTTTTAATATGATATTTTTAAACTCTTTTAAATTTTTATTTAGGAGAGAACGTCCAGTATCACATTCTGATATTAAATACTGGGGATATAGTTTCCCAAGTGGACACTCTTGTATTGGTTTAAGTTTTTATCCGACTGTTATGTATGTATTATTTAATGGTCATAGTTCTTTTCCAATTTGGATGTCTTTAGGTATTTTGTTTGGACTTAGTATTGCAATAAGTAGAATTGTTGTAGGAGTTCATTGGTTTTCAGATGTTATATTTGGTTCCTTATTAGGTCTTGTATTTTTTAGCTGGACTATTTATTTGTATAATATTGGTTTTTATTATAAATTTTTGTTTTAATATGAGGAGGAATTATGGTTAAAGCAGTAGTAGGAGCAAACTGGGGAGATGAAGGAAAAGGAAAAATAACAGATATGTTAGCAGAAAATGCTGATATTATTGTTAGATTCCAAGGTGGTTCCAATGCGGGACATACTATTATTAATGAGTATGGAAGATTCGCCCTACATTTATTACCATCAGGTGTTTTTTATAAACATACAACATCTGTAATAGGAAATGGTGTAGCATTAAATATTCCTTATTTACTTAAAGAAATTGAGTATTTAAAGGAAAAAAATGTTCCAGATCTTAATATTTTAGTATCAGATAGAGCACAACTTGTAATGCCTTATCATATTGATTTTGATGCGTATGAAGAAGAAAGACTTGGTAAAAATTCTTTTGGTTCAACTAAATCAGGAATTGCACCATGTTATTCAGATAAATATGCTAAAATTGGTTTTCAAGTAAATGAACTTTTTGATGATAATTTATTTGAAAAAGTTCAAAGAGTTGTTGAGCTAAAAAATGTAATTTTAGAAAATTTATATAAAAAAGAAAAAATTGATGCAAAAGAATTGTATGACCATATGTTAGTATGGAGAGATGCAATTAAACCATATGTTTGTGATGTATCAAAATTCTTAAATGATGCCATTAAAGATGGCAAGAAAATTTTGCTTGAAGGACAACTTGGATCTTTAAAGGATACTGATCATGGTATTTATCCAATGGTTACTTCTTCATCAACATTAGCTGGATATGGATCTATTGGAGCTGGAATTCCACCTTATGAAATTACTGATATTGTTACTGTTGTTAAGGCATATTCAAGTGCAGTTGGTGCTGGTGCATTTGTAAGTGAAATTTTCGGAGAAGAAGCAGAAGAATTAAGAAAACGTGGTGGAGATAAAGGTGAATATGGTGCTACAACTGGAAGACCAAGACGTGTTGGATATTTTGATGCAGTTGCTTCAAGATATGGTTGTAGAGTACAAGGAAGTACAGAAGCTGTATTAACAGTTATTGACGCTTTAGGATATTTAGAAGAAATTCCTGTATGTATCGGATATGAAATTGATGGTGAAGTAACTAGAGATTTTCCAACATCTGATAAGCTTGAAAAGGCTAAACCAGTTTGGAAAGTCTTAAAGGGATGGAATAGGGATATAAGAGGAATTAAAAATTATGATGAACTACCAGTTGAATGTAGAGAATATATAGAATTTATCGAAAAAGAATTGGAAGTTCCTATTAAAATGATTTCTAATGGTCCAAAAAGAGAAGATATAATTTATAAGAATAGCAGTCTTTAATTTAAATTAAGACTAATGGGTATTATATGAAAAAACGTAAAAAATTGTTACCTAATGCTAGAGAAAATATAGGTTTAGTAATTTTATTTTTATTTGTAAGTTTATTTTTAATTAAAAATGTATTTTTTAGTAAAAACTTAAATAAAGATATCATAGCTTTAGAAAATCCAAAAAGTTACGACATAAACTTATCTTCTAAAGCATTAGTTATAAAAGATGAGTACCTATATTTTATTGGAAAAAGCAATATTGAAACTGATAATTCAAAAGTTGCAGTAGATAAAGAAATTGGTGAAGTTGACGTAAATCAAATTGACCAAAATTTAAAAGATTATTTAGCAGAAAAGGTTGAAGTTTTAAAAGCACAAGAAGAGAATAAAGATTCCAAAGTTGAAGGCATTGATATAGAAAATATTTTAAACTTTGTGAGAGAAAAGAACTTTTCCAAAACTTTTGAAATTTTATCAAGTGATCAGAACAAAAATGCTTTTGGTAAAAAATATAGCTCAGATAAACTTTTCAGATATTCATTATTAAACGATACAATAAACTCTGGTAAAATTATTTCAAAGAACTCTGGAGTTGTATTAAATAAAATTGATGGTCTTGAGAATGTATATGACTTTTCTGTTATTGATTCTATAGATGAAAAAGATTTTAACTTTGATAGTTCAAATAATATCTCTAGTATTGATGGTGTTAAAATTGTTGATAATTTAAAATATTATTTGTGTATAAGAGTTAAAGCTGGTGCTTTTGAAAATTTAGAAGAAAATAAGAGTATTAAAGTTAAAATTGGAGATTCAGTAGCTACGGGTATAGTTAAAAAATTCAAAAAAGGTTCAGAATATGATTTAATTGTTGGTCAATTTTCTTCTGCTTTTAATGAAATTGCAGATAAAAGATTTATTGATTTAAATGTTATTCAGACGGTCTCTAACTCTTTTGAATTACCTTTAACAGCATTATCTACAGTAGATGGTGAAGATTATGTTTTAGTAGTAGATTCTTTTGACAATATTAGTAGAGCAAAAGTTAAAGTTAATTTTATTGATAAGATTAATTCTAAAGTGTATATAGATTCTAGAAATAGTTCTGTAGGAATTTTTTCTAACATTTTAAAAGATGCTAGTAAAGTTAAAGAAGGTGCAATTTCAAAGTAATGAAAGAAAATATTGATTTAATAAAAAATAATATAGATCTAGCTTGTAATAATTCAAATAGAGATAGAGATGAAATATTTTTGTTACCTGTTTCTAAGACGGTAGATGTAGAAAAAATTCAAGAGGCAATAGAATTAGGATTTAATACATTTGGAGAAAATAAAGTTCAGGAGATTTTAAAAAAATATGATTTTTTTGAAGGAAAAGTAAAATTTCATATGATTGGACATCTTCAAACAAATAAAGTAAAATCAATTATTGATAAAGTTGAATTAATACATTCTTTAGATAGAATATCGCTTTTAGATAAGCTAGAAACTGAAGCTAAAAATAAAAAAATTAAAGTTAGATGTTTAGTTGAAGTGAATATTGGGAAAGAAGATAGTAAATCTGGACTTTTTGAGGAAGAAGTAATAGATTTTATTAAAGAAGTTTCAAAAAGAGATAATGTTTTAATCGAAGGTCTTATGACAGTTGCTCCATATAGAGAAAATGTTGAAGATACTAGAATTTATTTTAAAAAGATGAAATCTTTATTTGATGAGATTTCAAGTCTTGGATTAAAAAATATCGATATGAAAATATTATCTATGGGAATGAGTAATGATTTTATCGTTGCTATAGAAGAAGGTTCAAATCTAATTAGAATTGGAACTTCAATATTTGGAAAAAGAGATTATAGAGTACTTTCATAACTATGAAAGTATATAAAAGGATTATAATTAGAAAATTTTTGAATTTTCATTTGTTATAAAAAATAATAAAAATATGAGGAGGAATATTATGGCAGGGTTTATGGACAAAATTAAAAAATTTGTTGGAAGCGATGACTTGGATGATGAATATGATGATTATGAAGAAGAGGCTATTGTAGAAAAACAACCTAAATCAGTAGGAGAAAGTTATGCAAGAAGCGCTGGAAGCAAAATTGCTTTAGAAAAGGAAAAATCAAATATTGTTACAATGCCAAATATTAGTAGATTTTTAATTTCTATTAGAGAACCTATTACTTTTGATGATGGAACTCAAGTTTTAGATGATGTTTTAAAAGGTAAGGTTGTAGTTCTTAATTTAGAAATGTTAGAAGTTGATAAGAAAAGACAAATTTTTGATTTCGTTAGTGGAGGTATTTATTCTCTATCCGGAAAAATCCAAAAGGTTACTAAAGATATTTTCATCTTAGCTCCTAAGGGAATTGATATTGACGGAAAAGTTAAAGATCAAATTGAAAATAATGGATTTTATCAATTATAATTAAATGAAGTCATTTGATAAATTAAAAATCTTAGATAATATTAATAATATAGAAGTAAAAAAGACCATCAATAAATTTTTAGATGGTCTTGTTTCTATGGAAAAAAATTATAAAGATATTTTTGTCTCTAATTTTTTTACTCCTTTGGAGTTTAAATATGTTAAGAGAATTTTGGCAAATATTGATTTAGATTTTGATATAATATTTTCTGATGATGATTATGAGAGAAAGTTTTTGATTTTTTATAGAGATAATTATTCTTTAAGTGAGTATTTAGAAACTTTAAGATTTAAAGATATTTCTGGTATTGAACATAGAAATATCTTAGGAAGTATTACACACTTGGGGATAAATCGTGAAAAAGTCGGAGAAATTATAAAAGTTAACGACTATTGGTATATTTACTGTTTAAAACCAATAGGAACCTTTTTGTTTTCTAATGGCTTAAGATTTGCAGGACAAGATTTAAAATTAGAGATTTTAAATGAGAATTTTATTCCTTCAAATTTTAGAAAATTTGAAGATGAAAGAATAATTGTTTCTAGTTTAAGATTAGATTGTTTTGTAAAAGAACTTGCAAGAACTTCAAGAGAAATTGCTCAAAAATTTATAAAGTCTGGAAATGTTAATTTGAATTACGATGAATGCAAAGACTTTGATAAGAAGATAAATGAGAATGATATTATTTCCATTAGAAAAGAAGGTAAGTTTAAAGTTTATAGTCTTGGTGGTTTAACAAAAAAGAATAAATATGTGGTCAACATTAAGAGGTATTCTATATGATTTATGCAATTTTAATTATTGGTCTAGTTTTAGATCAGTTTACAAAATACATTACAATAACAAAATTAAAAGGTGTAGATTCAGTAGTAATAATTAAGGATTGGTTAGAATTTACTTATGTAGAGAATACTGGAGTAGCTTTTGGTAGTTTTAGAGGATATAAATTCTTATTTATTATAATTTCTTTAGTAGCATTTTTTGGAATTTTATTTTATATTTATAAAAATAAGGATAAAATCTCAAAATTAGAGCAAATATTATATACTTTAATAGCTTGTGGTGCATTAGGAAATTGTATTGATAGAATTAGATATTCATTTGTTGTAGATTTTATACACACAAAATTCGGTGGACTATATGATTTTCCAGTTTTTAATTTTGCAGATATTTATATATGTGTAGCTTGTTTTCTACTAATATTAGTTTCGTTTACTAAGAAGGAGAACTAAAAAATGTCAAATTATACTGCTTGGAACGAATATTTAAAAGATGAATTTAATAAAGATTATTTCATTAGAATGAAAGAATTTTTAAATGAAGAATATAAACATAAAACTATTTTTCCACCTAATGAAGCTGTTTTTAAAATTTTTGATAAAATAGCACCTAAAGATGTTAAAGTTATTATTTTAGGGCAAGATCCTTATCATGGTGTGAATCAAGCAAATGGAATGAGTTTTTCTGTAAATAAAGGAGAAAAAATTCCACCTTCACTTAGGAATATTTATATTGAATTAAATTCAGATTTAGGTATTATTCCAGCAAAGCATGGAGATTTAACTGCTTGGGTAGAACAAGGTGTTTTTCTTTTAAATGCTACACTTACTGTAGAACAAGCAAAACCTAATTCTCATAAGGATATTGGTTGGCAAATTTTTACCGATAGAGTTATTGAGATAATTTCAAATTTTGATTATCCAAAAGTTTTTATATTATGGGGAAGTTTTGCTATATCAAAAAGCAGTTTAATAAAAAGTAATGAAAATAACTTTATTATTACAAGTCCGCATCCGTCTCCTTTTTCTGCTCATCGAGGATTTTTTGGAAGTAAGCCATTTTCTAAAGCGAATAATTTTTTGATTAGTAGAGGTGTTAAACCAATAGATTGGAGAGTGTAGTTTTTGACAGAATTGAATTATATTTGTGATAAGAAAGTCAGATGTGATGTTTTTTTATCGGAAAAAATTTCTAATTTATCTAGAACTTCAATTCAAAAATTGATAAAAGAGAAATTTGTTTTTGTAAATGGAAAGAATATAAAGCCTAATATTATTTTGGATATAGGAGATGAAATTTCAGTCTCAATTCCTGAAAAAAAAGAAATTAAATTAGTTGCTGAAGAAATAGACTTGGATATTGTATATGAAGATGATTATATTATAATTATAAATAAGCCTAGAAATATGGTTGTGCATCCTGCTGTAGGAAATGAAGAGCATACTTTAGTAAATGCACTTTTAAACCATTGTAAATTATCAATGATTAATTCTGAAAGACCTGGAATAGTTCATAGACTTGATAAAGATACAACAGGCCTTATTATATGTGCAAAGGATGATGAAACACATTTAAAATTAGTTGATATGTTTTCTAAAAGAGATATATGTAAAAAATATTTAGCGATTTGTAATGGAAGTTTTTCTAAAGAATGTGGTTTCATAGATAAGCCTATTGGTAGGGATGAAAAAGACAGAAAAAAAATGAGTGTTAAAAGTAAGTCCGGAAAAGAAGCGCTTACAGAATACAATATTTTAACTTCAAATTTAAAATATTCATTAGTTGATGTAACTCTTCATACGGGACGAACTCATCAGATAAGAGTTCATTTCAGTAGCCTTAATCATCCTATTGTAGGTGATGACACATATGGTAATAAAAACGAAAAGATAAAAGCTAATGGACAGATGTTACACTCATATTATCTTGAGTTTTTACATCCAATAACTAATGAAAAATTACAGTTTAGAGTTCTACCAGATGAATATTTCTTTAGTATTCTATACAAAACAGGATTGGAATTTAGTGAGGAGCTATTATGCAAAGTGAAAGATTAATTTTTAGAAATTTTACTTTAGATGATATTGATGATGTTTTTGAATTTGCAAATGATGATGAAACTTGTAAATTTGTAACTTGGGATAAACATAAAAATATTTTAGAAACTGAAAAAATTATTAAAGAATACTATATGTCAAACAAACTATGTTTTGCAATCATTGAAAAGATTTCAAATAAATGTATTGGTTGTTTTGAATATAGAGCTGATTTAAAAAACAATTCACTATTAATTGGATATGTTTTAAATAGAAAATATTGGAACAAAGGTTATATGACTGAAACTCTTGGATTCATGTTAGATTATGCTTTTAATACTCTAAAAGTTAATAGAGTAAGCGCAACACATATTAGAGAAAATTTAGCTTCAGGAAAAGTTATGGAAAAATGTGGACTTGAAATAGAGGGTATCTTTGAAGATGTAGAATTTTTAAAAGGAAGATATATAACCTTAGTGTATAGAGCAATTTTAAGAAAAAATTATTTAAAAGGAGAAAAAGAATATGAAACAATTAGAAATGCCTAAAGTTGGTGAAAAAATTTATATTATGAAAACAAATGTAGGAGATATTTATTTAAGATTATTTAATGAAATTGCTCCAAAAACTTGTGAAAATTTTATAACTTTAGCTAAAAAAGGATATTATAATGGAGTTACTTTCCACAGAGTAATAAAAGATTTTATGATTCAAGGTGGAGATCCAGAAGGAACAGGTATGGGAGGAGAAAGTATCTGGGGAAAAGAATTTGAAGATGAATTTGATGGTGATTTTAGACATTACAGAGGCGCATTATCAATGGCAAATTCTGGTCCTAATACAAATGGTAGTCAATTTTTTATTGTACAAAATAGTAAAGTTTCCGATGACCATATTAATCACTTAAGAAATTCAGATAAAAAAATATATCCTGATGAAGTTGTTGATACTTACGAAAAACTTGGAGGAGCTTTCTGGTTAGATTTTAAACATTCAGTTTTTGGACAAGTGTTTAAAGGAATGGAAGTAGTTGATGAAATAGCAAATACTTATTGTTCAAAAGATGATAAACCAATAGAAGATATGGTAATTTTATCAATTGAAGAAAAAGTATTTGAGGGTTAATTATGCATCAATATAAAGGCAAATTAATTTTACATACTGGGAGTATGTTCTCTGGAAAGACTTCAAGTTTGTGGAAGGACTTAAATAGATTTGAAATTGCAAAATATGAAACAGTTGTTTTCAAACCTAAATTTGATAATAGATATGCAGAAAAAGAGATAGTTACTCATGATAATAATAAAATGAGAGCAATTCCAGTTGAAAATATTGATGATATAATTGAATATATGAAAACTAGTACAGCAAGTATAATAGGAATAGATGAAGTACAATTTATTAAAGGCGATATAAGCAAAATTGTTGAAACTTTAAATTTATTCTTAGAAAATGAGTTTACAGTTGTACTTGCTGGATTAGATATGGACTTTAAAGCAGATCCTTTTGAATTAGTAAAGGAATTAATGCCAAGAGCAGATTATCTATATAAACATCATGCTGTATGCGCTAATTGTGGAGTTGATGCATGGGTTAGTTACAGAAAAACTCATGACGATGAGAGAATAAAACTTGGAGCTGCTGAAAGCTATGAACCTCTGTGTAGAAAATGCTATTATGAAAAAGAAAAAATCAGAAAACAAATGGAAAATCAGTTAAGTATGTTAGAAGATGAATAAAAATACTTGATTTATTCGTTTAATTGTGTTATAGTATGATGGTAGTAATTTTTTGCTACAATTTCCTATAGTAATGGAGGATTTAAAGGATATGAAAGGAACTGTAAAATGGTTCAATGCGGCTAAAGGATTTGGATTTATTTCAACTGAAAATGGAGAAGATGTATTCGTACATTTTTCAGCATTAGAAGAAACTGGTGAATTTAGAACTTTAGAAGAAGGACAAGCTGTCGAATTTGAAATAGTAGAAGGCGCTAAAGGTCCTCAAGCTTCTGGTGTTGTTAAGTTATAAGATTGTTTTTTAAATAAAAATTCAATTTAAGCATACATAGTATGTTATGATATTAATATTAATATTAATCAAGAAGTAAAATCTCCTATTTAGGAGATTTTTTAAATTTATTTAAAAGGATATTTTATGAGTAAAAAATTATACGAGATGAGTTTAGAGGAATTATGGGAAATTTTTCCAATATTTCTAGTTGAACATAATGATGAATGGAAAACTTGGTATAAAGATGAAAAAGCAAATATTTTATTTTTAATTCCAAATGAAAAAATTTACAGAATTTCACATATAGGAAGTACATATATTCCTACAATATGGGCAAAAAATATTGTGGATATTCTTTTAGAGATTAAGAATAATGAAGATTTTCAATTTGTAAAAGATATATTATTAAAAAATAATTGGCTTTGTATGAGTGAAGATGAAAAGAGAATTTCTATGAATAAAGGATATACTGAAAAAGGATTTGCTAAAAAAGTATTTCATTTACATATAAGATTAGTCGGAGACAATGATGAATTGTATTTTAGAGATTATTTATTTGAGAATTCTGAAATCGCTAAAGAGTATGAAAAACTTAAATTATCTCTATGGGAAAAATTTGAACATAATCGAGATGCTTATACAGAATCAAAAGGAGAATTTATTAAAAAATATACTGAAATTGCGAAGAAAAAATACGGGAAAATATATTAATTTTTCAATTGATTTCTTTAAAGTTTTAGTATATAATTTTTATATGAAATTGATATTAAGGAGATTTTATGGCTAAAATATTGAGATGTATTGACGAACATAATTCAATGAGATTTTTCTTTGCTTTTACTGATGATATAGTTGAAGACTTTGAAAAATTACAAAATAGTTCTGTTAGTGCAAATATTGAAATGGGAAAAGTTTTAACGATGAATGCGTTACTTTATTCCGACTTGAAAAATGATACTGATTCTATTGACTTGAAGTTAAAGACAAATGGAGAATGCGGTCTTATAATTTCAAAATTATATAATAACTCATTTATAACAGGATATTTAGAAAATAAAAATATAAGTAAATACGATAAAATATATGAAAAGGGAAAATCTTCAAAAGATTTTATAGGGGATAACGGAATACTTGTTTTAATTAAAGATTTAGGTCTTAAAGCACCATATATTGGACAAACAAGTATAATTTCTTCTGATATTAGTGAAAATTTTAGTAATTATTTCAGTGCTTCAAACCAAACTGTAACATCAATTGATTTACAGGTAAAAAAAGTTGAAGATAAGTATTTTTCATTTGGTTTTATGATGGAACTTTTACCTAATTATACAGAAAAAGATTTATCTCAATTTAAAATATATTCAGATATGTTTAAAGTTGAATTAGAAAATTATTTATCTTCAAATACTGATGATATGAGTTTTTATGAATATATCTGTTCTATTTTAAAAATATTTAATATTAGAATTATTGAAGAAAAAATTATTCATTATAAATGTAATTGTAGTAATGAAAAGATTGATAATATGTTATTAGGGTTAGGTAAGAAAGAGCTTAATGATATAATAGAAGAAGGTAAAGAAATTGAAATTTCTTGTAATTTCTGTGATAAGAAGTACAAGAGAAGTGTTGAACATATTAAAAATTTATTAAATAAACTGTAGGAACAAACAATGAAAAAAATTAATTTATTAGATAACAGGATCTATAGAAATTTAATATTGCTTTCACTTCCAATAATGACAACTTCTTTTATTCAGATGTCTTATAGTTTGATGGATACATTTTGGGTTGGAAAGCTTGGAACAGAAGCTATTGCAGGTGTTGGAATAGTTTCGTTTATTATGTGGTTTGCTAATTCATTAGTCCTAGTTTCAAAAACAGGTATTGAAATAGGTGTAGCATATAGTATAGGTTCAAGGGATGATAAACAATTTAGAAAATATATTGATACATCAGTTGTAATTAATCTATTCATGTCAATAACTTTTGGGATATTATTATATATTTTCGGAGTTGATATAATTAAATTTTTTAATATAAAAAGTGAAACGGTAAATTCTCTAGCGAGTAGTTATTTAAATATTGTAATATTGGGACTGCCTTTTACATTTTTAAATCCATTATTTTCTGGAGTGTTTAATGGTTCAGGAAATAGTAAAGTGCCTTTTATAGCAAACTCAGCAGGGCTTATTATAAATATAGTATTAGATCCAATATTAATTTATGGATATTTTGGATTACCAAAATACGGTGTAAGTGGAGCTGCTATTGCAACAACTCTATCTCAAATGATAGTTACAATAATTTTTATAGTATTTTCTTTTTTTGATGGTAAGATAGTAAAAGGCTTTAATTTAGTTAAGAATTTTAGTAAAGCAATATTTAAAGAGGTTATAAGACTTGGGGTACCAACTGCTTTTAAATCTTGTATATTTGCTTTCATTTCTACTATATTACTTAGAATTATTGCAAACTGGGGAGAAAATGCTGTTGCAGCAGAAAATGTAGCTGTACAAATTGAAGCAATAAATTGGATGACAGTTGAAGGATTTTCCATTGCCTTATGTGCTTTAATCGCTCAAAATTATGGGGCAAAAAATTTTGAAAATATTCAATCTGGTTATAAAAAAGGACTTAAAATAATTTTATGGATTGGAGTTTTTTGTTCAGTCTTTTTATTTGTTTCTTCAGATTTTATAATTAGATTATTTATTAAAGACGATTTAGAAACAATTAGAATGGGAGTTAGCTATTTAAAAGTTTTAGCTTTTTCAGAAATATTCTTAGCTCTTGAAATAGGACTTTCTGGTATGTTTAATGGACTAAAAAACACGAAAACACCTACTATAATAAGTACTTTTTCAAATGCTCTGAGAATTCCGCTAGCTTATTTGGTTTTATATTTAAAATTAGATATAACATATATATGGGTTGTAATATCTTTTTGTACATTCGTAAAGGGATTTTTAAATTATGTTTTCTTCAAAAAATTTATAAGGGAAAACTTTGATTTTAAACTTTGATGTATTGAAAAAAAATAAAAGATGTGATAGAATATTTATACTATAGATTTAGAAAATTTTTGATTGAAAGTAGTAAATATATTCAAATTTTTAGAGAGTTATTGTTTGGTGGAAAATAATATTTTGAAGTATTGAACTTGTTCATAAAATGCAAATGCCGTTGATTACGTTATAATCATAGAGTGAGTTTAATACTAATTAGAGTGGTACCACGGAAATTTCAACTTTCGTCTCTTTGTGAGGCGGAAGTTTTTTTATGGAATGGAGGAATGTTATGAAAAATTATGATCCAAAAAATATCGAAAAAAAATGGCAAGATATTTGGGATGAAAAGAAGCCTTTTAAATGTGAAATTAATGATAAAGAGAAATTTTATCCTTTAATTGAATTTCCATATCCTTCTGGTCAAGGACTTCATGTAGGACATCCAAGACCATATACTGCAATGGATGTTGTAAGTAGAAAAAGAAGACTTGAAGGACAAAATGTATTGTTTACAATGGGTTGGGATGCTTTTGGCTTGCCTACTGAAAATTATGCGATGAAAAATAAAATTCATCCAGAAGTTGTAACAAAAAATAATATTGCTAACTTTAAAAAACAATTAAAGAGTATTGGATTTTCTTTTGATTGGGATAGAGAAATAAACACAACAGATCCAGAGTATTACAAATGGACTCAATGGATTTTTATGAAGATGTTTGAAAAAGGGCTAGCATACAAAATGGAAATGCCAATAAACTTCTGTCCTTCTTGTAAAGTTGGTTTATCAAATGAAGAAGTTGTTGGTGGATGTTGTGAAAGATGTGGTAGTGAAGTTATTCATAAAGTTAAAAATCAATGGATGCTTAAAATAACTGAATATGCTGATAGACTTATTGATGATCTTGAGGAAGTTGATTTTATTGATAGAGTTAAGACACAACAAATCAATTGGATTGGTAGAAGTTATGGTATGGAAATTAAATTCCCAATAAAAGATGTTGATGATTCTATTTTAGTATATACTACAAGACCAGATACAATTTTTGGTGCTACTTATATGGTTATATCATGTGAGCATCCATTACTTAAAAAATATGAAGATAGAATAAAAAATAAGGAAGAAATAGAAAACTATATTTTAGAAGTTCAAAAGAAATCAGAATTTGAAAGAACTGAAATGAATAAAGATAAGACAGGAGTTAAGATTGACGGAATAACTGCAATTAATCCTTGTACAAAAAAAGAAATACCTGTGTTTATTTCTGATTATGTTCTAATGACTTATGGTAGTGGAGCAATTATGGCAGTACCTGCTCATGATACTAGAGATTTTGATTTTGCCAAGAAATTTGGATTAGAAATAGTTGAAGTTGTTAGTGGTGGAGAAAATGTTCAAGAAAAACCATATACTGATACAGATAGTGGTATTATGGTTAATTCAGATTTTCTAAACGGACTTTCAGTTAAAGAAGCAAAAGAAAAGATTTTTGAATATCTATCAAAACTTGGTATTGGAAATAAAAAGACGAACTTTAAACTTCGTGATTGGGTTTTTTCTAGACAAAGATATTGGGGAGAACCAATACCTCTAGTAAATTGTGAAAAATGTGGTTGGGTTGCAATTCCTGAAGAAGAACTTCCTTTAAGACTTCCTGAACTTGAATCATTTGAACCTACAGAAACAGGAGAATCTCCACTTTCAAAAATTGATGAATTCGTAAATTGTACTTGTCCTAAATGTGGAGGAAAGGCAAAGAGAGAAACTGATACAATGCCACAATGGGCAGGGTCATCATGGTATTATTTAAGATATATGGATCCACATAATAAAGAAAATCTTGTTGGAAAGGATGCTTTAAAATATTTCAATCAAGTTGACTGGTATAATGGTGGTATGGAACATACTACATTGCACTTGTTGTATTCAAGATTTTGGCATAAATTCCTTTATGATATAGGTGTAGTAAATACTAAAGAACCATATTTAAAGAGAACATCACATGGAATGATTCTTGGAGAAAATGGAGAAAAAATGTCTAAATCAAGAGGGAATGTTGTAAATCCTGATGAAATGATTGAAAAATATGGGGCAGATGCGTTGAGATGTTATGAAATGTTCTTAGGAGATTTTGAAAGAAGTGCGTCTTGGTCTGACGGTGGAATTAACGGTTGTAGAAAATTCTTAGATAGAGTTTGGAAATTACAAGAAATTACAAATTCATCCGAAGAAATGTCCAAATCTTTAGAAAAATCAATTCATAAGACAATTAAAAAAGTTTCAGAAGATTTTGAATCATTAAAATTCAATACTGCAATAGCAGCTCTTATGACTTTGATTAATGAATTTTATTCAGCAAAAGAAATTTCTAGAGAAGATTTAAGAGTATTCTTAATTTTATTAAATCCTGTTTCTCCACATATAACAGAAGAAATATGGCAAGAAATGAATTTTGGAGGATATATCTTTGAACAAACTTGGCCAAAATATGATGAAGCAAAAACAATAGATGACGAAGTTGAAATGCCAATTCAAATTAATGGTAAAGTTAGAGCTACTTTGATGATTCCAAAAGATGCTAAATTTGAAGATTTTAAAGAAGAACTATATAATAATGAAAGTGTTAAAAAGTTTGTAGAAGGAAAAACTATCGTAAAAGAAATTTTTGTTCCTGGTAAAATTTGTAATATAGTTGTTAAATAGAATTTTAAATTAAAAAATAAAACAAAAAAGCAGGTCATATTGACTTGCTTTTTTGTATATTTTTTTATTTTATGGTAAAATAATAAATATAACTTAGTAAATGTGAGGTAATTTATGGATGATAAAGTTGCATTAGTAATTGAAGGTGGAGCGATGAGAGGAGCTTTTTTAAAAGGAGTCCTAGATTGCTTTAAAGAAAATAAAATTAAATTTCCTTATATTGTTGGTGTATCTGCAGGAGCAATTACAGGATTTGAATTCCTTACTGGAATAGAATTCGATGTAAATAAATTGTTTAATGAATTTTTAAAAAATATGGAAATATTAAAAAATTCTTCAGAACCTATTGATTTAGTATCAATGGTTAATAGAATTTTTGATTTTCCTGAATTTGACAAAAATTTAGAAGGTGAATTCGAAGCGGGAGTAACTTCTTTGATTGATGGTAGTTATAAATTCTTTTCATCAAAAGACGCAAAAAATACTTCTGATATGGTTGATAAAATAATAGCTTCATCTTCTCTACCAGATATGGCAAAATATGTTATAATTGATGGCATTCCATATTTTGATGGTGGAATGTATAATACAAATCCTCTTGAAAGAGCGATAGAAAAAGGCTATGAAAAATTTATAATCTTACTAGCAAAAAATAGAGGATATAGAAGAGTAAAATCAGAAGTCAGTGATAGAGTAAGACTTGCTTATAAAAATTATCCAAAGTTCATAGAGGCTATGGAAAATGAAAAATATAAATATAATGAAACAATGGATTTAGTTGATAAGTTAGAAGGGGACAATAAAGCACTGGTATTTGCACCTGTAAATCCTTTAAAATTTAAGTCTTTTACAACTAATATGCAAGATGTTATTGATTTATATAAGGAAGGATATTTACTTGCAAGTCAAAGTATAGATAAAGTTAAAAATTTTGTTTAGGAGTTAGAATGATTTACGGTTTATCTGATTTACATTTAGATTATACTGGAGATAAGTCTATGGAAGTTTTCGGCTCAGCATGGGAAAATTATGAACAGAGAATGTTTGAGGCTTGGAAAGATATTGTAAAAGAAGATGATTATATTGTTGTTCCAGGAGATATATCTTGGGCTTTAAGAATTGATGAAGCATATAATGATTTAAAGAGAATTGAAAGTCTTCCGGGAAAGAAAATTTTTTTAAAGGGCAATCACGATTTATGGTGGAGTAGTTTAACTAAAATAAAAGAACTCAATTTAAAAAATATGTTTTTTTTACAAAATAATAGTATTGAAACGGAAGACTATGTTTTTATTGGGACGAGAGGTTGGCTTTCTCCAAAGTCTTCTGAATTTTCTGAAGATACTGATAGAAAGATTTATAACAGAGAACTTACAAGATTAAAACTTAGTTTGGATTCTGTTAAAAATAAAGAAAAAGATATTATTTGCCTTTTTCATTATCCGCCAGTTGAAAAAGATAGAACTTTAAATGATTTTGGATTATTTTTAAAGAAACATAATATAAAAGTTGCAGTATATGGCCATCTTCATGCATATTCTTTAAATAATGTGGTTGATGAAGTTGTTGAAGGAATTGAATTTCACTGTATTTCTGCGGATTACTTACAATTTATCCCAAGACTAATTAGGAGATAAAATGGAAAAAGAATTAGAAGTTAAAATTTTAAATATTGATGTTGAAGATATAAAAAATAAGTTGAAAGATTTAGGAGCGAAATTTCTTGGCTATGAAAATCAAGAAAATATTAGATTATCTTCTTCAAAGTTTGAATATATTCCAAAGGGAAGTTTTTTAAGAATTAGAAAATTTTTAGATGATAGTGGAAAAGAAATTAATTCAGAATTAACTTATAAGGAACATAAGAAAAATGAATTTTTGAAAGAGTTTAATGAATATAATGTTTCTTTAGAAAATAGTGAAGAAATGTTGAAAATAATGTCTCTTATAGGATATGATAAACTTGATATAGAGAAAAAATTTAGGACATCATATAAATTAAAAAATGCTCATATAGATATTGATATTTGGGATAAAGAAGTATATCCTGATCCTTATATAGAAATTGAGGTATCGAATTACGAAGATTTGTGTGAAGTTTTGAAATTACTTAATATAAGCGAAGACAAGATTTGTTTAAAATCATTGCCTGAGCTTAAAGAAGAATTAGAGAGTAGAGGTTAGTATGAAAGAGTTATTAGGAATTTTAGTTGCAAAAAGATTGTCAGTTATTGCAGTATTACTTGCAATATTTGTTGGAATGCTTGTAACATATTTACTTGGTAGATTTAAAAATAGATTTATAAAATTTATTCCAGCATTTGTTTTAATTATAGTTGGTACTGTTTTTTTAGCAGATGGATGGACAAATATTTTAACATCTAGGGGTATCAATTCGTTATACTATGCAATGATTATTGGAACAAGTGGAGTTGTTTCACTATTTTATGCCTTATTACTTATGAATTTTAAAAGAAAGTAGGTGTTTATATGGGAAATATTGCTGCTTTTTTTGATATAGATGGGACTATAGCAAGAGAATCACTAATGATTGAACATTTTAAAAGACTTATTAAATACGAAATATTGGATGAGAGTGTTTGGGTAAATGACGTAAAACAATTATATATGGAGTATGTTAACAGATATGGAGCATATGATGCATATATTGAAGCTCTTTCTGAAAAATATAGAAGTGATTTAAAAGGCTTTGATATAAACTACAATAAGTTCATAGCAGAACAATCAATAAAAAAAGTTTTTGAAAGAGTCTATGTTTTTTCTAGAAATCAACTAGAATTTCATAAAGCTAATGGCCATTTAATATTTTTTGTTTCAGGAAGTCCAGACTTTTTAGTTGAAGAGATGGCAAAGAAATATGACGTTACTGAATATAGAGCTACAAAATATTTGTATGATAATAATGGAAAATTTACTGGTGAGATAGATCCTATGTGGCATAGTGAAGGTAAAGATAAAGTATGTAATGAGTTAATTGAAAAATATAATATAGATACTGAAAAATCATATGCTTATGGAGATACTACGGGAGATTTATCAATGCTTAGAAGATTTGGTAATGCATATACTATTAATCCATCAAAAAGACTATTAGAAAAAATAAGATGTGATGAAGAGCTTTCAAAAAAAGTTAATATAATAGTTGAAAGAAAAGATGTAATATATAAATTAAAAGCAGATGTAATAACTCTTTAATTTTATAAATGTTTGAAATAAAAAAAGTAGCTAATTTTTTAGCTACTTTTTATTATATTATTAATTATTTACCAATTTTTTCTCCGAATGCTACACATTCATCTTCGTCTTCTGGTGTTGGACAATCATATACGCAAAGTGGTTCAGCTACTAATACAGCTCCAACTCCTTCACATCTAACTTTCCAGTCTTTCATCCATTTTTGTCCTTCATTCCATTCGTATGAACCGAATAAAGCAATTTTTCTACCGTTAAGTTCTTCTTCAACTTCTTCAAACATTGGTTCAAAGCTTGTTTCTTCAAGAACTTCATCTCCCATTGCTGGACAACCAAAAGCTATTAAATCATAATCGTTTAACATATCAGCGCCAAAATCATCAGAGAAGATTACTTCTACTTCAGAACCTACATTTTCAATACCTTCTGCGATACAATCAGCCATTTTTTCTGTATTTCCTGTACCTGACCAATATACAACTGCTACTTTCATTTAAAAGTCCTCCTTAAATTTTAACTAACAAAGTAAAAATTTATTGTATTAATATGTAATACAATATTAAATTATAATTAAACCTAAAAACTAAATAAGTTTAAGTTATAATTTTTACAAGATAATAATAACAATATTATAAAAATTTGTCAACTATTTAAAATTTATTTTAAAAAAAATATATAAAAATACATTATTACTAATTAAGATATATTTATTACTGTTAAAAACTAGTGATAATTACTTAATTTTAAAAATTTTTTTAAAAAAATGTTTTAAAACTTGACATAGGGGAATAATAATAATATAATATTGTTAGCAGTCTAATAGATTGAGTGCTAAAAAAGAGGTGATAAAATGCTTGATGATAGAAAATTGAAAATTTTATATGCCATAATAGATAGTTATATTAGCACATCTGAACCGATTGGCTCTAGAACAATCTCAAAACAATATGATATGGGAGTTAGTTCAGCAACGGTTAGAAATGAGATGAGTGATTTAGAAGAATTAGGTTTTCTAAATAAAGCTTATTCATCTTCTGGGAGAATTCCATCAGACAAGGCATATAGACATTATGTTAATTATCTATTGTCCTCTCATTTTGATGAGATTTCTAAAAACACTTATGGAGTTGACATTTTATCAAGACATATTAAAGAGAAAAGTAAAATTTTCAAAGAGTCTGCAAAGATAATTTCTGAAGTAACAGAATGTATTACTGCTACAATGATTACAGATTATATGGATTGTTCTGTTAAGAGTATTGATGTTATAAAAATAAGCGGAAATTCTTATGTACTAGTTTTTGTTTTTGATAATGGTAAGGTAATTAATACAGTATTTGATTCAAAAACTGAACTTAGCGATGAACTTTTACAAGATTTGATATTTTACTTAAAAAAATATTTAATTAATGTAAAAGTAACTGATTTAAATGATAGATTAGAGTATTTGAAATTAACTTTTGTATCAAAGATTCCATTTATAACAGATATTACAAATTTGATAGGAAATGAAATTTCAAAAACTGAAAAATCTAATATAGAACTTGAAGGTATTTCAAATATATTTAATTTTCCAGAATATAGAGACTTAAATAAGGCTAAGGAATTAATTCATTTCTTAGAGAATAAAAATGAGTTAGAAGATTTGTTTTTAAGTTATAATGGAGATGAAATATATGTAAGTATAGGACGTGAAAATAATAAAGACTTTTTAAATGAAAATACAATTGTTGCAACGTCATATGATCTTGGAGATGGTAGCAAAGGTAAGATTGCGGTAATAGGTCCTACTAGAATGGATTATGAAAAGATAATATCTACTTTAATAAGTTTAAATGATAGATTTAGAGATATTTTAAAATGACGGGAGGCAAAATAGTTGAAAGAAGAAAATAAAGAATTAGAAAAAGAAATTAAAGAAGAGACTACTGAAGAAGTAGAAAAAAAAGAATCCGATCAAAACTTTTCTGAAGAAGTTGAAAATAAAGTTAATTCTGAAATTGAAGAATTAAAAAATCAACTTTTAAGACTTCAAGCTGATTTTGTAAATTATAAAAACAGAACAGAGAGAGAAAAATCAAATTCTATTATACTTGCAAATGAAGGATTGATTTTAAAGCTGTTACCAGTATTAGATAATTTTAATAGAGCTTTTGCTCATGTGAATTTAGAAGATGATGCTGTTAAAGGCTTTGTAATGATTAAAGATCAATTTGAATCAATTTTAAAATCCGAAATGGTTGAGGAAATTGAAAGTGATGGAGCTACTTTTGATCCGAATTTACATAATGCAGTTATGACTGAAAGTAAAGAAGGAGTAGAAAGTGGTATAGTAATAGAAACTTTTGAAAAAGGATATAAAATTAAAGATAAAGTAATTAGACCAAGTATGGTTAAAGTTAGTGAATAATTAGGAGGGAAAAATTATGTCAAAAATTATAGGTATTGATTTAGGTACAACAAACTCAGCAGTAGCTGTTATGGAAGGTGGAGAACCAACAATTATAGCAAACGTAGAAGGAAATAGAACAACTCCTTCAGTAGTTGCTTTTACAAAAAATGGAGAAAGATTAGTTGGAGAAACTGCTAAAAGACAAGCAATAACAAATGCAGCAAGAACAATAACATCAATTAAAAGAGAAATGGGAACAGATTACAAAGTAAAAATTGATGATAAAGAATATAGCCCAGAAGAAATTTCAGCAATGATTTTACAAAAAATTAAATCAGATGTTGAAAGTTATTTAGGAGAAACAGTTTCAGAAGCTGTAATAACAGTTCCTGCTTACTTTACAGATAGCCAAAGACAAGCTACAAAAGATGCTGGAAAGATTGCTGGTTTAGATGTTAAGAGAATTATTAACGAACCAACTGCAGCAGCTCTTGCTTATGGAATGGACAAAGACACTGAACAACATAAAATAATGGTATTCGACCTTGGTGGTGGTACATTTGACGTTTCTATATTAGAAATTGGAGATGGGGTTTTCGAAGTATTATCTACAAGAGGAAATAATAGACTTGGTGGAGATGATTTCGACGAAGTTTTAATGAATTACATGATTTCTGAATTTAAGAAAGAAAATGGAATTGATTTAAGCAAAGACGTAACAGCAATGCAAAGATTGAAAGATGCTGCTGAAAAAGCTAAGAAAGAACTTTCAACTACAATGACTACAAATGTAAACTTACCATTTATCACTGCAGTTGATGGAGCACCAGTTCACTTAAATATGGATATTAAGAGAGCAAAATTTGAAGAATTAGCTTCAGACTTAGTTGATAAAACATTAGTTCCAGTTAGAGAAGCTTTAAATGATGCTGGTCTTACTGCATCAGAAATTGATAAAGTTCTTTTAGTTGGTGGTTCAACAAGAATTCCAGCTGTACAAGAAGCAGTTAAGAAATTAATCGGTAAAGAACCTCAAAAGGATATTAACCCTGATGAATGTGTTGCTATCGGAGCTGCAATTCAAGGTGGTGTTTTAACTGGAGAAGTTAAAGATTTATTATTATTAGACGTTACTCCATTATCATTAGGTATTGAAACTATGGGTGGAGTTATGACAAGATTAATCGAAAGAAATACAACTATTCCTGCTAAGAAGAGCCAAATTTTCTCAACAGCAGCAGATGGTCAAACAGCAGTAGATATCCATGTTTTACAAGGTGAAAGAGAATTCGCTCATGATAATACAACATTAGGAAGATTCCAATTAACAGGTATTCCTGCTGCTCCAAGAGGGGTTCCTCAAATCGAAGTTACTTTTGATATAGATGCTAACGGAATTGTAAATGTTCATGCTAAAGATTTAGGATCAGGAAATGAACAAAAAATTACAATTACTGCTTCAACAAAATTATCTGAAGAAGAAATTAATAAGAAAGTAAGAGAAGCAGAACAATTTGCTCAAGAAGATAAAAAGAAAAAAGAAGCTGTAGAAATTAAGAATAATGCTGAATCATTAGTTTACCAAACAGAAAAAACTTTAAAAGATTTAGAAGGTAAATTATCTGAAGATGAAAAATCTGCAGTTAATGCTAAATTAGAAGAATTAAAAACAGCTTTAACAACTGATAATACAGAAGATATTAAAGCTAAAAATGATGCTTTAACTCAAGAATTCTATAAACTTTCAGAAAAATTATATCAAAATGCTAATCCACAAGGACAAGGAGCAGAACAAAAGAAAGATGATGTAGTTGACGCTGACTATGAAGTAGTTGACGAAGACGAAAATAAATAGAAAAAATTCTAAAAGGTAGCAATTAAATTGCTACCTTTTTTTATATTATAATTGAAAAAATTTCTAATTATTGTTATAATAAATTTGTTAAGTTTATTTTATAACTAATATATTTAAGTGAGGGAATGATATGGAAATTAAGAATTTATGTATTAATACTATGAGAACATTAAGTGCTGATGCTATTCAAAAAGCAAAGTCAGGACATCCCGGACTTCCACTTGGAGCATCACCAATGGCATTTACTTTATTTAATGATTGTATGAAGATTTCTCCTAAAAATCCAAATTGGTTTGACAGAGATAGATTTATTTTATCAGCAGGACATGGTTCTATGCTCTTATATTCATTACTTCATTTATTTGACTACGGTGTTAGTATTGATGATATAAAGAATTTTAGACAAATTGACAGTTTAACACCAGGACATCCTGAATATGGACATACTGCAGGGATAGATGCAACTACTGGTCCACTTGGACAAGGTATTTCTATGGCTGTTGGTATGGCATTAGCTGAAAGTCATTTAGCTTCTATTTTTAATACTGATGATTGTAAGCTTGTAGATCATTATACATACTCAATAGTTGGTGATGGATGTCTAATGGAAGGTATCAGCAATGAAGCATCTTCACTAGCAGGTACATTAAAATTAGGAAAATTAATCGTATTATACGATAGCAATAATATAACTATTGAAGGAGATACTTCAACTGCTTTTGGCGAAAATGTAAGAGCAAGATATGAAGCTCTTGGTTGGGAAACTTATTTTGTTGCTGATGGAAATAATATAAATGAAATTAAAGAAGCAATTGAAAGAGCGAAGTTAACTGATAAACCTTCATTAATTGAAATAAAGACAAAAATTGGATATGGTTCTACAAAAGAAGGAAGCGCATCTGCACATGGTGAACCATTAGGAGAAGACAATATTTCAACATTTAAAAAGAATATTGGTTGGGAATATGAAGAAAGATTTTATGTTCCTGAAGAAGTTAAAAAATACATGAAAGAAGTTGTTGATAGAAAGAATACTTCAGTTGATGAATGGGAAAAATTATTAGAAGAATATAAGGTAAAATATCCTGAAAAATATGATTTATTCCAAAAATTTATTAAAGATGAGATTGATGAAGAAATTTTAAATAATCCTTCAATTCTTGAATTTGAAAAAGATATGGCGTCAAGAGAATCTAGTGGTATTGTTCTTAATAGATTTTCTAAATTACTTCCAAATCTTTTTGGTGGTTCAGCTGATTTAGGACCTTCAAACAAATCTACAATGAGTGAATATGAATTTTATTCACCAGAAAATAGAAGTGGAAAGAACATTCATTTTGGAGTAAGAGAACATGCAATGGCTGCGATTTGTAATGGTATTTCATTACATGGAGGACTTTTACCATATTGTGCGACATTCTTTGTATTTAGTGACTATTTAAAACCTGCTGTAAGACTTTCTGCACTTATGAATCAAGGTGTTATTTATGTTTTAACTCACGATAGTATTGGAGTTGGGGAAGACGGACCTACACATGAACCAATTGAACATTTAGCAATGTTTAGATCAACTCCAAATGTTTCAATGTATAGGCCTTGTGATGCAAAAGAAACAGCTTATGCTTGGATTTCTGCATTAAAGAATAGAAAAACACCAAGCTGTCTAGCGCTTACAAGACAAAAATTGACTAATTTAGAAGAAACTTCATCTGAAGCACTAAAAGGTGGATATGTACTAAAAGACTTTGGAAAAGACTTTGAAATGATTATAATGGCATCAGGTTCAGAAGTTGGATTGGCTTACAAAGTTTGTGAAAGACTTTTAGAAGAAAACATTTCAACAAGACTTGTATCAATGCCATGTATGGAAGAATTTGAAAAACAAAGTAAAGAATATAAAGAAAAAGTATTACCAAATAATATCAGAAAGAGAGTTAGCATTGAAGCACTATCAACATTTGGTTGGGGCAAATATGTTGGTTTAGATGGAATTTCAATAGGTCTGGATACATTTGGAGCATCAGCTCCTGCAAATCTATTATTTGAAAAATTTGGATTTACAGTTGATGCAGTTTATGACAAAATCAAAAAAGAATTATTCTAATTAATAAAAAGTTATAAAAGTAGCGAAGGAAACTTCGCTATTTTTTGTTATTAATTTTTGTGAAAATATTTTCATTAAATTGTTGAATATATTAGTTTAATTTGTTATAATCATCTTAAGTTGTAACTTGTTAAGATTACTAGGAGGATAACAATGAGATACTTATTTTTTTATGGTTTAATGGTTTTAATTTTGACTAGATATGTATATATAGGACTTATGTTCTACAAGATTAGAAATAAAGAGTATGTTTCTGAAGTATATAATATTTTAATGAGAAATCCTAAAATGAAAAATCCTGAAAAGATTTTAAAGTTTTATGGATTATTTCATTTTGTTATTGCTGCTTTAGTAATTATACTCTTTTTTATTGTTGATTTGGTAGTTATAGGATTATTTGTATGGGTTTTGGCTTTGTTAGAAGACATCTTTTTCATCATAATATCAAAGAAATCTGAAAAAATAAAACATATAATAAGTGTAGTTTTTATTGTTATAATATTACTTTTTGAAATAAAAAGTCTTGATGAATATGAAACTACAAAAAATATTTATAGCATTTCATACACAATAGTAATTGAAAACGGAGTAAGTGATTTTAAAGAACTAAAAGAAAAATCTATTCTTGAAGAAATTTTTAAGAGTGAAATAAAAAATATATCTAAAATGAAAGATAAAAAAATTGAATTATACGACCAAAAAGGAAAACTATTAATAAAATCTGACTTATACGAAGCAGAGGTTAAAATTTCAGCCACAAATGAATATGAAAAGCAGGAAAACATAATAAAATACAAAGGAAAATATTATAAAATTTATGAACCTAAGAAATTTGATTAAAATATTAAAATTTAAAATTAAAATAAGATAATAATAAATTAATATAAAGAGAGGTGTTCGTTATGAAAATCGTTTTAAAATTTAAAACAGATAATAATTTCATACCTAAAGATTATCATCGTTTCTGTATTAAATTTTTTAAAACAGCAGTATCAAATTATTCTAATGGCGAATTTTTTGAAAAGTTTTTTGGGGATGATTATATCAAAAGTGATGAAAAAAAATATTCATGGGCAGTTAAATTTTTTAAACCCAAATTTTTTTCTAACAGAATTGAAGTTGGAGAAAATAATTTTGAGATTACTTTTAAATCTCCAAAAACAGATGTTGGAATTATCTTTTTCAATTCGTTTTTAGAATATAAAGACAAGGAATTTAAAATTTCTGAAAATAATTTTATAGTTTTAACAGATGCTAAAATTGTCAATGAAAAAAATATTGTGAGAAATTGTGCAAGATTTAAATTTTGTTCTCCTCTTGTCATTCGTGAACATAATAGAGAAGATAATACAGACAGACATATAACTGTTGAAGATGAGGATTTCTTTGATAAATTTAAAGAAAATTTAAAAATCCATTTTCCAAGTTATTCAAACTCTATAGATAATATGAAGATTGATATTTCTGAAATGAAAAAAGCCGTTGTATTTTTTTATGGATTGTATATTGATGCTAGTTTAGGAGTAATTGTAATTAAAGCAGATAATAGCTTATTAAATGAAATGCTGATTTCGTCTGTTGGAAGTAAAAATGCATCCGGTTTTGGACTATTACAGCATATAGAATCTTGGGAGATGATTTAATTATGAAAAATGTTGATTTTATTAGAGATATTAAAGAAAATTATTTAAAAATGGAAAGGGAATTGGTAACTCAGTTAAATTATGATGTTACAAACCATCAATTAACTGCAGGAACATATCGAGAAGAAATTTGGGCAGATTTTTTCAGAAGGATAGTACCTAAAAAATTTAATATTGCACGTTCTGTATTTATAATTGACTCAAAGGAGAATATTTCTAATGAGGTAGATATAGCAATATATGATGAACAATATACACCTTATATTTTTAATTATGGTTTGATAAAATTTATACCAATTGAAGCAGTAGCAGCGGTTGTTCAATGTAAAAGTAGATCATTAGATAAGAGCGACTTATTAAATTGGACAAACTCTATTAATAATTTACAAACTTCAAATGATTCAATAGTTAGATTAGCTACATATATTCATGTTGGTAAAGAAAGCAGATGTGATACAATTCAAACGGCAACTAAGCCTATTAAGGTATTATGTCATATACCTACAAATGAGACATCTTACGATTATACTTATTGTAGGAATTATTTCGATATTGTTATTGAGGCATATCAAAAAAGCAAATCAAGCAAAGAGCAAACTCAAAATAATACTGAATATAATGGTAATTTAAAAATAAATTTTAGTGATGAAAATTTATTAGATGTCCTAAAAAATTATAATCAGGCTGATAAAAAAAAATTAAGAAATTTAAAAGAAGATGAGAAACTTAAATCAGATACACTAGTAAACAGAAAAATAGCTGACTATGATATACTTAATGGAAAGGATAAATATACATTACTTTCATTTATTTTTCAATTCAATCAAATGTTAATGATGATAAATAATCCTATGTTTTTTCCACATAAGGCTTATGTAGATATGTTTAATAAAAATACAAATAAAGGAGAATAATATGTCATTTATAGTTGGAATTTCTGTTGAAAAAATTCAAAAATATATTTATCAAACTTTAGATGATAATAGGTCAGAGATACAAAAAGATGAACACACTTTAAAAGAAGTTATAAAAGCATCAAATACAGTTTCCAGTACAATTTCTAAAGATATTGAAAAATTATTTGATATAGGCAAAAAAATATTATGGATTTCAGGAAAATATATTTTTGAAGTTGAGTATATAGAAGATAAAATAAAAGAAAAGTTGAAAAATTTATTTAAAGATATTTATTTGAAATATTCCGGAACACTTCTTATAAATTATGTATATTTAGAAAAATTAAATCTTAATAATAAGGAGATTATAGATAAAGTAAATTTTTATTTAAAATCTAATGATACAAAAAGAAGAATTATTGTAGAAAATAATGAGATTTTATTTTCTTTTCAAGAAGAAGTTAATATTCTAAATTGTGATATAAATTGTGATAAAAATTTTATTGATTATACTAGTGTATATATTAAAAATATGGATGAATTAATATCTGATGATAAAGAAGGAACTAATGGTAAAATAGCTATTGTAAAAGCTGATATAAATAATATGGGGGAAATTTTTTCTGGTATTACTGATTATGATACGTATATGAAATTAAGTTTAATATTAGAAAATAAAATTACAGTAAATTATCTAGGAAAACTAATATCAAAAAATAAGAATTTAACTAATAAAATTTTTCCTCTGTATATTGCTGGAGATGATATATTTTTTGCTGTAAAAATAGAGTCAGTTTTGGATTCAATTTTAATTTTAAGAAATCTTATAGATGATATTAATGATGAAATTAATAAAAAAATTAATACCTTGAGTAATGATAAAAGTAGTAAATTGAATAAACTTGTAATATCTGTTGGAGTAGAATTTACAAATAATCATCAACCAATAAGATATTATAGAGAAATAGTTGAAAGAGAATTGCATAATGCAAAAAAATTTACTAAAGAAAAAAATTCAAAAGAAATAAAAGCTATACTTGGAACATCTATTGCAGGAAATATGTTTTATAGTTATTTGGAAGAACAAAGAAAAAGAGAAAAAGATTGTTTTTTCAAATTTAAAACGAAAATTTTAGAAATAATACAATTGAAAAATGAAAATATCTATACAAATACATTCATTCATAATTTTTTATATGCTTTAGAAAATATTGATATTTCTAATAAAAATAATGAAGATAATATTAAAAAATTCATAAACACTTTTTTATATTTTCTGTGCCCTGATATAAGGAATGTGGAATCAAAAGTTATTCCTAAGGAATTATATTTAAAGAATTACTTTATGAAGATGTTTATGAAAAATAATCAGGAAAATGAAGATGAAAATCAAATAGTATATGATAAAAGTAATTTTAAAAATGTAATTTCAAAACTAAAATTGATTTTATTATTAACTGATGAAAAATACCTCTCTAATATTAGTTTAAATAAGTTTAGGTATATAGTATTTGAAAAGAATGATGAAACAAGAGATTTTTTGAATTCTAATATGTTTATAAAGCCTCTAAAATATATTTGCAATTCTTCAGATTCTATAGAAAAATGTTTTATATTAAATACCAATGATAAAGGTTTTAATACATTTAAGAAAGTTCCATTTCATTTATCTATGCTTTTTAAGGCTAAGAATTTAATAGAAATTGGAAAAAAAGAGAAGGTTAAAACTTTATTTGCAAATTATGCTGAATTAATAGAAACAAAAGAAAAAGAGTATACAAAAGATAATGATATACAAAAAGAAGAACATTTTATAAACTATAGATTAAAATTTAATAAAGATAAATTTAATAGAGAGTTTGATAATATTAATGGAACAGAGTGGTTAGATAGAATAATATTGTTTTATAAATATGACCAACAAAGAATATTATATAGGATAATTTCAGGACAAAATGAAAAACAAAGAAAAACTGATAAATAAAAGTGAGGAAATAATTATGAAAATTAAATATACTGTAACAACTAAATCTAATTGTTTAATAGGTAATCAAACAAGTGCATTTTCAATAGGAGGAGTAGATCAATGTACAACTCTTGACGAAAATGGAAAACCAATAATTCATGGCTCTGCAATGAAAGGAGCTTTGAGAAATATCTTTAGAAAAGAGTGTATAAATAATGATATCATAAAAGATTTTATTAAAGATTTTTTAAATAAAGAAAAAGATAAATATTCCGAATTATTAAAACAAATGGATGAAAAATCTTCAAAAAATATAGAATCTATAAAAAAGATAATTACTAAAATTTCAAATTTGTTAAATGATGTTAAAGCCGAATATATTTTTGGAATTGAAGGATTAAATGATACTCCTCGTCTGTTTTTTTCTGATTTAAGAGTTATTGATTTAGAAACAGAAGATTATTTTTTAATAGATACCAAAACATCTATTGAAGAGATTAATGGAGAACTCATATCTAATCCAAGAACATATAAAGTTGTAAAGCCTGGCATAAAATTTGAAGGAAATATTATTCTTAAAATAGATTCTGATGATGAAAAAATAAAAAAAGAAATAAAGGCTCAATTAGAAAAATTTAATGAAGAATACTATAGAATAGGAAATTCTAAATCAAGAGGATATGGAATAATTGCAGTTGAGATAGAAAATGACTAAAGGAGCAAAAAATGTATATTTTTGAATTTAAACTAAAAAGAATAGGTGAGATTACTTTATTACCGGATTCACAAAAACTATTTGGATTTTTAATGGGAAAATTAAAAGAGTCTTTTCCAGATGAAAAAATAGGAGAGTTTGTAGAATCTGTAGAAAGAAAAGAAAGTATATGTATGATATCTAACCTATTTCCAACAGATTATAGACCTATGCCGAAATCTTATATATTAGATATTTTAGATAAGTTAAATATTGGTATTAATGATAAAAAGTTGTATGAAAAAATTAAGAATATAGAGTTTATAAAAAGAGAAGATTTAAAAAAATTAATAAACTTAACCAAAAATACTACTACAAATATCAACAACATAAATTTAGATAATTATAATTATATAAAAAAGGAAGATATCTTTATTCAAAAATTTAAAATAGAAAGTCAAGTTAGAAAACTTTCAGGATTTCCTAATATTGCATATTCTATCCCAATTGTAAAATATCAAGATAATTTTGGAAATATTATATCAGATTATAGTTTTCTTATAAAACTTGAAAAAGGAAATATTTTGTTTGATTATTTGAATAACAGAGATAATTTATTAAATATAGATTGTCATTTAGGTCATAAGGCTAGTTATGGATATAATACTTATGTTATTAAAGATATAGAATTTAGTAAGCAAAAGAAAGATAAAAAGCAAAAAGATATCTTAAAATATCCTAAAAACGAAAAATTTTTAAATTTAGGAATGTTACTTCCTAATCTTGATAAAATTAATATTGAAAAATCATACTTCGAATTATTTACATCTCATCGTAAACCATTTGAATTATCAGATGGAGTTAATACATTTATTTCATTTTTAAATGTAGGAAGTGTATTGAGTCTTAAGGAAAAATCAGAATATACTTGTATGAGCAAGTGTATTCTTAATGAATATAATTTGATGTATGATAAAGCAATCGTATTTGGAAATTCTTATTTAGAAACATTGGAGGTATAATATGAAAAAAATAGATTTAAAACTTACCACTATATCAAAAGTAATATTATCACCTAGAGATTCTGAAGCTTTATATAAAGATATAGATTATTCATTTCTAAATTATAATCATGGAAAAGAAATTTCAAAAGAAGTTAATATGATATATCCTTTTTATAGCTATACAAATAGAGCTTTATTAATGGAAAATAATATTGAAAATATTAAATATTATATTCCAGCCTCATCTTTAAAAGGAGCTATTTTAAGCTGTATAAAAGAAGATGATATAAAAAGAACACTTTTATTTAATGATATAAATATTAATCCAACAGATATATCATTAGAAAATTTATTTAAATATCAATATTTAGATTCTGAAACTACTAAAATTAAATTTGAAAAATTTTTCGAAAATGTAGGAATTGAAACTTTACAAAATGGTAAATCTTATGATTTTTATATTGATTTAAACGAATATATAGAGTTTGATGATATTTTAAAAGACTTAAAAAATAAAACAATAGAAAAATTAAATAACTATATGAGTAAGTTAGAAATAGTAATAAAAAAGATTACTGATAACAAAACTAATGCAAATTATGAATTTAATATGGAAATATCAAAAGAATTAATGAATATTATAAATAATATAAATTCTGAATTAAATAATATAAATGATGATGAATACATTTTATTATTAGGAGGCTTTAAAGGGAAAATAAATTCTCTTAATGGTGAAATAAATATGGATGATATTAAAAGTGGATTTTATTTATGTGACATCGGAGATAAAAAATATCTTCCATATGGACTTGTAAAACTTAAAATTGGAAATTGAAAATATTTATAAAAAATAGTAAAATTATTAAAAAAGATGATTTGTCAACCTTCAGTATATAAAATTAACTGGAGGTTCGACAGATTAAAAAAATGTTAAAATTTCAAACAATTCTGTTTCAATTAAAAAATTTAGTGGAAAATTTCAAAAAAAATTTGTATATAGACAGAATTGACTTATTAATGGTAGTATTTTCAATATGTATAGAATTAACTATTTAAATAGAAACATACTGTAATGTAAATGCTTTTTGTGTGCTGGGATAACAATAGGTTCAGATTTAAATAGAAACATACTATAATGTAAATTTCTTATTGATTAAAAAAGAAAAAATATTTATTTAAATTTAAATAGAAACATACTGTAATGTAAATTTGTATACATTGTTATTTTTTCTTCTTCGTGTTTTATTTAAATAGAAACATACTGTAATGTAAATTTAGGTTTTACTTTCGCATTCGCTATACTATAATCATTTAAATAGAAACATATTGTAATGTAAATGGAAGAAAAATAATAGTTGATTTTCTTATAAACTATTTAAAAAGAAACATACTGTAATGTAAATCAATATCTCTCTCAAAAATTTATTTTCCGTTTTTGTATTTAAATAGAAACATACTGTAATGTAAATCGAATTATAGGTTTATGATTAGTAGCCATCCAAATGTTTAAATAGAAACATACTGTAATGTAGATAATTTATACGAGAAAGGCTTTACATGGGCGCAAGAGTTCAAATAGAAACATACTGTAATGTAAATTAAAATAACTTATCTAAAAATTCATTATCAAATACGTTCAAATAGAAACATACTGTAATGTAAATGTAGGAAGTAAGTCAGAGTCTGGTTTTAACTTTCCAGTTCAAATAGAAACATACTGTAATGTAAATATTAATGCTACTGCACTTTGTGCCATTGTTTTAAGTTCAAATTGAAACATACTGTAATGTAAATTCGTAAAGCTGTCTTATGCAATAAATTTCTTCTTTGGTTCAAATAGAAACATACTGTAATATAAATGACATTGACAATTTAGAAAAAGCAATACTAGACGGGTTCAAATAGAAACATACTGTAATGTAAATAGACTTTGTGGGAAAAGACTTGTATATACACCAGTGTTCAAATAGAAACATACTGTAATGTAAATTTAGCAACTGGAATTACATGGTCTACACAAGGAGCGTTCAAATAGAAACATACTGTAATGTAAATGTGCATGGCACCGATATGATTAAATCTTTTTCAGGTTCAAATAGAAACATACTGTAATGTAAATGTATAACAACAATTTTTATATATATGAAGTAAAGGAGTTCAAATAGAAACATACTGTAATGTAAATACATTTAATTTTGTAGTGCTTGAAAAAGTGCTTGTCGTTCAAATAGAAACATACTGTAATGTAAATTATATACCAACTGCAAAAATAGAAAAACGTATATCGTTCAAATAGAAACATACTGTAATGTAAATACTTTAAGAATTTTTGCTTTTGTTGGCTTTTCAAGTTCAAATAGAAACATACTGTAATGTAAATTGTCCTTCAATGATTGTGTTATTTTCGTCAATAGCTAGTTCAAATAGAAACATACTGTAATGTAAATACATTTAATTTTGTAGTGCTTGAA